>Ga0308419_1001963_pt1 | contig 13494 bp, 11 predicted proteins | sample HotsprSampleMS50_FD_203674 | JGI IMG/M metagenome (GOLD analysis project Ga0308419, IMG submission 203674) | Hot spring phototrophic mat microbial communities from Mushroom Spring, Yellowstone National Park, Wyoming, United States - 20090730_MS50 ... | reverse complement strand
AGTAGGACAAGAGGGCAAGGAAGGGAGATAAATGGAAAAACTCACACCAAAACTGATCGTTAGCGAATTAGACAAGTATATTATCGGTCAAAACAATGCGAAGAGGGCTGTGGCAGTGGCCCTGAGAAACAGATGGAGGCGTACTAAGCTGCCACCCGAATTAATGGATGAGGTGTTACCCAAAAATATACTCATGATCGGTCCTACAGGCGTTGGAAAGACCGAGATAGCCCGAAGGCTTGCCAAGCTTGCCAATGCACCATTTCTAAAGATAGAGGCATCCAAATTCACAGAGGTTGGATATGTGGGGCGTGATGTGGAGTCTATGATAAGGGACATTACAGAGATATCTGTAAATATGGTCAAGGCAGAGCACATGGAAAGGGTTCAGGAAAAGGCAAGGGGCATCGCAGAGGAGCGGGTGCTTGACCTGTTACTACCACCCTTTAAGCCACCTAAGGGTGAGGAGTTCAAGGACGACGAGAGGGACAACTACAACGAGACCCGTGAGAAGCTTAGGGCCCATCTCAGAGAGGGCAGGCTTGACAAGCGATATGTAGAGATAGAGATAAAGGAAAAGATCATGCCCTTTGGTGTGGTGTCCAATGTGGCCCTTGAGGAGATAGAGATCAACCTCAAGGAGATGCTTGGTAGCATGTTACCTGAAAAGACGAGGCGAAAGAAGATGAAGGTCCCAGAGGCCCTGAGTCATCTAAGCAACGAAGAGGCATCCAAACTGATTGACATGGAAAAGATCACCAAAGAGGCCATAGAGAGGGTGCAAAGGACAGGTATCGTCTTTATTGACGAGATAGACAAGATAGCCAGCAAGGGGCATAGCCACGGGCCTGATGTCTCCCGAGAAGGGGTGCAGAGGGACTTGCTTCCCATTGTGGAGGGCTCAACGGTCAACACTAAGCATGGCCCTGTAAAGACAGACCATATCCTGTTTATTGCCGCAGGGGCCTTTCACATGGCAAAGCCCTCAGACCTTATCCCAGAGCTTCAGGGTAGATTCCCCATAAGGGTTGAGTTAGAGCCCCTTGGCAAGGAAGACTTCAAGAGGATACTCACAGAACCCGACAATGCACTGATTAAGCAATACATTGCCTTACTTGCCACAGAAGAGGTGACCCTTGACTTTCAGGAAGACGCCATTGACGAGATAGCAGGCATAGCTGCAACTGTGAACGAAAAGACCGAAAACATCGGTGCAAGAAGGCTCCATACAGTTATGGAGAGGCTCTTAGAGGAGATATCCTTTAACGCCTGTGATATGAAGGGCGTTACGGTCACGATCAACAGGGCCTATGTGCTTGAACGATTGAAAGACATCGTAAAGGATGAGGACCTAAGTAGGTATATACTCTAAAAGCGCAGAAGCGGGGAAGGGAGTTAGCATGAAGGCTCAGAAGCACGGAAGTGTGGAAGATCGGAAGCAAATAGGTAATTTGGCATCCTCGCTTTTAGACTATGTCACTTCCCGCCTATATCGCTTCCAGCCTATTGGGATATGCTCCTTATTGCTGCTTGTCCTTGTAGTCTCCTGTGCCCCTGTTAGAAGACCACCGCCACATCTGCCTCCGCCTGTGGAGACATCAACCAAAAAGGTGCCTGATATAGAGCCTTTAGAGGGCAAGCCTCAGAGGGTGATTGCCTCGTGGTATGGGGCCGAATATCATGGCAGACCTACTGCATCGGGAGAGCCTTTCAATATGTATGCCCTTACCTGTGCGCACCGCGAGTTCCCCTTTGGGACTATGCTTAGGGTGAGCAATCCGACTAACCAGAGGACCGTTGAGTGCACCGTAAATGACCGTGGTCCCTTTGTGGCAGGCAGGGACCTTGACCTATCCTACGCTGCTGCAAAGAGGATAGAGATAATTGGCTCAGGGGTGGCGTCTGTGGATATTGAACCTTTTGCAAGGGACATGCGCTATGTAAAGGCCGTAAGGGGTAAGATCATCAGCGGTGTGATGACAATCCAGATCGGCTCTTTTAGGGAGGAGTCTAATGCCATACGGCTTAAGGCAGCACTGGAGCTGCGATATAGAGATGTTTATATCACCACTGCCATGATAGATGGGTTTAGACATTACCGCGTAAGGCTCGGTAAATTCACCGATCCAAAGGAGGTCAACTCCCTGGCAAACACCCTTGCACAAGAGGGTTATGACACCTTTATAACCCGATATGAATAACCCAACTGTCAAAAAGGCTCTGGATTAGCCCTTTTATGACACAACGCTCTACGTAGTCCATCAAATAACTCCCCGCTTTATCACCCAATAACTTGCCACGAGGCCTGGCTCATAATTCACCTGAAGGTTTTAAGGACCCTAAATGAATGACATAATACAATTTTGTCAGAGTAGTCTTTGGGTTCAATCAGACACAGGACAAGATAACCTGTTAGAAATTTTAAAGTCTGGAACATGTTAAAATACCTTTAATTAAAACACCCATGAAGATCCACGGCCTAAAACTCAGCACAAAATTTTCACTGACAGTGGGTGCTATTCTCCTTTTTTTCTGTATAGGCTTTTCAATAATCCTCTATCACTATCTAAAAAATCAGGTCCTAAAGGATGCAGAGGAAAAGACCATGATTATCATGAGCCAGATAAAGTCCGTTGGTGCATATGTGAGAGAGACCCTAAGACCTGCCATGTTTGAGAGCCTATCAAGGTTTAACGCATCCGATAAGTTTATCGTAGAGGCTATGTCAACGACACATGTGAGCCTTCAGGTCATGGGTAAATTTAATAGGGAGGTGCAAGACTTCGGTTTTGCAAGGGTCTCTGAAGATCCTATGAACCCCAACAACAAGGCCGATAAGCTCCATCTCAGCATGATTGACTACTTTAGAAGAAACAAGGATAAAGGTGTCTGGATGGGTGTTATCAATACTGAAAAGGGGAAGACCCTCTTTCGCGTAAGACCTATAATTATGGAAAAGGAGTGTCTCAGATGTCATGGCAACCCCAAGGATGCGCCAAAGGAGTTGCTCCTAAAATACGGGGCCTCTGGTGGCTTTGGTAGGAAGGTAGGAGAGATTATTGGCGTTGAGTCTGTTTCATATCTGTTGGATAGTAGCTTAGCAAATGTAAAGAGGATTGCCTTTGACACCTTCTTTTTTGGCATATCTACCTTAGGGATACTCTTTTTGGCCCTACAGGCTACCTTTGTCCATCTGGTGACCAGACCCCTCAACACCCTTGCAAAGACCTTTAGGGACATTGTGGAGGGCAAACAAAGGCTTGGGAATGAACTACCAAACAAGAGGACCGATGAGATTGGAGACCTGACTGCCTCTTTCAATACCCTCTCAAGACACCTATTTGAGGCAGAGGAGAAACTAAAAAAGACTGCAGAGATTGAAAAACAGATGATGGAGACAGAGAAATTGGCATCCCTTGGTCAACTCTCTGCGGGCATTGCCCACGAGATAAACAACCCCCTCGGAGGCATTAGGTTGTGCTTCAACAACCTTATTAAGATAGATATGAATGAGAAAGATAGAAACCTGCATATTGCTACAATAAATGCAGGGTTTGACAGGATACAAAAGATTACTAAACAACTGTTGGACTTTGCAAAGGGTTCACCGTTAAGTATGAAGATGGTCTCTATCTGTGAGGTCCTTGACAATGTCCTGCAACTGTCCAGTTATCTACTCTCTAAAAAATCAATAAGTGTGATCAGGGAGTTTGACAATACTACACCTTTAATCAAGGCCGACGGGAATAAGTTAGAACAGGTATTTTTAAACCTGATCATAAATGCCGTTCATGCGACCGATACAAATGGTACTATTACTGTAAGATGCTGGAGGGGTGATGATTACTGCGGCGTATCTATTACTGATACAGGCAGGGGCATCCCTGAATCTATTAGGCATAAGATCTTTGATCCCTTTTTCACCACAAAGGGTGTCCAGCAGGGGACAGGGCTCGGGCTCACGGTGGCAAAGTCTATTGTAGAACAGCACAGGGGCTCAATTACCTTTGAAACATCCCAGAAGGGCACTACCTTTACTGTGAGGCTTCCAATCCAATAGTGAGCAGACAGATACTCATAGTAGAAGATGACCCACTCATGAGGCTTGGCATGGAGCATTGCCTAACCGCTCGGGGATATACAGTACTTACCTGCGATGATGGCAGAGAGGGTATTGAATTAATGGGAAAGAAGTCCTTTGATATTATTATCTCAGACCTCAAGATGCCCCACTGTGATGGTTTTACAGTGCTAAAAAGGGCAAAAGAGACACAACCCTACGCATACTTTATACTGATAACTGCCTATGCAGACATCAAGGACGCCGTAGAGGCCATTAAACAGGGGGCCTTTGATTACATTGCCAAGCCCTTTTCAAACGAGGAGCTCTTAATTGCCATTGAGAAATGTACTCACTTTCAAAGGCTTCAAAAGGAGATATATCAACTCAAAGAGACCCTTAGAGAGAAGGTTGAATTTGAAAACATCATTGGTGTAAGCCCCCAAATGCAACAGGTATTTAAACAGATCTCGTCGGTGGCAGTTACGGATGCCCCTGTCTTGATCCAAGGTGAAAGCGGCACGGGGAAAGAGCTGGTTGCCAATGCCATACACAATCTCAGCAAGCGTTCAGATAAGACCCTAATTAAGATAAACTGCGCTGCTATACCAAAAAATCTCTTTGAATCAGAACTATTTGGACACGAAAGGGGTGCCTTCACTGGTGCCACAAAGACCAGACTCGGCAAGTTTGAATATGCCAATGAGGGGAGCATATTCTTTGATGAGATTGGCGACATGCCCCTATTTTTACAGCCTAAGCTCCTTAGGGTCCTTGAGGATAACACTATAACAAGGATTGGAGACAATAGGGAGATTAAGGTAGATGTGCGGATGATCTACGCCACAAGAACAAACCTCAAGGACCTTGTAGAAAAGGGACAGTTCAGGGAAGACCTGTTTTACAGGATCAACATTGTGCCTATCCACTTGCCACCTTTAAGGGAAAGGTCTGAGGATATACCTTATTTAGTTGACTATTTTCTCAGACAGTTCTGTAACAGGTTCAATAAACCACAGTTAAAGGTCTCCCATGAGGTGCTTAATCTACTGTTGCTATACAAATATCCCGGTAATGTCCGAGAGCTAAAACATGCCATTGAAAGGGCCGTGATACTTGCAGATTCCAATACAATAGAGCTCAATGACCTCCCACCGGAGATGCACCCATCAGGGATCCTTGAATCAACCTGTATGGCAGAACACATGACCCTTGAGCAGAGTATAAGGTGTTTTGAAAAACAGAAGATTATAATGGCACTCAGAGAGACAGGTGGAAAGAAATTAGAGGCCGCAAGGCTGCTTGGGATTACAAGGAAGGTACTGTGGAAAAAACTGAAGGATTATGGGATCCTATAGTTTATCTTAACTCAAAAAATGCAATTAGAAAAACTCAGGGTGGAGGTAGGGCTGCCCCCACTGTAACTGCATTTTTGGGGTAACCGTCTTATTTAGGCTAAAACCCTATAACTCGCATAGATAACTACAGAGATGTAATTACGCCGGTATGTTCCCTTGAGGGAACATACCGCATGTGTTATGTCCTTTTAAGAGGACATCTTGCCCCCTTTACTAAATGAATTTCATCAATTTATTCAACTGGTTACTATTAGTAGACATAACTTGCACGATTATTGTAGTCTCTCATTTAATAAAGTGACAATTTTGTAATAATACAAGACATTGAAAGGAGGTGATTATCTTCTGCACTCGTTTAGGATGTGAGAGGGTCTTATCAAAAAATTATTACCAGAGGAGGGGTATAAATGGAGGAAAAGAAAGAGCAGTTGCAAGACATAGTTGTTGACAAACCAGTAACTCAACTATCAGATCTCTGGAAAAAGGAGGACTATTGGGCGATATGGCTTGGCTCAATACTCTTGATTGTTGGGGTGCTGATATTTTTCAATAACCCACCAAAAGACATGGAAAAGAAGATAGAATCTGCCAATGCCATTCTGAAGGCCGAATCTGAGAGGGCGCCCTTTAAGACCGTGGCATGGCATGAGGCAAACGATGAAAAGGGCAAACTGAGGGGTGATAGCGAAAAGCTCCCAAAGCTGATTGGCACCTATTTAGCGAGGCCCCATAACTGGAATACAAATCCAATAGAGGCCTTCATAATGACAAAAGAAGAGGCTGACGCAAAGTCCGCTGCAAATAAGGAAAAGTATGAAAAGGCAAAGGCAGCCGCTGCAGAGGCAAAGGCAAAGGCAAAGGAGGCTGAGAAGGCAGCCGCTGAGGCCCAATTTAAAGATGGTGCCCTTAATAAGCAGGCAGTAGATGCCATTGCCGCATGGCGTAAGGCACAAGAGGCATCATCAAAGGCAAGGAGGGCTGCAGAGGCAAAGCCCTATAACATCGTAGGGTCTCTTATTGTGCTGTGTATCGCTACAGCAATCTTCTTTAGTATAGGCAACATCTTTATGGGCCGAAATTTAGGCAAGTTCCTCATGGGCTTCCCCATAGTCTTCATCCTCTCTGTACTTGCGTACCTGCTTGCTGCACAGGCCACATTTAAGGCGTGGGGTCTTGAGTATGTCTTATGGGCAATAATACTCGGCTTTGCCATTAGCAACACCGTGGGGACTCCTAAATGGCTCCTTGAGGCGGCCCAGACAGAATATTACATAAAGACTGGTCTTGTGCTCCTTGGCGCAAGCATCCTTATTAACAAGATCCTACTTATCGGTATACCAGGCTTTTTTGTTACATGGGTAGTCACGCCTATTGTGCTTATAGTCACATTTTGGTTTGGACAGGCCATACTCAAGATGCCCTCAAAGACACTCAATATAACCGTCTCAGCCGATATGTCGGTCTGCGGGGTATCGGCAGCTATAGCCACTGCAGCTGCATGTAGGGCCAAGAAAGAGGAATTGACCTTGGCGGTAGGTATGTCTATTACCTTTACGGCTATCATGATGATAACCATGCCCGCATTTATCAAGGCAGTGGGCATGCATCATGTACTTGGTGGTGCCTGGATGGGTGGCACGATAGACTCTACCGGTGCGGTGGTTGCTGCAGGTGCCATACTGAGCGACACGGCTATGTATGTGGCAGCCACGATTAAGATGATACAAAACATGATGATCGGTGTGATAGCCTTTGGTGTCGCCACATATTGGGCACTAAAGGTTGACATGACTCCTGGGGTCAAGCTGAGCGTAGGTGCTGCCCTAAATGAGATATGGGCAAGGTTCCCTAAGTTCGTGCTCGGTTTTCTTGGTGCCTCTGTGGCCTTTTCTCTACTGTATGGGGCTGTTGGTAAGGATGTCGGTAAGGTATTGATTGATGACGGCGTAATCAGGGGTTGGACCTCAGGCCTTCAGGGTTGGTTTTTCTGTCTCGCCTTTGTGAGCATAGGCCTTTCTACCGACTTTAGGGAACTTGCAAAATACTTTAAAGGCGGAAAGCCGCTTATACTCTATGTGTGTGGACAGTCCTTTAATCTATTCCTGACACTTGCTATGGCTTATGTGATGTTCTTCGTGATATTCCCTGATATTACTGAAAAGCTTATGGCAAGATAAAATGACACAAACTACACAAAAGGACGGGGTAGCCAATGCCCCGTCCAATTCAAGTAATGAAAGGTTCAAAGAATTACTGATAGTCTTTACAGGCACAGCCATTTTTCTCTCTTTACTATACCTTGCAGACACCTTATCACCCCTCTTTAGATACGGTCATACAAAGATTGCCGAAGAGGAGATTGAGGCAGGGGCAATCTTTTATACCGGCGTCTCAAAGGTCTCAGAGGCCGAGAGGGTTATAAGGAGTTCAACGGACTATAGCCCATTGAAGGGCTCAAAAGAAAGGCAATAATACTCTGGAGCTTGCCAAGTCTTAAAAGGTCTCACCAAGTTCAGTAAACCCTCTCTTTGTAGAAAGCATCTATAAGGCTCTTGTGGGAAAAAGGTGGGTAACAACTGTTCACACAGTGACCAGTGTTTTAGTCACGCCGTGCGTTGGAGGTTATATTAGCCATAGTTTAGAAAACTCCAGTGAAAAGGGTTTTTGTAGTCCTGCCTCCACTGTAACCGCCTGTTTTGGGGTTAAGAGCCTACCTTTCTTCTTCTTACAAGGTCTAAGGGTCTTACTCCAAGAGGGACTGGGATTATGACGGACTGCCCGTTGCGTCCCACCGTCAAGGACGCACATTCTACATCCCTCATCTCAAGCACCTCAAACTCGCTCATCTCAAGGCCGGGTGTCAAAAACTCTACCTTATCGCCGACCTTAAGGGTATGACGCAAATTGACACTTGCATAACCGTCTTGGACCTCTGTAAGCACTCCTACCAACTCTCTGGTGCTCCTGTAGCTTGTGCCGTCAAAATTGTAGTCCTCCTTTGGTTGGCTACCAAAGAACATCCCTGTGGTATAACCCCGATTGCTTACACTCATGAGTTCCTCTTTCCATCGGGGCAGACACTCATAGGGCTTATGGGGGCTGAGGGAGTCAATGGCCTCTCTATAGACCTTCACCACGCCACCTACATAGTTTATACCCTTTATCCTGCCCTCTATCTTTAGGCTATCAACGCCCGCTGCTACGAGTTTGTCTATGTGTTCTACCATGCAGAGGTCCTTTGAGCTCATAAGATAGGTCCCTCTGTCATCCTCAAAGACAGGCATGTATTCATTGGGCCTTTTTTCTTCCATAAGGGTATAGTTCCACCTACAGGAGTTCGTGCAATGACCAAGATTGGCGCCCCTTGAGGCCAGGAAACTACTAATATAGCACCTGCCAGAGTAAGAGATGCAGATAGAGCCGTGCACAAAGACCTCAATCTCCACTGAGACCGTGTCTCTTATCTCCTTAATCTCACCAATCGTCAATTCTCTTGAGAGAACAAGCCTTCTTACCCCTAAGGACTCCCAAAAAAGGGCGGCCCCTTTGTTGGTTATGTTTGCCTGAGTGCTTATGTGTATGGGGAGCTCTGGATAGACCTTCTTGGATATTGTCAGGACTGCCGGGTCAGAGATGATAATAGCATCAGGCCTGATACTTTTAAGTTCACCAATGTATTCTTTTATGAGGGCAATATCGCGATTGTGAGGGAATATGTTTACAGTTACATAGGCCCTTTTGCCCTTTTGATGGGTAAACTGAACTGCCCTTTTGAGTTCCTCTAATTCAAAGTTGTCGGCCTTGTGTCTTAGGCTAAACCTTGAAGAACCTAAATAGACTGCGTCGGCCCCATAGTGTATAGCCGTAACAAGCTTTTCAAAGTCACCAGCTGGTGCAAGGAGTTCTGGTCTTTTCACAGACAGTAATTAAGACTCAAAGGCCCTTTCTATGGGGAACCCACCTTCCTTGAGACTTAAACACTTCTTTGCCTCAAGCAGGTCATGGGCTACCATCTCTTTTACAATGTCTTTAAAGCTATAGGTGGGGCTCCAGCCAAGCCTTTCTCTTGCCTTTGAGGGGTCGCCTTGAAGGATGTCTACCTCTGTGGGCCTGAAGTATCTCTCGTCAATCTCTATCAACACTTCTCCTGTGGCGCGGTCTATCCCCTTTTCCTCAATCCCCTTGCCCTGCCACTGGATCTCAATGCCTACCTCCCTAAATGAGGCCTCGGCGAATTCCCTTACAGAATGGCACTCACCAGTGGCGATTACAAAGTCATCGGCCTCATGATGTTGTAGGATCATATACATAGCTGTAACATAGTCCTTGGCATGTCCCCAGTCCCTTTTGGCCTCAAGGTTACCCAAATAAAGCCTCTTTTGGAGCCCAAGGGCTATCCTTGCTGCTGCCCTTGTTATCTTACGGGTCACAAAGGTCTCCCCCCTTAGGGGAGATTCGTGATTAAAGAGTATCCCGTTTGATGCAAACATCCCATAGGCCTCTCGGTAGTTGACGGTTATCCAATAAGAGTAGAGCTTGGCAACACCATAGGGGCTTCTTGGATAAAAGGGTGTGCCTTCCCTCTGTGGCGGTGGGACATTGCCAAAGAGCTCTGAGGTAGAGGCCTGATAGAAACGGGTCTCTTTAAGCCCCAATATCCTTATAGCCTCAAGGAGTCTGAGTGTGCCTAAGGCATCGGCATTTGCTGTGTATTCGGGCGATTCAAAGGAGACCTTTACATGGCTCTGGGCTGCAAGGTTATAGATCTCATGGGGTCTGACATTTTGGATTATCCTGATAAGGTTGGTAGAATCTGTCATGTCGCCATAATGCAGAAAGAAATTGACCCCCTCCTCGTGGGGGTCTTTATATAGATGGTCAACCCTCTGGGTGTTGATAAGCGAGCTCCGCCTCTTTATACCGTGGACCTCATATCCCTTACTTAGTAAGAGTTCCGCAAGGTAGGCACCATCTTGACCAGTGATACCAGTTATTAACGCCCTCTTTTTCACATTAGCCTTCTGTATAAACGGCAACCTAAAATTGTGTCTTCTTTACCATCAAAATAACGCCAATGACCATTATGGCAGCACGCCTACCTTTTTGGTATTACAGAAGGCCTACTTTTATCCCACTCCACCTTCTTTTGTCAGGGTAATGGGCGTGTTTGTTGTGTATGCCTAAATTAGGCCCATAGACCTTAAGACCCCTTCCAGTCTTTCTCTGTTGGCCTTTGACATCTCACAGAGGGGCATCCTAAAGTCTTCCGCTATCTTGCCCATCATGGCAAGGGCAGTCTTTACAGGGATAGGGTTGGTCTCAATAAACATGGCGGCATTTAAGGGCTCAAGCCTATAGTGAATCTCCCTTGCCTTTTTGATATCACCTTTATCCCAGGCATTGAACATCTCTGCCACAAGACGAGGTGCCACATTTGAACTGACCGAAATAACCCCTCTCCCACCAAGTGCAAGCAGTGTTAAGGTGGTGAAGTCATCACCAGAGACCACGCTGATCTTATCTCCGCAGAGCCTTATGATCTCGCTTACCTGCTTCATGTCACCGGTAGCCTCTTTAAGGGCCACGATGTTTCTGAGCTCTGCAAGGCGTGCCACTGTTGAAGGCAGCAAATTGACAGAGGTCCTGCCCGGCACATTATAAAGGACAATGGGGATATCCACTGCCTCAGCAACGGCCTTGTAGTGTCTGTAAAGGCCTTCCTGTGTGGGTTTGTTGTAGTAGGGGGTAACAATCAAGGCGGCATCTGCACCAAGCTGCTTTGCCTTTTCAGTAATCTCAATGGTCTCAGTGGTAGAGTTTGAACCTGTGCCAGCAATCACAGGGACTCGCCTATTGACGACCTTAACGGCTACCTCAATGACCCTGTAATGTTCATCATAGTCAAGGGTAGAGGCCTCGCCGGTGGTGCCACAGGGGACAATGCCGTGGATCCCCTCCTTTATCTGCCATTCTATGAGCTCTTCATAGACCTTTTCGTCAAACCGGCCATCCTTAAAGGGTGTTACAATTGCCGTGATTGCACCTTTGATCTCCATCTTGTCTCCTCCTATTTGAAAATATACCTGACGCCTGATCTAAACAGACCATTTAACTTGCAGGACCAACACACAATACCATATTTGATACATTCTTCATCATCTTTTTCTCTAAATATTACAGGCTGGCCACTGATGAGCTGAAAATCTGTCTGTAGCCCTACTCCAGCATCACTCTCATCAATCGCCAATCCACTATTGATTACCTCCTTTCTGCCTGTGATCTTAAGAAATTCAATAGGCTTACTGCATGGCTCTCTCTTATACTTACGACGCTCAATGAATATCAATATCTACCCTACCTTGAAAGACCTCCTCTGCAGGGCCTGTCATATAAACATGGTTGTTGTCGGCCCAATGGACAATGAGTCGCCCACCTAACAGGGCGACCTCAACATCTCTCTCAGTAAGCCCCTTGAGTATTGATGCCACTGTAGCAGCCGATGCCCCAGTGCCACAGGCAAGGGTCTCACCTGAACCACGCTCCCATACCCTCATCTTTATGTGCCATCTGTCTAAGACATTGATAAACTCAACATTTGTCCGCTTGGGAAAGAGCTCATTGGTCTCAATCAGAGGTCCATAATGGGCTATGGCGATGGCGTCAATGTCTTCCTCAGGAAATATTACCGCGTGGGGATTACCCATTGATACACAGGTTACCTTAAATACAGTGTCATGAACTTGAAGGGGATAATCTATGATGGGCGGCTCCATATCAATATCTACCGGTATTAATGGTGGCAAAAATACAGGCTCCCCCATGTCAACCCTAACAAGGCCGTCAACCCTCTGGGGTCTCATTATCCCTGCAAGGGTCTCAATGGTCAAAAGGGCCTTATCTGAATAGCCCCTGTTCCAAATATATCTGGCCACACATCTTATACCATTACCACACATCTCCACGCAGCTACCATCAGCGTTATATATATCCATCCTAAAGTCGGCCACATCAGAAGGCAAGAGCAATAGGACCTGATCGGCACCAATGCCAAACCTCCTATCACATAGCCACTTGCTCAGATTTGTCATCTGCTGTGGGGTAAAAAGGCCGCTGTATCTAATACCATCTAAGAGCACAAAGTCATTTCCTGTGCCCTGCATCTTTGTAAACTCAATGATCATTGTCTCAGAAACTCTGGGACTGCCTCTCCCCTGATAAGGTCGTTGTATGTCTCGCGACGCCTGATGATGGCAAACTCATTACCCTTTACCATGACCTCAGCGGGTCGTGGCCTACTGTTGTAGTTAGAGGACATAGAAAACCCATAAGCCCCAGCACTCATAACCGCAAGGAGGTCACCCCTTTTTACCCTCGTAATCTCCCTGTCTTTGGCAAGAAAATCCCCCGATTCACACACTGGGCCTACAATGTCGGCGACCATCTTTTTACCACTTCTGCCTTTTACCACAGGCCCAATGTGATGGTAAGCACCATATATAGAGGGCCTAATCAGGTCATTCATGGCGGCATCAACGATCACAAAGTCCTTGCCTTCAGCCCTTTTGTGATAGAGCGTCTGGGTAACAAGGATGCCTGCGTTGCCCACAATTGACCTGCCGGGTTCAAGTATGAGCGTTACTCCTGTATCCTTTAACAAGGGCAATATGGCCTTAGCAAATTCTGTTGGATGGGGTGGCTGCTCGTCTTTGTAATTAATCCCAAGCCCCCCGCCTATGTCAAGGTATTTGACCTCTATTGCATGTGCCCTTAGTTCCACTAAGAGTGCAAGGACCCTTTTTACAGAATCCACAAAGGGACTTATCTTTGTAAGTTGCGAGCCGATGTGCATGTGGATCCCCACAATCTCAATATTTTTAAGCCTTGAGGCAGTCTTGTAGGCATTGAGGGCCTCCTCAAAGGGGATACCAAACTTGTGCTTTTTAAGCCCTGTAGAGATATAAGGGTGTGTCTGTGGGTCAATGTCAGGGTTTATCCTTAGGGCAATCGGTGCCTTGGTATTGAGCCTTCCTGCTATACTGTTAATCTCATGTAGTTCCTCAAAGGATTCCACATTGA
>Ga0308419_1001961_pt1 | contig 13501 bp, 7 predicted proteins | sample HotsprSampleMS50_FD_203674 | JGI IMG/M metagenome (GOLD analysis project Ga0308419, IMG submission 203674) | Hot spring phototrophic mat microbial communities from Mushroom Spring, Yellowstone National Park, Wyoming, United States - 20090730_MS50 ... | reverse complement strand
TAGACTTTAGATTCGGGCTAGAAGCCTGTTTTTTGGTGCGACTAACTTTGGAGAGAGCATTTCCCTCCTTTAATGTTGCAGCTTTACTCCCAAAAATTTCACTATCCAAAATCAACAAATCAGAGACAAAAACATCATAGGCATTAAGACTATTCCAGCTTGAAATCTTGACACTTTCGACATTATTCCAAGCTCTAGTTTTATTTATATCTTCCGATTTAAAAGCTACCAAAATATTTTTAGAGGTCAGATTTGACTTTAAAAGCAAATTCTTTATTAATTGAGACGCTTCTTTTGTTTTCTTAAAAGAAGACAACTTTTCAACCAAGAAAAGCCTATTATTATCTAATTTATCTCGTAAAGCTAAAGCTAAAGCCTTTCTTCTAATTAATTCAGGCAATCTCAAGAGCCTTTTTAATCCAGAAGGTCCATGTGCTAATCCTCCACCAACAAAAATAGGAGCTGAACGCGCTCCGTGTCTTGCCCCTCCTGTACCTTTCTGACGATAGATTTTCCTGGTTGAGATTTTTACATCGGATCTTGTTTTTCTCCTTGGTCTTACTTTATATAAGTTAAATTCATAAAACCTTAAAGCTTGAGATAACAACTTCTCTGAGCTTTTCTCAAAAAGACGATCAGGCAAATTGACTTTGCCTTTTTCTTCTCCTTTAACTGAAAAAAGATTAACTTTCATAGTTTAATTTAAGATTGATCTTGAGCTTGGGTGTTTTCCTTATTAGCTTCTTTCTCCTTGCTTTCTTCTTCTATTTGCTCTACTTGAGCTGTCGGGCCCTCGCTAACAAGCTGTGAGAGCTTACCAGAGCCTATTTTAGTAACCAACAAAAGATCACCCCTTTTACCAGGAACCGGGCCTGAAAGGCCTAATAGGCCTTTCTCTTTATCAACCAGAACAACCACCAGATTCTTAACCGTAACTTTATCCTGCCCCATCCTCCCTGCCATTTTTTTACCTTTATAAACTCGGCCTGGGGTGGTTCCTTGTCCAATTGAACCAGGAGCACGATGACGGTCAGATTGCCCATGGGTCTTTGGCCCACCAGCAAAATGCCATCTTCTAACCACACCTGCAAAACCCTTGCCCTTACTTACTCCCGTCACAGAAACTAAATCACCAACTTTAAAGACCTCAAAAGCATCCACTTCATCTCCTACTTTTAGATCTGTTTTTTTAGTTAGTTTTGCTTCTTTTAAATATCTTGGAGCCTTACCTTCTTTGACCAGGTCTTTGAGATGCCCTTGCAAGGGTTTACTGGTATTCTTAGCTTTCTTTTCTCCAAAAGCAAGTTGCACCGCAAAATAGCCATCTTTTTTATCATCTTTGACTTGGCTGACTATGCATTTTCCAGCCTCAACCAAGGTTACAGGGACTCTAGTCCCTTTAACAAAAGTCTGACTCATTTCAAGTTTTTTAGTTAAAACAGTTTTCAACATAGTTATCAAGCACAAAAAAAGGCGCCCCAGGCGCCTCACGCCAAAGGCTAAAAAAACGTGGCTAATGACGAACTTTATCCACGATGACTAGATTATAACAAAAACAAAAGAATGTAGCAAGAAGACCAAAGTCAATCCCCACTACAAGCGGGGTTGATCGGAGTTAGTCCTCGCTTAAAGCGAGGTTGGTCGAAGCTAGTCGGAAGCTAGTATTTAGTATCTTGTATTATGTATTATGCAGGGAATACTAGTAGAAAGTAGAACGTAGTAAGTAGAAAGCAAAATTCTATAATCTATAATCCAAAATCTATAATCTAATTTTTGACTTTTGAGTTTTAAGTTTTAAGTTAATTTGTTAATTTGTTAACTGTTAATTGTTATCTCACATCTTTATCTCAACTGAGACTCCTGCTGGGAGTTCTAAATTGGAGAGTGAGTCAATTGTTCTTTCTGATGGATCGTGAATTTCAATCAACCTCTTATGAACCAAAACTTCAAAGTGTTCTTGAGCATCTTTATCAGTAAATGGAGATTTGTTAACTGAAACTACACTTCTTTTAGTGGGAAGTGGAATCGGGCCAACAATTTTAGCACCAGTAGCAATAGCAACATCTAAAATCTTAGCTGCTGCTTCATCTATAACCCTATAATCGTAGCTTTTAAGCTTAACCCTCAATCTTCCTGCTGGCATAAAATTTTGGCTTTAAAGAGCTTTTAGGCAATAACCTTGGTAATAACACCTGCACCAACAGTGCTACCACCTTCCCTGATAGCAAAACGGAAACCTTCTTCCATTGCTACCGCCTGAATTAATTTAACTTTCATCTTGGCATTGTCGCCAGGCATAACCATCTCAATTCCTTCAGGTAAAGTAACCTCACCTGTAATGTCGGCTGTCTTGATAAAGAACTGAGGCTTGTAACCTGAGAAGAAAGGAGTGTGCCTTCCACCCTCTTCTTTACTCAAGATATAAACCTCTGCCTCAAATTCGGAGTGAGGAGTAATTGTTCCGGGCTTGGCTACAACCTGACCACGTTCAACCTGATCTTTTTCAATTCCTCTTAGTAAGACTCCAACATTGTCTCCAGCTTCAGCATAATCAAGAGTCTTCCTAAACATCTCAAGACCTGTAACAACAGTCTTTTGGGTTGGTCTAAGACCAACTATTTCAACCTCTTCATTGACACTCAACTTACCACGCTCAACCCTACCTGTCACGACTGTTCCTCTTCCTTTAATAGAAAAGATATCTTCAATTGGCATCAAGAAAGGCTTGTCAACATCTCTTGTTGGCTGAGGAATGTATTCATCAACCGCTTTCATTAACTCCAAAATTTGCTTCTCAGCTTCAGGATCTCCTTCCAAAGCCTTAAGAGCTGAACCACGAATCACAGGAACTTCATCTCCTGGGTATTCATATTTCTTCAAGAGCTCACGAACATCAGCTTCAACCAAATCAACAATTTCAGGGTCATCAACGGTATCAACCTTGTTCAAGAAGACAACAATTGCGGGAACGTTAACCTGGCGAGCCAAGATAACATGCTCTCTTGTTTGAGGCATTGGACCATCGGCCGCTGAGATAACCAAAATGGCACCATCCATTTGAGCTGCACCGGTAATCATATTCTTAATGTAATCAGCATGACCTGGTGCGTCAATGTGAGCATAATGTCTCTTATCAGTCTCGTACTCAAGATGGGAGATATTGATGGTAACACCTCTTGCTTTTTCCTCAGGAGCACTATCAATCTCTTCGAATTTGTAAGCTTTGGTAGGATTACCCGGCTGTTTGGACAAAACAGTGGTAATAGCCGCTGTCAAAGTGGTTTTACCATGATCTACATGGCCAATAGTACCAATATTGACGTGTGGCTTTGTTCTTTCAAATTTTTGTTTTGATTCTCCTGCCATAGTTTAAAAATTATAGGGAGCATAATGCTCCGTTGTCATCAAGACACTAGCCGTGATTATACTCGAGGCAAAAATAAAATGTCAAGAGGCAAGTTTAGCCTCGAGGCATAACCACCTTGCCAGATTTTTCAATAATCATATCAGCAATGTTACGAGGTACTTCCTCATAATGACTAGGTTCAATATAAGGAACAGCTCGACCTTGGGAAATAGATCTAACTTTAGTTACATAGCCTGAAAGCTCGGCAAGTGGTGCAAAAGCGTAAATATAAGTCATATCACCTTTCTCCTCACTACCCTGAATCTGAGCTCTCTTTGAAGACAAATCGCCAATTATATCACCCATAAATTCTTTAGGTGTTGCTACCTCCACTTTAACTATTGGCTCAAGTAAAACCATATCAGCTAATTTAACAGCCTGTTCAACAGCCATAGAGCCTGCAATCTTGAAAGCTATCTCTGAAGAATCAACTTCATGATAAGAACCATCATAAAGGTAAACTGCCAAATCGGTTATTGGATAACCAGCCAAAACACCATTTTCAAGTTTCTCCTTGACTCCTTTCTCAACTGCAGGAATAAATTCAGCAGGGATTGCACCACCTCTAATTTCTGAAACAAATTTAACCCCTTCACCACGACCCAAAGGTTCAACTCGAATAAGACAATGACCATACTGTCCACGACCACCAGTCTGCCTGATATATTTGCCCTCGCCTTTTCCAACCTTTTTAATTGTTTCTTTGTAGGCAACCTGTGGAGCACCAATTTTCGCCTCGACCCCAAATTCACGTTTCATCCTGTCAACTAAAATCTCAAGCTGCAATTCACCCATTCCAGAGATAATTGTCTGACCTGTTTCTTGATTTGACTTAACACGAAAAGTTGGATCCTCATCAAGCAATTTGCCAAGCGCAATACCCATTTTTTCCTGATCGGATTTAGTTGCAGGCTCAATAGCAAGAGAGATAACAGGATCGGGAAATTTAATTGATTCAAGAATTATCGGCCTATTAGGATCACACAAAGTGTGGCCAGTGGTTGTGTCCTTTAAACCAACTGCCGCCACAATTTCCCCAGCATAAGCTTCCTCAATCAATTCCCTTTGGTCAGCATGCAAAAGAACCAATTTACCTATTCGCTCAGGAACAGATTTACTGGTGTTAAGAACCTGTTGGCCAGTTTTAATTATTCCTGAATAAATACGTAAATAAACTAACCGCCCAACATGAGGATCGGTCATTACTTTGAAAGCAAGAGCAGAAAAAGGAGCTTCGTTTTTAGGCTCCCTTATTTCTTCCTCCCCCGTCTTCGGATTAACACCCTTTACAGGCGGCAGATCAAGTGGGGAAGGTAAATACTCAACCACACCATCAAGAAGAAGTTGGGTAATTGCAGTTCTATTATCACCGCCAAAGATAGGGAAAAACTTGCCTGAAACAACACCCTTTCTAATAGCTCTTTTAATCTCCGTTTCACTTACTTCCTCCCCGTTTAGATACTTTGACAAAACTTCATCATCATACTCGGCCACTCTTTCAAGAAGCTCTGCTCTATACTTTTCCGCCACTTCTTTATATTCTGCAGGGATTTCTTCTTCAACCAACTTATTGTCTTCAATTCCAGAATAAGTAAAAGCCTTCATACGAATAAGATCTATTGCTCCACGCAAATCGTGTTCTATACCTATTGGATAAATAACAGGAGCTGCGTTTGCCCCCAAGCGTTCGTGTATAGACTTAAGACTGCCTTCAAAATCAGCTCCAATAAGGTTAAGCTTATTCAAAACACAAATTCTAGGCACTTTATACTTATCTGCCTGGCGCCAGACTGTTTCCGATTGGCTTTCAACTCCAGTTCGGCCGTCGAAAACAACCACAGCTCCATCAAGAACCCGCAAAGAACGTTCTACCTCAGCAGTAAAATCGATATGTCCTGGAGTATCAATAATATTAATTCTATACTGACCATCTTTAACTGAAGTTTCCTTCTTTAAGGTCCAAAAAGTGGTGATTGCGGCAGACACAATAGTAATCCCGCGCTCTCTTTCCTGCTCCATCCAGTCAGTTGCAGTTGTTCCCTCATCAACTGAACCCAAACGATAAGTTCTACCTGTTTCAAAAAGAATTCTTTCTGTTGTAGTAGTCTTCCCGGCATCAATATGAGCAATAATCCCTATATTTCTAATTCTTTCCATAGGAAGATTACGGTCTTTTGTAGCCGTAAAGACAAGAGAGGCCTTCTTTTTTGTTGCTTGGACTTGAGACATAATAATTACCAACGGAAGTGGGCAAAGGCGCGATTTGCCTCAGCCATTCTTTCCATATCCTGACGTTTTTTAACCGCAAAGCCTTCGCCTTTTGAAGCATCAAGAATTTCTGCCACCAATTTTTCAGCAAAGGTGTGATATTGACTATTTGGCCTACTTCTTGCACCAAAAATAAGCCAGCGAATAGCCAAAGACTCCTTTCTTGAGCCACGAACAGCAACAGGCACCTGATAAGCTGCCCCACCAATTCTTCTTGGGCGGACCTCCATTGAAGGCTTAATATTATTTATCGCTTCGGCAAAGACCTTGATCGGATCAAGACCCATTCCCTTTATGATTTCAAAAGCCTTGTAGACTTGCTTTTGAGCCACGCTTTTTTTACCGTCGCGCATAGCACGGTTAATAAGTTTTGTCACCAGACGGTTTCTATAAACAGGATCTGGTTCAACTACTCTTGGTTTCGCTGGTCCTTTTCTTGCCATATTAGTTAAGCACTAGATGCGGAAGCTTCGCTAGACGATACATTTTTTGATTCCCTTTTGGCTCCATACCTACTACGAGAAGTCTTGCGTCCAACAACACCCGTGGTGTCATGCTTTCCACGAACTACTTGATACTTGACTCCAGGCAAATCTTTCACCCTTCCGCCTCTTATTAAAACTACCGAATGCTCTATTAATTCATGGCCTTCACCAGGAATATAAGCTGTTACTTCTTGTTTATTAGACAGTCTGACACGAGCTACTTTACGCAGCGCAGAGTTTGGCTTTTTGGGAGTCATAGTCCTGACCTGCAGAACCACCCCTCTTTTAAAAGGGGAGGGCAACTCACCATACTTTCTGTCTTTGGCATTAAACCAGCGCCTCAAAGCGGCCTTTTTGGTCTTCTTGATAATTTTTTTTCTTCCTTTTCTGATTAATTGCAATACTGTTGGCATATAATTTTTGAGCACAAGAAACTCTGACAAGAGCAATATGGGCACAAGCCAGAGACCTTGTGTCTCTATTCTATCAGATTTTGCCTTCTTCAGGCAAACGAGCAGACTCAGGTGTGACAGGAATAAGTCTTCCTATGATCACATTTTCCTTCAAACCTAAAAGCTTGTCCTCCTTACCTTGAAGCGCAGACTCTGTTAAAACTTCGGTTGTCTGCTCAAAGGAAGCAGCAGAAAGCCAACTTTCGGTATAAAGAGATCTTCTGGTTATTCCCAAAATGACCTGCTGAGCACTGGCTGGCTCCCCTCCCGCAGCCAAAACCTTTTCATTTTCAGCCTCAAAAGAGGCTTTATCCACAAGTTCTCCTGGCAAAAACATCGTATCTCCGCAAGTTACTACTTTTACCTTATCGCTCATCTTTTTAACAATTACTTCAAAATGTTTATCGTTAATTGGAATTCCTTGAGATTCATAGACTTTCTGAACTTGGGAGATAATATACTCTTGCGCAAATCTTAGCCCCTTAATCACCATTACTTCTCTTACATCAAGCGGGGCTGCAGCTAATGGCAAACCTGCTTCTACCTTTTGTCCGCTCTTAACAGTCAAGGTCAGAGTCTTGGGGATTATATATTCTCTTTTATCTTTAAGTCCTGATGCAGAACTGGTAACAACCACCTTCCAACCTTCATCAATCTCATTTACCATAACCTTACCCGAAATTTCACTCAAAGGAGCTGTTACCTTGGGAGTTCTTGCTTCAAACAACTCTTCTACTCGTGGCAAACCTTGTGTCACATCAACCCCAACAACTCCCGCTGAATGTTTAGTCCTCAAAGTCAACTGTGTTCCTGGCTCACCAATTGACTGGGCAGCAATGATACCAACTGGGGTTCCCACTTCAACCATCTTCTTAGTAGACAAATCCCAACCATAACATTTAGCACAAACTCCATGGCTAAGACCACAGGTAAGAGGAGAGAAAACTTTTACTTCATTTATTCCAAGATTAACTATTTTATCCGCTTTAGCCTCATCAACAATTTCTCCCTTAGCAAAAAGAACTTTCTTTGTCTTAGGTTCTAAAATATCATCTGCTAAAACTCTACCTACAATCTTGAATATTTTGTCTTCTTTCTTGTTGATTTTAGTAAAATCAATAGTCAAACCTTCATCGGTTCCACAATCCTCAGCCCTCACAATAACATCATGAGCCACATCAACCAAGCGGCGAGTAAGGTATCCCGCATCAGCTGTCTTCAAGGCAGTATCCGTCAAACCTTTTCTTGAACCTCGACTTGAAGTCACATACTCAAAGACAGACAGCCCTTCTCTAAAGTTTGACTTAATAGGCATCTCAACAGTTTTGCCTAGAGGGTCAGTAACAAGACCACGCATAGCAGCCAACTGTTTAACCTGATCTCTTGAAGCTCTGCCAACTTTTGCATCAATAACAACTCTAATCGGATTGTACTTATCCAAGAGTTCCCAAGTCTTGTCGGCAAGCTCCTCGCTCACTTCAATCCAAATTTCTTCAGCAAACCTCTTCTTCTCCTCAGCTGTAATTAACCCCTGTGCAAAATTGTTTTCCACCTCAGCTACTCTCTTTTCTGCTTCCTTGATCATCTTTTCTTTTTCAGGATGGACAATAGCATCAAAGATAGACATCGAAAGACCAGCAATTGAACCTCCCCAGAAACCAAGATCCTTAATTTTATCTATTGTCTCGACTACAACATTTTGTTCATACTCAGCCAAAACACGATTAAAAATATTCTTGATAACACTTGAGGTGACAGGTTCGTTAATAAAGCCAAAACCTTGAGGTAATGCTTCGTTAAAGAATACTCTACCTACCGTAGTCTTAATAATTTCCCCTCCTATCCTAACAGAGATTTCCTGCCTAATTTTAATTTTGTCTGATTGATAAGCCAATACTGCCTCACTAATATCAGCAAAAACTGTTTTTGAAGCAGGAATTCTTTCATCAATATCAGTGAGATAATAAATTCCCAAAGCCATTTCCTTCCTTGAAGGGATAGCAATAGGAGAACCATCAGCCGGCTTAAGCAAGTTCTTTTCAGGCATCATCAAGTTTCTCGCCTCATCTATTGCCTTTTGAGACAAAGGAACATGAACCGCCATCTGGTCACCATCAAAATCTGCATTAAAACCGTTACAGACAACAGGATGTAATCTTATAGCACTACCTTCAATTAGAACCGGATAGAAAGCAAGAATACTCAATTTATGAAGAGTTGGAGCCCTATTTAAAAGAACTGGATGATTCTTGGTAATCTCCTCCAAGATATCAAAAACCTCATCTGGTTTTCTTTCAAGCATATTTTTGGCTGATTTAACATTCGGGGCAATACCTCTTTTAATCATCTCGCGCAAGACAAAAGGTTTAAACATCTCAAGAGCCATATCCTTTGGCAAACCACACTCATTAAGTCTTAATTCAGGACCAACTACAATTACACTTCGGCCTGAGTAATCAACTCTTTTTCCAAGAAGATTCTGCCTAAATCTACCTTGCTTACCCTTGAGCATATCAGACAAAGAACGCAAAGGCTGTCTACCCCTTCCACGACGGGTAGCTTTCTTTTGAGAAGCGTCAATCAAAGAATCAACAGCTTCCTGCAACATCCTTTTCTCATTTCTCAAGATAATTTCTGGAGCTCCCAGATTGATCAAATGCTTAAGGCGATTGTTGCGATTAATTACCCGACGATAAAGATCATTTAAATCACTGGTTGCAAACCTACCACCTGAAAGCTGCACCATCGGACGCAAATCAGGAGGAAGAACAGGTAAAACCTTAAGAATCATCCAAGCCGGGTTGATCTTTGCCTTGCGCATTCCATCAATTAACTTTAATCTCTTGGCTAATTTGACAAAACGAGGAGTATTTTCTTTAGCCTCAAGCATCTCCTTGCGTAAGGAAGACGAAAGTCCCTCCAAATTTACTGATTCAAGAGCAGCCAAAATAGCCTCAGCGCCAGTCTTTGTCTCAAAGAAAATATCAGCTTTATAAGATGAAAGTTGATCTAATTCATCCTCGCTTATAACACTGTTAACTTTCAAGCTTTTAACCAAGTTAACAAGATTGTCGAAAAGTTGGTTAGTTCTTTCAACATTTAAGTTGTATTCGTCAGTTATAAGCTGCTCTCTTTTCCTTAATTCAAGATCAATTTCAAGTTTAGCCAGAGAGGCTTGTTCTTTATTCTTAATCTTCTTGTCTATTTTTGCTTTATCTTCAGAAGCTGATTTTTTAAGAGTGTCTTTTTTCTCCCTATAATCTTCGTCAAACTTTGCAATAGAATCTTTTCTAGCCTTCTCCAAATTTTCAACTGCTTCCTTTTTACCTTTTTCATCGAGCTTAATGACCAAATGTCTTGCAAAATAGATCACCTGTTCAATAGCTCGTGGGGCAATATCCAAGACTAGAGAAATTTTAGAAGGCGCACCCTTGAAATACCAAACATGTGCAACAGGCGAAACAAGATTAATATGGCCCATTCTTTCTCTTCTTACCCTTGAAAGAGTTACCTCAACTCCACATTTATCACAAATCACTCCCTTATATCTTATTCTCTTATATTTTCCACAATAACACTCCCAATCTTTGGTAGGACCAAAAATTCTTTCATCAAACAAACCATCTTTTTCAGCTCTCAACGTCCTGTAATTTATAGTTTCGGGTTTTGTTACCTCACCACGCGACCACTTCCTGATTTCATCAGGCGAAGCTAGCTTAATTATTAAGCTCTTAAAATCGGTTAAATCTTTAAAATCAGATAAAGGATCCATGATAATAACAGTTAACAAATTAACAAATTAACTATTAACCTCCTCTCTGCTTGAAATGACTTCATCTACTTCAACTGGACTTTCTTCTCTCAAAAGCTCGCTTGCAACTGCTACTTCTTTAGCTCCACTCGCTTCTTCTAGTTCAAGACCGAGCTTTAAGACCTCCTCATTTTCTTCAGACTTTCTTGATATGTGGCCAGAAGCTTCAATTGACAAACACAAAGAATTAAGCTCCCTGACCAAAACCTTAAAGCTCTCAGGAACAGTTGATTGTGGAATATCAACTCCCTTGACAATAGCCTCAAAAGCTTTAGCTCTTCCAACTATATCATCAGATTTAATGGTCAACATCTCCTGTAGAGTATAAGCAGCACGATGCGCCTCAAGAGCCCAAACCTCCATTTCACCCAAGCGCTGACCTCCCATTTGTGCCTTTCCACCCAAAGGCTGTTGAGTCACAAGAGAATAAGGACCAGTTGATCTTGCGTGAGTTTTATCCTCAACCATATGATTAAGCTTCATAATGTAGGCAACACCCACAGTTGTATCCTCAAGGAATGCCTCGCCAGTTCTACCGTCAAAAAGTCGCGCTTTCCCATTTACAGGCAGATTAGCTTTTTTAAGTTCATTAACCACCGTATCTTCTCCTATTTCGTCAAAAACAGGCAAGGCTACTTTTTTGCCCTGTTTTTGGGCTGCCCAACCAAGATGGCATTCCAAAAGCTGGCCTAAATTCATACGTGAGATAACAGACAAAGGGGAAATAATAATATCAATAGGGGTGCCATCAGCAAGAAAAGGCATATCAGCAACCGGCATAACTTTGGCTATAACACCCTTGTTACCATGTCGACCAGCTATCTTGTCGCCTACTGTAACTTTCCTCATCTGTGCCACTCTAACAATCACTCTCTTAATTACTCCTGCTCCAAGCTCATCACCCTTATCGCGATCAAGTATCTGAACATCAACTACAATTCCTCTTTCACCATGAGGAAGCCTTAAAGAAGTATCTCTCACCTCACGAGCCTTCTCACCAAAAATAGCCCGCAAGAGTCTTTCCTCAGCAGTAAGTTCTGTTTCTCCTTTGGGAGCAATTTTACCCACCAAAATATCATTAGGACCAACTTCAGCACCCAAAACTACAATTCCATCTTCGGCTAAATTCGCAAGTTCTGATTCTGCCACATTGGGAATATCACGAGTCAACTCTTCAGGCCCCAGTTTTGTTTCCACAACATCAGCCTCATATTCTTCTATGTTAATTGAGGTCATCAAGTCTTCCTTAACCAAGCGATCAGAAATCAAAATAGCATCCTCAAAACCATAACCGTCAAGGGACATGTAAGCAATAAGGAGATTCCTTCCAAGGGCAAGCTCTCCATTTTCCATTGCTGGACCATCAGCTAAAACATCGCCCTTTTTAACCTTATCCCCAGGTTTAACTACCACTTTTTGGTTGTAGCAAGTTGATTGTGCAGTCTTTTTAAATTTAGATAATAGATATGTAGCGAACTTTCCATCAGGAGAAATTTCAATTTCTTCAGAACTTTTATCGTCTGTTTTTTTATCTAATCTGACAACTATCTTTTCAGCGTCAGCATAATCAACAATTCCATCATACTTCGATTTAATTAGTCTACCCATAGCTTCAGCTACTATCTTTTCCATACCTGTTCCCACAATAGGAGCCTCTGGACTAACAAGAGGCACGGCTTGACCCTGCATGTTAGAGCCCATCAAAGCGCGATTACCTTCATCATGAGCCAAGAAAGGAATCAAAGACGCTGAAGCTCCGACTACCTGACGAGGGGTAACATCTATCAGATCAATTATTTCAACAGGACCTTCAGAAACTGAGCCTCGATAGCGAAAAGGCACACGATTGGCAGTAATAAAGCCGTTTTTATCAATAGGCACTCCTGAATGAGTTATATGATATTCTTCCTCATCATCTGCTGGTAAATAAATAATTTCATCAGTCACTTTCATTAAAGTTTTCCCTCCCTTTTTGACTTTTTCAACCTTGCGATAAGGAGCTTCAATGAAACCATACTCATTCACTCTCGCATAAAGAGCTAAATGATTAACCAAACCTATATTCTGACCTTCAGGAGTTTTTACCGGATCAATGCGACTATACTGCGAGCTTGAGACATCACGAATTGAAAATGAGGCTCTTTCTCTATTGATTCCACCTGTTCCCATAACCGAAAGTTTGCGCAATATTTCAAGTTCATTTAGAGGATTGGTATTGTCAAGAATAGCTGAAAGCTGACTCAACCTAAAAAATTCATTTAAGGAAGCCACTAAAGGACGAGCATTAATCAATAAAGACGGAGTAGGACTGTCAGAAGGAGAAATGAGGCTCATTTTCTCTTTAATAGATCTTTCAAGCCTCAAAAGGCCAACACGAAAAGCGTTTGTTGCCACAAGCTCGCCAACTCTTCTCAAACGACGATTGGCTAAGTGGTCAATATCATCAACTCTACCCTGGCCATTTTGCAAACCTATAAGATATGAAAGAGAAGCAACAATATCTTGTTTTGTCAAAATCCAATTTTGCTTAACATTGGGAATATCAAGCGAGAGTCTTTTGTTAATCTTAAATCTTCCGACTGCTCCAAAATCATATCGACGTGGATCAAGAAACATACCTTTGAAAAGACTTTCGGCATTTTCAAGTAAAACTGGCTCACCAGGCCTCATCCTGCGATAAAAATCAAGTAGAGCTTCTTCTCTATTGGTAGTTAAATCGCGAGACAGAGTTTGACTGATATAATTGTGTTGTGGATCTTTATTAACTTCTTTAAACAAATCTTGAATCTCCTCATTACTTTCAATGCCAAAGATACGCAAGAGGACAGTGGCAGTAATTTTTCTTCTCCTGTCAATTCTGGCTGAGATGACATCATTTTTCGAGACCTCAAATTCAAGCCAAGTACCATGAAGTGGTCTTATTTCAGAGTGATAAAGCATTCTACCTGACGAGGAATCAAGATCGCCAGAAAAATAAACTCCTGGTGATCTGACTAATTGACTAACAACAGATCTCTCAACACCACTAATCACAAAAGTTCCTCTTTGGGTCATCTGAGGAATTTCTCCCAGAAAAACT
>Ga0308419_1001956_pt1 | contig 13515 bp, 11 predicted proteins | sample HotsprSampleMS50_FD_203674 | JGI IMG/M metagenome (GOLD analysis project Ga0308419, IMG submission 203674) | Hot spring phototrophic mat microbial communities from Mushroom Spring, Yellowstone National Park, Wyoming, United States - 20090730_MS50 ... | reverse complement strand
TTGAAACTATAGCTAGAAAAATGAAAAATGTTGGAATGCTTCAAGTTTATTTAATTGATGAAAAAATTATTTTAGCTTATACTTCTCAAGAAGAAATTTCTAAGCAAAATTGGAAAGAATTTTTTTCCAGGTATCTTGAAACCTATAAAATACCAAGTGAATTTGTTTATCTAGAAAATGTAATTTTAAACTCAAATGGAAAATGGGATATAACAGAAAATTTCAAGCAAGTGCAAAAAAAACTTTTTTATAAAAATTCTATTGAAGAAGATTCTATCTCTACCATAAAAAATTTTTTAAAAAGGAATGCTTCTCAATTAAAAAAGTTTCAAGAAGATCAAAATTTTAAAACAACTGTAAAAGTTTTAAACGAAGAAGTCAATATTTTTTTTAACTTAAAGCAAAACCAAAAAACTATTACAAAATCAAACAAAGTTTTAGTCTTAGGTGGGAGTGGTTTTCTTGGAAGTTTTTTCTTGAAAGAAATTTTACAAGAAAAAGAAGTAATTTTACTCAGTAGAAATCCTTTTGTAAGAGAAAAATTATTTACTAATCCTATTTTTAAAAATGAAAAAAACTTACTTCGCAAACTACAAATTTTTGTATCTTACCCTGCCAAAAAAAATTTTGGATTATCTCAAAAAAATTATTCTTCTCTTTCAAACATAAGTGAGATTTTTAACTTAGCTGGCTCAACTAATGCTTTTTTATCTAGAAAAGAATTAGAAAATCCTAATATTCAAATAGTAAAAAATTGTATTCAGTTTAGTTATGATTATCCAAATGTAAAAATTCACCATATTTCTACTTTATCTATTTTTTTACACTCTAGTTATCAACAAAAGCAAATTTTAGAATCTAGTCAGCTTACTGATGAAAATGAAATTTATGGAGGTTATGCTCAATCTAAATATATTGCTGAAAGGCTTCTACAAAAATATGTAAAAAATTATACTATTTATAGACTAGGGCTTTTAGTTCCTGATACAAAGTTTGGAATTTTAAATGAAAAAGATTTTTTTACATTTTTTATAAAAAATTTTTATTTATGGAAAGATTTAAAAACTTCGGTAAATTTAGAGATGGATTTTTTACCTGTCGACATAGCAGCAAAGCTTATTTTTTATTTTTCTCATCTTGAAAATAAGATAGTTCATATACATGGTCTTGAGTCTTTGACACTCCACGATTTACAAATGAGTTTACCTTCCAATCAAAAAAAAGTTTTTTCTAGAAAGTATGAAACTGAATATGTAGAATTTTTAATTCAAAATTTTGAAAATCCCACGTTTTTAACTCATCCCCTACAGCTTTTTTTAAAGACAAATCGAGAATTTATTACAGAAACTTTTAAGCTAAAATTTAAAGCTTGTTTTGTCCCAAAACAAGAAGTTTTAGAGAAGATTTGGAGAAATCTTTTTTAGATTGATTTTTAGATTTTATAAAAAATTGTGGTGAATCATGGATGCCAAAACCTTGCAAGAAATCGCTAGTTTAGCTCGACTTAAAATTGACCAAACAGAACTAGATTCAATGTTACGTGATTTTAATCAAATTATGGAGTATGTAGCACAAGTTCAAGAGGTAGATGTCTCTTCTATACAAGAAAAAGATCTTTATCCTCATCATGAAAACACTATGCGATCTGATACAGTTGGAGAGTCTTTAAGCAGAGATGAGATTTCCAAGTTAGCTCCTCAATATGAAAATGGATACATAGTAGTACCTAGGGTAATTGAAACATGATTAAAAAGAAATTTACAGAAGTTAAAAATTTATTGAATAAACAAGAAATTACATCAGAAGAAATTTGTAGTTCATACTTAAAACGAATAGAAGAAATAGAACCTAAAATTCAAGCTTTTATACATTTTGATAAAGATTATATTCTTTCTCAAGCAAAGGCTAGTGACCAGAGAAGAAAACAAGGTAAGCCTCTTTCTTTGTGGGATGGAATACCTATTGGAATTAAAGATAACATTTGTATAAAAGGTAAAAAAGTTACTTGTGCTTCTAAGATTTTAGAAAATTTTGTTTCTCCTTATAGTGCAACTGTGATTGAAAAATTACAAGCTCATGGTTTTGTTTTAGTTCCTGGACTCAATCTAGATGAGTTTGCTATGGGCTCTTCTACTGAAAACTCTGCTTTTCATATTACAAAAAATCCTTTTGACTTAGAGAGAATTCCGGGTGGATCTAGTGGAGGAAGTGCTGCTGCTATAGCTGCTTCTATGTTACCTGTAGCTTTAGGTTCTGACACAGGTGGGTCTATTCGTCAGCCAGCTTCCCTGTGTGGAATTTGGGGACTAAAGCCCACTTATGGGAGAGTTTCTCGCTATGGTCTAGTAGCTTATGCTTCTAGTTTAGATCAAATTGGACCTATGGGAAATGATCCTCAATCTATATTAGATATATTGAATATAATTTCTGGAAAAGATCCCAAAGATAGTACTTCTGTTTCTGCTCTTCCTATAGTAATTCCAGAGAATTTTAGTTGGAAAAATATAAAAATTGGGATTATGAAAGAGGAAGGAAAAGAATGGCAAAGTGATGTTTACGAAAAGTTTAACTACATTATAGCTGAAGTAAAAAAAAGAGGTGCACAGGTTATTGAGTTAGATTTTTCTTTATTTAAGTATTCCATACCTATCTACTATATTATTGCTACTGCAGAATGTTCTTCTAATCTTTCTCGGTTTGATGGAATTAGATATGGTTTGAGAGTAGATCGAAACAAAAAGTTAGAGGATATTTATTTAGATTCTCGCTCAGAAGGTTTTGGAAAAGAAGTAAAACGTAGAATTTTACTGGGAACCTTTTCTCTTTCATCTGGGTATTACGATGCTTATTATGGAAAAGCTCAAAAAGCAAGAGCTGCTATTCGTAAGAAATATCAAGAATTTTTTTCCCAAGTAGACTTTATTTTTCAGCCTACTTCTCCAACTACTGCTTTTAAAATAGGTGAAAAGACTCAAGATCCTGTGCAAATGTATAAAGCTGATATTATGAATTCTAGTGTAAATTTAGGTGGTTACCCTGCTATAAGTATTCCAGCAGGTTTGGATTCGAAAGGTCTTCCTATTGGACTACAAATTACTGCCCCTGCTTTTGAAGAAGGAAAACTTCTTAAATTAGCTTTTGAATTCAACACATGGGAAAGTTTACAAATTCCTTTACCGGATAGAATTGAATGAGTGATTTAACTAAAAGAGTCATTCCTTGTCTAGATGTAAAAGATGGTCGTGTGGTAAAAGGTGTCCAATTTCTAAATTTAAAAGACGCTGGTGACCCTGTAGAATGTGCAAAGGTTTACGAGCAAAACTTAGCTGATGAACTATGTTTTTTAGATATTACTGCCTCTAGTGACAAACGGGCTATTTTACTTCATTTAGTAGAAGAAGTAGCTAGTCAAATATTTATTCCCTTCACAGTAGGGGGAGGTATACGTACTGTAGAAGATGTTAGAGAAGTTTTAACACGAGGTGCTGATAAAGTTTCTATCAATACAGCAGCTTTTCAAAATCCTAAACTTTTAAAAGATTCTAGTGAAATCTTTGGTTCACAATGTATTGTATGTGCAATTGACGTTAAGTATCATGTAAAAAGAAAACGATATGAGATTTTTTTGCATGGTGGAAGGACAGAAACAGGAAGAGAAGCAGTAGAGTGGGCCATGGAGGCAGAAGCTATGGGTGCTGGAGAAATTCTCTTGACGTCAATGGACAGAGATGGCACTAAAAATGGATTTGATATTCCTATTTTACAACAGGTAACTGAAAAACTTAAAATTCCAGTTATAGCAAGTGGAGGGGCAGGAAATGCTGAACATTGTGTAGAAGCTATTTTACGTGGAGGAGCTGATGCTGTTTTAGCTGCCTCTATTTTTCACTTTTCCGAACATAGTATACTTGACGTTAAGCGAAATATGAAAGAAATGGGAATTCCAATTCGGCTCTAATGCATACTCTAGATATTGTTATTGTTTTTTGTTTTTTACTCTTAAGTTTACTTTTTGCTGTTTACTCTTCTAGGAAAGAAAAAACTTTACAGTCTCACTTTCAATCAGAAGGAAAACTTTCTTGGTTTATCTCTGGAACTGCTATGGTAGCTACTACCTTTGCTGCTGACACTCCTCTAGCTGTCACAGAATTGGTCTATCAATATGGAATAAGCGGAAACTGGTTTTGGTGGTATATGGCTATAGGTTCTTTGTTTACTGTCTATGTTTTTGCTCCTTTGTGGAAGAGATCTGGGGTGGTTACAGATGTGGAACTTGTAAATTTAAGATATGGAGGTATTGGAAGTAAATTTTTACGTGCCTTTAAAGCTTTGTATTTAGGTTTATTTTTAAACGTAATTATTTTAGCTTGGGTAAATTTAGCAATGCAAAATATTTCTGAAGTTTTACTTCCAAGTGTAAACGCCAAAATTTTTGTAAGCTTACTTTGTTTTTTTGCTTTTATATATACTGCTTGGGTAGGTTTGACTGGAATTTCTTATACAGATACTTTTCAATTTTTTTTTGCTATGGGTGGATGTGTTCTGCTTGCTTTTTTAGCCTTACAAAATCCAGAGATTGGTGGGATTAGTCAACTTAGTCAAGATATTTCTAAAGAAGTACTTAACTTTTTTCCTAATCTTCATAGTAATTACTCTACTTTAAGTATAAAAAAATTTTTTCTTCTCATTACAATAGCTTGGTGGGCTAGCTGGTATCCGGGAGCTGAGCCGGGTGGGGGAGGATATATCGCCCAACGTATTTTAGCTACAAAAAATGAAAAAGCTTCTATTTTAAGTAGTTTATGGTTTGTAATTGCACATTACTTTATACGCCCTTGGCCTTGGATTATAGTAGCTTTAGTTAGTTTAAAGCTGTATCCAAATTTAAGTCCAGCTCAAGCTGGTAAGGGATTTGTCTATGTAATGAAAGATACTTTGCCAACAGGAGCCTTTGGGATTTTACTAGCTAGTTTTTTAGCTGCTTATCTTTCTACAATTGCAAATCACTTAAATTGGGGAACTTCTTACATTATTTTAGATTTTTATAAGCCTTATGTTCAATCCCAAAAATCAGAACAGCATTATCTTTTAGTAAGTAAATTTACAGAAATTTTACTTATGAGTCTTTCTCTTTTAGTATGCTTTTTTTTCTTAGAGTCTATTTCTGGGACTTGGAAATTTTTAATTGAAGCAGGGGCGGGGGTGGGTTTTGCTTTAGTAGCTAGATGGTTTTTACCTTTTATTACTGCTTGGGGAGAGTTAGCTGGTTTTATTGTTCCAATATGTATTCATTTTTTAGCCAGAAAATTTCAACTTTGGGAAGAAGACTCTGCTTTATTTTTTAATACTTTTTTTACAATTTTAATAGTTTTAATTATCTCTAAATTTACAAAAAATGAATTTGCTACTTTAAAAGAATTTTATCTTAAAGTTAAGCCTCCCGGCATTTTTTGGAAAAACTGGGCAATTCAAAATAAACTTGAAGTAAACAGTAGTTCTTTGTCGTTTACTCAATCTTTAGTTTTAGTCTTTTCAGGACTTATTTTAGTTTATTCGGGACTGTATCTGGTAGGGGAAATGATTCTAGGAATAACACAAGGCTTTTATATAGCTTTAGGTTTATTTTGTATAAGTATTTTTGGGACATATTTGTTGTTTGCGAAAAATTAAAAAAATCCTGTTCTAAAACTTAAACCTGCTAGTAAAAAACAAATTGACAAAATGGTTACCCCTAGTATGTGAAGTGCTAAGAAACGTAAATTTTTAGAATTTAAATTTGGAATAAGACGAAGTCTAGCATGTAAAGCTAGTAAAATTGTAGCTACTAAAAAAATTATTTTTAAACTTAAAAGCTTAGAGGAATAATTAGACCAATCCCACCAAAGTAAAAAATTAGGTATTTTTTGAAAACCTAACCAAAGTCCAGTAATTACTTGAAGAAGGAGTGCTGGAATGCCTAGTTTTTCATACACTACTTCAAAGTTTAAAACATGACTAGGATCCTTATTTAAAATAGCTTTAGGTAAAAAACCAAAAAGTAATACTAAATGTCCTCCTACCCAGATAGTTGCAGCAAGCAAGTGAACTGTAAGGATAAAATTATACATACCTATTCTTTTAATAGTATAACCGCTTGATAAGGCTTAAGCTGTAAAATAATTTTTTGAGTTTTAGAATCATAGTCTATTTTTATTTCTTCCTGTGTCCAAAAATCTTTTGTATTTGTAAATTCAAAAGGATAAGGAAAATACAACTCTAATTCTTCTGCTTTCTTGCTAGGATTCCAAATTCCTAAAACTCCACTAGGATTATAAAATCCTTTAGGAAATTTAAATTCCATAAGTCCTAATGGGATAGAAAGTTCTTTTTGACATTTGCGACTCAGTTCAACTGCCTTTAGTAAAATAGGAAGCCTGTCTTCGTCCAAAGAAGATAAACTATCACTCATAAGTAGCATCCCGCCTGAAAGAGCCATCACAGTAGCCATTAAAATAGTTTGAGCATAACTCATTTTATTTTTGTCTTTTCGCACAATTAAACAATCGGGATCGTTAAGCCAAAAATTTCTATGCATAAAGGCTCTATACAAACTATTAATTAAAGCTCGCTCTGTGCAAAGTGCATTTTTATCTTTGGCTAAAACACGAATGAATTCTCTTTTCCAAAAAGGAGTTATATCACAGCTAACTCGCATTCCATCAAAGTAACCAATGGAAGGATAAAGAGGGGCACCACAACCTAAAAGAAATATATTATTTCCTACTACTTTACGAATTTTCTCAAGAGCATTTTTGTATCTTTGTACTGGCGTTAGGCGGTTTTTATATAAAACTCCATCTAAAAGACCTGCATATAGAAAATCTAATTTTAGATAAGTATAGCCCCAGTCTTGTGTAATAGTTTTAAAAACTGTTTCTAAATAATCTAAAGCTACAGGGTGGGTGATATCTAAAGCATAAGTATGATCTAGTCCCCAAAGAGGCTGCCAAATAGCAGAGATAGGTTTTCCTTTTTCGTCTTTGATAATAGCTTCTGGATAAATCTGAAAGATCTCAGCTTTTTTTCTAACTAAAAAAGGAGCTAACCAAATTCCAGGTTTGAGTCCAACTTTTTTGATTTCTTCAGCAAGAAATTTCATTCCTGCTGGAAACTTTTCATTGGTTACAAGCCAATCTCCTATTTCTTTTTGGTAACCATCATCTATTTGAAAAAATTCTAAAGGCAAATTTTTATTTCTAATTTCATTTAAGTTATCTAAAATAATTTTTTCACTAATATTTGTATAGTAATAATACCAAGAACACCAACCCGTAGGTACTTGCATATTTAACTGTGGAACGTTATGTGTTTTGCTTACTTGTTTTCCATATTCAAATAAAGTTTTAGAAATATCTTCTCCTATAGGAATCATTACTATAGGTGTAAGTAAAAAGCCTTTATTATTTTTAAATTCAGGTGAGGAGTAAATATCATACACAAGTTCTAATATTTCTACTTCCCCATTCTCTCGAAGTTTTATACGAAATTTTACTCCTAAGTCTGTAGGTTGGGCAACTCCAAGTAAGTAACCTTTTTTTTGTTCGAGGTCATATAAAATAGTCATCCATTCACTTATAAAGTCTCCTCTTTTTCCAGAGTGTTTAGTATAATAGTTTTCTTGAGAGGTGCGTAAAAACTGCAAGCTTGGTGAAATATCTTTTTCTTTTGCAGAATAAACTGTACTAAATTCCCAAGATTGATAGCCATGTTGGAATATGCTATATTTTCCATAAGGTGGAAGAGGAAGGGTAATAGTTAAATGGAGTAATTTTAAACCTACAGAGGGACGGTTATAAGAGTCCCAATCTAACTTTCCAGAAAAAAGACTTTCTCCGTTAGGTTGTTTTTCTTCTTGAAACTCAAACTTAAAGTGATTCTCTTCTACATCCAATTTATTTTTTGATTGTAAGTCTAAAGGTACTGTGTATTTTTTACTAAAAACTTGATAGTGAAGTCTAGCTGGGATCATATCTTTTTGTTGTTCCTTGCCTGATATTCTTGTAAAGGAAAATATGGGTCAAAAACATTCAACTATAAAACCAAAGTTATTTCAAGTAGATTTAGATAAAGAAACATTTGAAATTTATTCTAAAGATCTTCATCTAGCAATAGACTGTGAAATGATGGGACTCAATCCTAGAAGGGATAGACTTTGTCTAGTTCAGATGAATGACTCCTATAATCGTTTTAGTTTAATTCAAATTTTACCCGGTCAAAAAGAGGCACCTCGACTTCAAAGTTTGCTGGAAAATCCTGAAATTACAAAAATTTTTCACTTCGCAAGAATGGATATGGCTTTTTTAAAAGTCCAACTTGGAATTGAAGTAAATCCTATCTTTTGTACAAAAATTGCAAGTAAAATTGCTAGAACTTATACAGACAAGCATAGTTTAAAAGAAATTGTGAAAGAATTTTTTGATGAAAATTTAGATAAAAAAAATCAATCTAGTGACTGGGGTAAAAAAATTCTTTCCAAAGAACAATTAGAATATGCTTGTGAAGATGTAAGATATTTAATTGCTTTAGAAAATTTATTGACAGAGATTCTTGTTAGAGAGTCACGTTTAGAACTAGCAGAAAAATGTTTTCAATTTCTTCCCACCTTAGTGGACCTAGATATTTTAGAACTAAAGGAAATTTTTGAACATTGAAAAAAGAAAAGCGTAGATTTGTATGTCAAGCTTGTGGAGCTGAGTTTCCTCGATGGATAGGAAAGTGTGAGGTTTGTGGAAGCTGGAATACTGTCTTAGAAGAAATTGGTAAAGAGAGATTTCATTCTAAGCCTTCTCGTGTTTCTAGTAAATATTTTCCTCCTACTCCCATCACAGAATTTCAAGCACAAACCACAACTCGCCTCAGTGTAGGTTTTCCTGAGATAGATGTAGTCTTGGGCGGTGGAATTGTCTGTGGAAGTTTAATTTTACTTGCAGGAGAACCCGGTGTAGGAAAGTCTACTTTACTTTTAGAAATTGTTAAACAAATGGATTCTAGTAAAAAAATTTTTTATATATCAGGAGAAGAATCACCTCTACAAATTCGCCTACGAGCAGAAAGAATGAGGGCTTTAAAGCCTAATTTGTATTTAAGTTCAGAAGTTGTAGTGGAAAATATTGTAGACATGATAAAAAATGAACTACCTAGTTTGATATTTATTGATTCTATTCAAACTATTACTAGAGAAAGTTTACCAAGTCAAGCTGGAACAGTTACACAGTTAAGGGAGTCTACTCAAGTTTTCTTAGAAATCGCAAAAAGTACAGGTTGCCCCATTATTTTAGTTGGACACATTACAAAGGATGGAAGTATTGCAGGTCCTAAGGTTTTAGAGCATTTAGTAGATTTAGTCTTATATTTTGAAAGTGATAAGTTAAACTATTATAGAATCTTGCGAGGTATAAAAAATCGCTATGGTCCTGTAGGGGATGTAGCTATTTTAGAAATGCACTCAGAGGGAATTAGAGAAGTTTCTGAGAAACATAAATTATTTATTTCCAGTGGACAAGAAGAAAGAATTGGTTCAGCGTTATGTGCAATTGTAGAAGGTAGTAGGGCACTTTGTGTAGAAATCCAAGCATTAGTCATTCGCTCAGCTTATGGACAAGCTCGGCGTATGTCAGAGGGAATTGATAACAGAAGGCTTATTTTGATTTCTGCAGTATTAGAAAAGTATCTTGGTTTTAAGCTTTCGGAGTGTGATATATTTAGTAATTTAGCTGGAGGTTTAAATGTAGATGAGCCTGCTTTAGATTTAGCTATTGCTAGTACTATTGTTTCAAGCTATCTAGATAAAAAACTAGAACCAAGTTTGGCTGTAATCGGTGAGGTGGGTCTCTCAGGAGAGATTCGTCCTGTTAGTTCAATTCTTCCTCGTATAAAAGAACTTAAAGCCTTAGGAATAAAAAAAATTTTTTTACCAGCTGGAAACTTAAAAGAAATTAGTGAGCTAGAAAAAGAAAACCTCTCTGTAATTTCTCATGTTAGAGAAATTTTTGAAAAATGTATTTTACATGACTAAAACTTATCCATATACAAGTGTAACCTCAAAGCTTTCAAAAACACTCCAATTGTAAAAGGCTAGACTATCTGTCTTACTAATTTTAAACTAGAAAGTTTATATGTGATTTTTTTAAGATAAATTTTTTATTTCCTTTATCAAGAAATTTTTTACTAATATAGATCTACTGTCTTAAAGGTAATGATTTCTCCTTGTCTGCGACGAGAAAGTTTTTGATTTACTGTTAGACCTTCTAAGATAAATTCAATTCCACTGACAAATAAAAGCTCATCTTTATCAAAACCTTTTTCATGTAAGAGATCCCAAATACTAGGTGCTATTTCTGGAATTTGTTTATATGCAGAAAGAGGCATTCCATCAGAAATTTCTAAAGTACCATGTCGAAAAATTTGAGCAGAAATTTCATTGAAAACTTCGTTGTATTTTTTAGGTGGATAGTATTCTTCAAAAACTACTTTTGTAGCAGAATCTAAAAGTTTTAAAATTACTTGGTATTCTGTAATACTTTCATCACGATAAGGATCAAGTTCTATCTTCCCACTACAAGAAGCAAAGATATTTCCTAAATCAGTTAGACGTACTAAGGCTTTCTCTTCTCCTAGTATTAAAGCTCTCTTGCGAGCTGAACTTAAGGCTATTTCATAGTTCGCAATAGAAAGCCTTGCACTTACCCCCGACTTTTGGTTGATAAGATGAGAATGCCTAGCTTGAATAGTAAACTCTTCAATAATTTCTTCTACAAAAGGAGGCATAAAGACAGGTGGCTCATCTAAGGGGACATTTACTTCTTGGCGGGTAATAGCTAGCCCAATAGCTCTAGACTTAGGATAGTGAGTGCGAATTTCTGAACCAATTCTATCTTTCAACTGTGAAATAATTTTTCCACTACGTGCGTAATCTTCAGGATTAGCAGTAAAACAAATGACTACATCTAAAGGAAATCGAATAGGAATTCCTCGAATTTGAATATCAGCTTCTTCTAATATATTAAATAATGAAACTTGTACTAGATAGTCTAAATCTGGTAGTTCATTGATAGCAAAAATCCCTCTGTTCATCCTCGGTAAAAGTCCAAAGAAAACAGCACCTTCTGAAGAAAGTGGTTCTCCACCTACAATTTTTGAAGGGTCTAAGTCTCCAATAATATCAGCAATCTTAGCCCCAGGTGCTAACCTTTCTCCATATCGTTCTTCTCTGTGTAGCCAAGTGATAGGAGTATCGTCTTCTAATTCAAGCAATAATTTTTTTCCTTTAGCAGTTATAGGATGAAAAGGACTTTCTGGAATTTCCGTTCCGTGCAAGATAGGAATGTATTCATCTAAGAGATTTACTAAACTACGTATAATCCGAGTTTTAGCTTGTCCTTTTTCTCCTAGCATAACAAGATTGTGTCCCGAGAGAATAGCATGAATAAGTTGAGGTAAGACAGTTTCTTCGTAGCCATGGATCCCTGGAAAAATATTTTCTTTAGATTTAAGTTTTTGGCTTAGATTTTCGGCCATTTCTTTTTTAACTGTCTTTTCTTTATATCCTATTCTTTTAAGTTCACCTAAGGTTTTTACTTTTTCCATAACTTCTATAAAAAAAAGATTTTAAAAAAAACAACTAAAAAAAAAGAAATTTTTTTTCTTAAGGAGTTTTTATGGGAATAAAAAAGAAAAGACTTGAAAGAATACGTGTTTTTAGTTATCTGTACTTTATAATTAAAACCTTTGAAGTGGTTATTTATGCCAGAAATCCAAGAACTCATAAAACCTTTCTATATACCTAGGGAAGTTCCTGTTTTTATCTTGAGAAAGCTGCTAGATTTAATCTATAAAATAGAAATTACTGGAATACACAATATTCCAAAATCTGGAGGGGCTATTTTAGTTTGTAATCATACAGATTATTTAGATGTCTTAGTTCAAGGTGTATACTTACCTCGAAAAATTGTATTTTTAGGAAAATATGAGCTTTTTAATCCACATGAACCTATTATAAATTTTTTAAACGACAAAAACTCTCCTTTTCAAAATCCCTTACTTTCTGTTTTGAAAGAAAACTTAGAAAAGTTTTTAAATCAAACTATGGAAGTTTATTCAGGTCAGCTGAAGCACTGGGGAGGGATGCCCATTATACGAGGATACCAAGGAAATGATGCTAAAGAAGCCTTACGTTATTATGAAAATCTAGAAGAATATATTTGTGAGATTTTAAAGTCGGGAGAAATAGTATCCATATTTCCTGAAGGAACCCGTACTACAACAGGAGTTATGGGTCCCTTTAAAGCTATGGCTGCTAAAATTGCTATTCGTGCAGGAGTTCCAGTTATTCCCAGTGGAATTTCAGGAGCTTGGAATATGTCTAAGCCTCAAGCTTTCTTAAGCGGGGCAGCTTTTAAAACTAAAATTACTTACAATATTGGAAATCCCATCCCACCCGAACAGTTTCCCAAAGATAACGGAAAAAAATCTGCTAAGCTACTTACAGAGGAATTAGAAAAGCGAGTATATTTTTTAACAACTCATTGGGAAAGGCGAGGGCAATCTAGGCGTTTTGCTACTATATTATAAGCTGAATCTAAGGCCTTTGTCAGAGAGAAAAAAATAAATTTAACTATTCAAAAAAATATTGAACGTAAACAACAAAAGTACTTTAAGCTTTTGTCAACTCATATAGTATTTTTGCAAAGTAAAACCTTTTTAGTAAAAATGTATATTCAATAAAAATTTGATAACTTTATTCAATTAGTAGTAAGATTTTTTTAAATCAACTCGAGCTAGAGTCTCAAAGAAAAAATTTGTTTCCTTAATAAAACACTAAATTCTATATCATTTCACCTTGTTCTTTGATAAGATTACTTAAAAAACGAATTAAAAGAAGTGCTTTTTCATAAGGATCTTCACAACTTAAAATTTCTTGTTTCCACTCATAACGTAAGTCTAAAAAGGAAGTTATAAGATCTATAGGAAAAGGATGAGATTTAAGCTTTTCAAGTTCGTCAAAGAGAATCTCTTCAGAGTCTAAATTTTTGAGATGAATTTTAGTAAGACGAATAATTTCCTGTAAAACCTGACGAAATTCTACTTTTTTTAAATGGGAAAAATGATTTTCTCTTTTTTCAACTAAAGCTATAATAAAAGGTTCTTTTGTCTTATAACGTAAAAGCTTCCCAACTCCTTTTCCAAATATCATAATGTTAGAACGCCCATCGGGAAATTGTTCTCTTTCTACAATCTTTCCCCAACCAAAAATAGGTTCAATCGAGCTATCTGAATGCAAGGAGGTAATTCCAATTTCTTCTTCATTTTCTAAACAATAATTTAACATAAGCCTATATCTGGGCTCAAAAATATGTAGAGGTAAATAAGAACCTGGAAACAAAATAAGACCTGGCAGGGGAAAGATAGGTAAAGTAGCGAGCATATCTTAACTTTGAAAAATGAAAATACTAAGTCAAGAAAAAATCCAAAAACAAT
>Ga0308419_1001954_pt1 | contig 13519 bp, 12 predicted proteins | sample HotsprSampleMS50_FD_203674 | JGI IMG/M metagenome (GOLD analysis project Ga0308419, IMG submission 203674) | Hot spring phototrophic mat microbial communities from Mushroom Spring, Yellowstone National Park, Wyoming, United States - 20090730_MS50 ... | reverse complement strand
AATTTTTCCACAACTAAAGTAAGACTTAGGGTTTATGCTGTAAATCATGAGTGTAATTGCCCTGGAATTGAACTTCTTAAGGAAAACCATACAGAAGTTATAAAAGGAAGAGTATCGTTGTTAAAAATAGATGTTGAAAAATACAGAATTCCTTTCCAAAAAATGGAGTCTTTTTAGCATTGGAAATGTTAGATTATGGAAAATATGAAGGGAAAAATAAATATCTTAAAACCCGTCAACCTACACTTTTAGCCCAAACAAGTAGCAGAACTGATGAAGAACTTTCATGGGGGTTTTATTTTGACCAAAAATGGAGAAAACTAGTTCTTGGAAAAACACCTGCATCAAATCCAGAAATTCATGGCCCGAAAAATTTTGCCTTTTGGCTTGAAGCGTTGATTTATGATTAAATAAGTTAGTAATCAGTACTGTAAAAATTTTTTTATGTAAAGGAAATTTCAACTACTGACGTTGGAAAATCTGTAATTCTGCAAATCTCCGATACGCGATAGCCTACTAGCCATAGAATTTGCCCATCGGCATTGCAAAGTACGCATGCAAATTGCTTTTCTTGTCGCGAGACCTTCAAATCGGTTAATATGTCGCTAATCTTTTTCTTGCCTCGCATTCCCAAAGGCTGCATGTAGTCACCGGGCTGCCATTGGCGGATGAGCAGCGGAAAGCGCAAAGCTGCTGGATTTACCCGCACCGTGTAGCGGTTGTTGGTGTGAACGTCTGTGGCTTCAATTAAGCGAATAGAAACAACCGTTTGATTATCAATCATATAATTGCCAAAACTTTCTACCGTTACAGCAAGCGTAGGTGCAGCAGTAGTCAAAGGGGAAACGATGAGCTGCTCACGGTTAAGGCAAACCTCATGTGTTGCTGACAAAAACCGTGTGCCGCTTTGTCCGCGAAGATGTTGTGCAACAAGAGCAGCCGTTTTATAATTAAAACCAAATTTTTTCAGGTATTCATAAAGAAATAATCGAGGAGATGGCAGGCTTTCTAATGCGCTGATATTCAAATATAAAATGCCATTTGCTTCATGCACAACTTGCTGTTCAGCATCTGCAATTGCTGCTTGCAGCCAATTTACTGCATCGCTTAGGCGTTGATGTGTATCAGCAAAACTTTTGATAACCGATGGATTAATTTGCTTTAACAAAGGCACAATTTGTTGGCGAATAAAGTTGCGCGTGTAATAATTGCTTGCATTAGAACTATCTTCGCGCCATTGCAGCGAAGATGCTCTTGCATAGGCTTCTATTTCTTCTCGAGTAAATGCCAACAGCGGGCGCACTATGTATCCTTTTTTTAGCGGAATGCCGCGCGCACCTTTGATGCCACAGCCTTTGGCAAGTTGATAAATGCTTGTTTCTAAGGCATCGCCAAGGTGGTGAGCAGTTAAGATGCGCGTAAAACCGTGAGCTTTGTGAAGTTCTTCCAGCCATTGGTAACGCAAATGTCGCGCTATCTCTTGAATACCTTTTTTGCAAGCTACAACCAATTTTTTCGTCTCAAATCTCTTGATAAAGAAATTAACACCGTATTTTTTTGCAAAATGTATGATAAATTGCTCATCTTCGTCTGACTCGTTGCCGCGCAGTTGGTAATTCACATGCGCAATAGCAGTTTGATAGCCCAGTTGAGTCAGCGCCACTGTCATCACTACCGAATCAAGGCCACCGCTGACGGCAAGCAGTAGCCTGTCTTTATAAGTAAACAATTGATTGTCAGTGATAAACTCTAACAGTTTTTTCTCAAATTCCGTTTGAGCGCTCATAAGTAATGTCAATAGGTAGCTTTTCGGTGAAAGTTAAAGCCGAAAACCGCGCCGCAAATGCCGCCAATAACATGTGCAAACTCCGAAATATTATTTTGTTGAAACATGCTGATGAGTTCTTTGCCAATAAACAAAGCTACTACCAAAACAAAAGTCAGCGGAATACGCCCGCGCTGCAAGTTCACGATAGAACTTAATAAAATCATCATGAATACGATGCCGCTTGCGCCGAGCAAGCCAGAGGAAAAGAAAAATATATTTAATACGCCCGTTACAAGCGATGTAATAAAAATCATCAGCAGAAGACTATAGGAGCCATACTTTTCTTCCAGAATAGGCCCTAAAAGCAAAATGAAGGTCAAATTATTCAGCAAATGTCCCCAATTGGCATGTCCAAGTACATGGGAAAACAGGCGAAAAAAGTCCAGTGGGTTGGTAATATCCATCGTTCCTGATATGCTAAACAGTGGCATCAGATTAATGCCCATGCCTTGCAATGCTACTAAAAAGGTGCAAATAAATGCAAACGTAAGAACCACAGGTGCGTTGTACTGCAATTTCATGATCACTTAGGGGGTTATTTGCGTTTCAGAAATGTAGCTAGTACAAGTGCAATGCTTATCATAACTGATGAGCCAAGAACAAAACTTATTACCGACTTCCAAATATCTGCACTTCTTAGACTTTTTAAACGGTTGTCCAACTTATAAATATTGTCATAGTAAGCTTTGCTTCCTATATCGCTGATAGCATAATCCACCTTACTCTCACCCTCTACTCGGATACTGATTTGTGGTTTTAGGGTGTCGTAAGTCTGCTTTTCAGTATTGAAAAAAATCCATTGAAAATAATCGGACATAGCATAAGTACCCGGCTCGTTAGGGATTATCATGTAAGTGAATTTTTTAATACCTGTAACGCGGCTGTTTTCGCGGTTGATTTGTTGCTGAACATTAGGCGGGTATATTTCCAAGGCAGATGTGCGCCGTGTGTCAGGCTCGCGTAGGAAAGCAAAATTGCCCTGACCGCTAATTTGAAAGTCGTAATTAACGCTCTGCCCTGTTTGTAGTGTCGTCTGACTAATTTTTTCTTCTAATTTAAACTGACCTACCGCCACTTTGCCGCTCAAAGGATGACTTGGCAGAGGTTTTACTCTGATTTTCAGTGATTTGGAAAAATAATTGCGCATCTCTTCACGTCCATAATTGCCCGGTCTGAGTTTAATCAGGGGCAGCGAAATTTGCGGCAGCTCTATCTCTCCAGCCTGATTGAGGTAATAGTTAGACTGGTAAATTTTGTACTGTTGATAATCTTTTCCTTTAATTTTAACTACTGTTGGCAAAATCTGTCCGCCGATGTTGAAATTTTCTTCCCAACAATTTTCAGGTTTGAGTTTTTTAACAACAGCTGATAATTGTTGAAATAAATTATCAGGAAATTTCAATAAATAAGGGCTACTCTGTAGTGCGTAAAATGCAATGACAATATTTATGCCTTCGCCTGCGTAAATTTCCTTACGGTCAGCAGCTACTGCTAGAAATACATCTTCGCGGGCTACTTCAATCTCAGGCTCAAGGTCGGGAGCAGACCAGAAATCATATGCAGAAGTGCTTGATGATGCGGCTGTTACCGTGATGGTTGCTCCCGGATAGCTGATTTGTTTGCCGTTGACAGTCATTGTAAAAGGCGCGATGGTGTAAACGCCTTCTTTGGTCGGTCGGTAATTTTGTGCCAATTGCGAAATTTGTGTCAACCGTCCGCTGATAAGCGCTTGCCTGTCCCCCGATGAAATATCAGACTTAATAAATCCCTTGATGGCAGGAAACGAACTGTAATCATTTACTTTCCCGTTAATAACCGAAACCTTGATTTGTAGCGATTCGTTTATTGCAATTTCAGTTTTGGGAATTTCTATTTGAATTTCCTGTGCAGCGGCTATGAAACCAAGCAGCCAGCAGAACAGCCAACTCAATATATACAATGTGTTAATTTGGAGGTGATAGATCAGCATGTAAAAGCCTAATAGTAGTTTAACAAAAGTACTATTTTTGTTCAGTAACAAACGCTATGTTTCGCCGAAGCCCTGCCAGTTTGGTGCGTTTAATGGCAGACTTCTTAAACAATTCATTGAACAGTTCTTCGGTAATTTCCTTCCAGTCAGAGGTTTTCATATGCTCCAACTGCGGATGTGGCTCAAATGCAGGTTCGCGGTGAGGTTTGGCAAAGCGATTCCAAGGGCAAACATCTTGACAAATGTCGCACCCGAAAATCCAGTTTTCCATTTTACCGGCAAACTCTTCCGGTATTTTATCCTTTAATTCAATGGTCAGATAAGAAATGCACTTGCTGCCATCTACTACATAAGGTTCAACAATTGCATCGGTCGGGCAGGCATCTATGCAACGCGTACATGTGCCGCAATAATCTTTGGTAGGTGCATCAGGTTCTAATTCAAGGTCAATAATTAGTTCGGCAATAAAGAAAAAGCTACCCAATTTTCGGTTGATGATGTTAGTGTGTTTGCCAAGCCATCCTGCACCACTGCGGGCTGCCCATGCCTTATCCATCACGGGGGCAGAGTCCACAAAAACGCGCCCATTGAAGTTGCCAATCTCTTGGCGAAGTACTTGTAATAATGACTTTAACTTCTCTTTGATAACCAGATGATAATCAGTGCCATAAGCGTATTTTGATATTTTCAGTTCCTCATCTTGATGCAGTATTTTTTTGGGAGGATAGTAATTATATAGCAGCGAAACCACCGATTTCGCATCAGGCACTAGCAGGCGAGGATCTAAGCGCTTATCAAAATGATTTTCCATGTAACTCATCTGCCCGTGCATGTGCCCATTGAGCCATTTTTCTAATCGGGGTGCTTCCTCCTCTAAAAAAGCAGCAGTTGATATGCCACAAAAATCAAAGCCCGCCTCTGCCGCTTTTTGTTTGACTATATTTGTATGTCGGGTGCGCTGAACGTTCATTCTGATAGGTTTCAAACAAAATTATTATAATTTTTTTCCTTTTTGGGGTTACTTATTCTTGTTTAGGCGTATTAATGAGAACAGCAATGAGAAAAACTGCCTTGTTTAGCGAAGAGAGCTTTATTAAAGCGCTTCGGGAAAATGATGAGGCGGTTATAGGCAGAATATACAAGCTCTATTTTCCGATGGTATTGCACCTAGTAGTTGTGAACAGTGGCACGGAAGATGAAGCTAAAGATATTTATCAAGAAGCATTTATTGTGTTATACGAAAGTTTGCAGCGCCCTGATTTTCAGTTGCGATGTAGTATTAAAACTTTTCTGTATTCGGTCAGCCGTAACCATTGGCTAAAACGATTGCAGGCAAAGAAGGTAAAAACTGACTTAAAAGATGTAGAAGAATTTATCCCTTTTGTAGAAGACAGTGTCAGTATTGAGAATGAGGCACGATTAGTAATGGTGGAAGCCGCCATGCAGAGATTAGGTGAACCTTGTCGTACTATTTTAGAAGATTATTACCTCAATGAAATGAGCATGGCAGACATTGCCGAGAAAATGGGCTATACAAATGCAGACAATGCTAAAACACAGAAATACAAGTGTTTCAATCGGTTGAAGAAATTAATAGAGGAAATGAAATGAAGACTGACGAGCAATTCCGACTGTGGGATAAAATTGAGCGCTACGTTGAAGGCAACATGGAGGTAGAAGAATATCTTGCCTTTGAGAAAGAGATTGCCTCCAACCCTAATTTGGCAAAACAAATTACTGATTATCAAGCATTGCGAATATCCTTAGATTTGCTCAAAAAACGTAAGCAGTTTCGTGCAAAACTGGACCAATTCCATGCTAAAATGGACTCCTTAGAGCAACAGGTAGCGCTAAGAGTGTATAAAAACAGAAATAATTGGCGTATTTATATGTCTAAATACTTGCCTACTATTGCTGTAGCAGCAAGCGTAGCATTGATTACAGTGCTTAGTACACTTTTTACACTTGGTTATCTGAAAAGCATAGAACGTAGCCAGCAAAGCAATCTTAAACTGTTGCGCCGCGAATTGGATCAAATCAAGCGCGATATCAGAAACACCAAAGATACGCTTAGTAAAACAATGCCACGTGCAACAGTAGCCCCCCAACGGTTTGAAGGTACTTGCTTTGCCGTTTCCCAGAAAGGGCATCTGATTACCAGTTACCATTTGGTAGCCAAAGCTGATTCAGTGTTCATTGAGTCTACTACACAGCCTGGACTTCGCTACAGGGTAGAATTAGCCTTTGGCGATTCTCAAACAGATCTTGCTGTGTTGAAAATAGTAGATAGCTCCTTTACTGCTTTCAATAAAATACCTTATGCTTTAAGAAAAAGCGCCATAGACTTAGGCGAAGAAGTATTTACTTTGGCATATCCAAAAAATGATATTGTGTATGGCGAGGGGAGTATTAGCGCACGTACAGGTTTTGAAGGGGATTCTGCCGCCTATCAGATTTCCATTCCGGTAAACCCAGGCAATAGCGGAGGCCCTGTTTTTGATAAAAACGGCAATATTATCGGTGTGGTATCGGGCAAACTATTAGGTGCAGAAGGGGTGGCGTTTGCCCTTAAATCATCTGCCATTTGGCATATTTTAAAAGACAGTGTTCCTAATGAATTGGAGGCTATTTTTGACTTGCCTAAACAAAGCAAACTAATGGGTCAAAAACGAACTGTACAGTTGAAAAAGATACAGGATTATATTTTTCAGGTAAAAGTTTATTAACCTATCATACTGGATCTACATTGACAACGACCTTCAAGGAATTGAAGGTCTTATTTTTTATTAGGTTGTCTGTAGTTGTAATGATATATTCTTTCAATGTTTTGAGCAAAATACTTTGCCGCTCAATTTTAATAAGCACATTGCGCAAATACTGGTTGCGGATACGGTCAACCGGCGGCGCTTGTGGGCCTAATACACGGTTAGCACCCAAACCATTGCGAAGCTCTACAGCAAGGTTTTGCGCCGCTTTTTCTACTTTCTCTACCGACTCTCCCTTGACGGTCAGTTCTATTAGTCGCGTAAAAGGTGGATAATGGTATTGCTGTCGCTGCGGCAACTCTTCTTTGTAAAAATCTTCAAAGCAATGTGCTGCTACGTGTTCCAAAACAGGATGGTGCGGATTGGCTGTTTGAATAATAACCTTTCCTTGTGCTGCTTTTCTTCCTGCTCGCCCTGCCACTTGTGTTAATAGTTGGAATACGCGCTCATGCGCTCTAAAGTCAGGATAATGCAAGGCGCGGTCTATGTCGAATACTACTACCAACACTACATGATCGAAATCTAATCCCTTAGTAAGCATTTGCGTACCTACCAGAATATCAATTTTACGGGCAGAAAAGTCCTCAATGATAGTCTGTAAGCTGTGCTTTCCGCGCGTAGTGTCCAAATCCATGCGCTGCACTACTGCATCGGGGAAAAGAGATTTCACGGTGTCCTCTATTTTTTCTGTACCATAACCAACCGTTTTGATTTCATATGAGCCACACTGACGACAGGTATGCGGCAGATTTTCTTTGTAACCGCAATAGTGGCAGCGCAGTTCATTGCCATGCAGATGAAAAGTCAGGCTGACGGCACAGTTCTGGCAATGTGGTACCCAATTGCATGTCTGGCAGACGAGATGAGGGGCATATCCACGCCGATTTTGAAACAAAATTACCTGCTTTTTTGCTTCCAGTGTAGCCCTGATGGCATCCAGCGCAGCGGGTGCAAATTCGCCAATCATCCGTTTGGCTTTGCTTTCATGCTTAGTATTAATAAATTGAATTTCAGGCAATTGTGCATCGTTAAATCGCTGTGTCAATTGCACATAGCCATAGCGTTTCTCGGTAGCGTGATAAAAACTTTCAAGTGATGGCGTAGCTGTTCCCAATAGAACCTTTGCGCTGTGCAGTTGGGCAAGCATCATCGCCGCATCGCGTGCGTGATAGCGCGGGGCAGGGTCGTGTTGCTTATATGAACTGTCATGCTCTTCATCTACAATAATCAGCCCTAAGTGGCTGAACGGCAGAAAGATAGATGAACGCACTCCAACTATCACATCAAAGCGTCCGTCCATTACGCCATGCCATACTTCTACCCGCTCATTGTCCGAAAATCGCGAATGATACACCCCCAGCCGGTTGCCAAAAATGCGGCGCAAACGAGCCACAATTTGTGTAGTCAGTGCAATTTCGGGCAGCAGCAGCAGTACCTGATTGCCTGATTGTAACATCCGGTCTATGAGGTGAATATACAGCTCCGTTTTGCCAGAACCAGTAACGCCGTGTAGCAATACTGTTTGTTTATCTTCCCACAGCGCCATGATTTTTTGAAGTGCATTACTTTGGCTATCAGTTAGTTGTGGAAATTGAACATCGCCTACTTGCAACTCTTCCAAACGTGAAACAACCACTTCAAATTCTTCAAACACGGCGTTTTTCAGCAGCGTTTTGTAGGAACTTTCCGACAAATTTTCCGTCAGCAGCAGGTTTTTAGGAACGCCATTGGTTTGCTTAGCGCTGTCTGCCTGCCATGGCACAAGCGATAGGTATCGGAGCAAGAGCGCCTCCTGCGATGGTTTTTTTGCAAGACTTTTCACTAAGCTAACAAGTGCTGTTTCATCTCCGTTTCGCCACTGCGGATGCAGGCGTACTTTTTTGAGGATCTTGGGTTTGTATTTTTCTTTGAGTTCCTCAAAAATCAGGATACACTCCTTTTGCAGAAGCGATTTTAACAGGCTGTAAATTTGTTTGTTACCCGAAAGTTTAGCAGCCTCTTCATAGCCTAAGATTTTATTTTGTCGCAGGGCATTTAGTAACATTAGCTCTTTCTCGCTAAACTCATCCATATTTAAATCTTCGGCACTAAAAGTCGGATGGAGCTGAATACGTGACTCGCTGCTGAGTTTCAATCCTGCCGGTACAGCTACGTTCATTACCTCGCCCCATGTGCAGAGGTAGTAATCGGCTATCCAAGACCAAAACTGCAATTGCAAAGAAACGGCGATAGGACGATTGTCTATCAAATCCAGAATCATTTTGGTTTGATAGTCTTCGGGGGGATTTTCGTGGATGCGTATAATAATACCTGTGAGGATTCGCTTTTGCCCAAATTGCACGACGGCTCTCATGCCTTCGGCTATCACATTGTTGAGAACATGCGGTACACGATAAGTAAATGTACCTTTGAGAGGAAGGGGGAGAAGTATATCGGCAAAAAAAGTCTGACGCATTGATAATTAGAGTTAGGAGTTAAAGGCTTCACACCCTTAACTCCAACGCTAAATTATGATTTTGCGGTCAGTTTCTCCTTGTATTTTTTCAGCTGTGCTTTCAAGGATTCCACTGCTTCATCCATTGCAGCTTCAAATGAAATATTTTGCTCTTTGGCAAAAATACTTCCACCCGGAATAAATAATTTAATCTCCACTACTTTATTTTCTCTGCTGTGCTCACCCTTTTCCAAGCGCAGATACACTTCGCCACTGGTGATGCGCTCAAAAAAAGTATCCAACTTATCAGCCTTTTTTTGGATAAAATCCAACAACTTAATGTCAGCATCAAAATGGATGGAATGGATTTGCAGTTTCATAATACACAAATGTTTAAGTGAAAAATAAAAAAATAAAAGACCCGTTTTACAAGGGGATTATATCACTTGTTACGCCCAATGTTAATAAAATGTTACGAACGAGGGTGGGCGCTTTCAAAAACTTTTCGGAGTTTCTCTATGGTTGTGTGGGTGTAAACCTGCGTAGCAGCAAGACTGCTATGTCCTAATAATTCTTTCACAGCATTTAAATCAGCTCCTCCATCGAGTAGATGAGTAGCGTAGCTATGTCGCAATACATGCGGGCTGCGGCGTTCAATTGTAGTAATCATATCCAAATACTTTCTCACCGTTCTGTAGATTAGCATCGGATAGGCTTCTTCACCTTTGTCGGTGCAAATTAGCGGGCTGTGAATCGCCTCTCCAAATAACTGCAATTTAAGTTGGATATAATTTTCCAATAAAGCAAATATTTGGGGAAGTAATGGCACAATTCGCTGCTTGCTTCTTTTGCCCCAGACTTTCATTTGGCAATTAGAAAAATCTATATCACTGATTTTCAAATTAATAAGCTCGGAAAGTCGAATGCCGCTTGTATAGAGTAACATCAGAATAACTTGCTCGCGGGCTGTGTTGAAGTCAGAGGCTGGCAGTTCGGTGATTGTCTGCCAGAGCTTTCTAGCATCGGTTTGTGGCAGAAAGGGAGTGATTTTTTTTTCTGCTTTTAAGGCTTTTAGTTTTCGCAAGGGCGACTCTTGCACGGCCTTCTCTTGCATGGCAAAGCGGTAAAAGCTACGCAGTGCTGAAAGTTTGCGATTAATGCTTCGGGCGGTTACTTGCTCATCATCTAGCAAAGCAATCACCCAAGCGCGCACATCTTGGTAGTCGGCTTGGGTGATTAATTGCTTATCTCCTTCGGAAAGTTCTTGCAGAAACAGCTCAAACTGCACTAAATCGGTTAAATAGGCTGCTTGCGTATGCTTGCTGTAACGCCTTTGGAGTGTAATAAAGTTGATAAATCGCTGAATTATTGCTGAGCCTTCTTCAACTCCCATCGGAAACCTGTTTGGCTCCAAGTTACTGAAAATTCTTTTTTATCACCTTTTTGTGTTTGCAGTTTGCCGTTGTAAATTGTATCAACGGCGGTTTTTTGGAGATTGAATAGTTTAATCGTATCGCCAAACCTGTAAATATCGCGCTCGATTTGGCGCTTGGTCAGAAAACTAAGCGTTGCCGAATCGTTGGCGGGTCGCCAGCCAAGCTGTTCATGAGCAAATAGTTGTATTTTCTGTCCGTTCTTAAACACGGCTTCGCCCTGAAACTCATTGGGTATAGCGCTGTTTTCGACGGGTTTCAGAGAGACGCCCACGCACGTATCCTTCATTTCCTTAGTCAATCGGCGCAACATAGTCGAATTGAGTGTTTCTTTTAATGCCACCGAATCGTCTTTAATCATCACCATTGCCTGGATGGGCATACCATTTTCCATGACAGCATCGGCAAAGTAGAGGTTTTTTTGTCCTTCTTCTTGGGTTAGTTTTAACTCTTTGATAATGCTTTCACCTAAAATAGATAATTTTTTCCTCACCTGACGGTCAATTTCTAATTCCTTGTTTTCCGAAGTGCAGGCGGTCAAACAAAAAAATGCAAGCATAGCTAACAGTACAAGTGTGTTTTTCATGGCTTTTTTTGAGCGCAAAGTTATACTACTCTCTATGCCAAACCATCATTTTAACACAAGTAAACAATGCGCGCGCTTGCGGGTTGTTGAATTGGGAGCTTTTTTTAAAAAAAATGCACGCTTGACAGGCGTTGTAGTCCTTGTCAGGCGTGCGGCAATATCAGGAAAGCAGGCCTATAAGCCGGGTTCTGTCGAGTCTTATCATTTATCTGGGACTGCCGTCACCGACAGCCTCTTACGGCCTACCCACCGGAACAGCGCCGAAGCGCTACGAACGAGCAGCCCGCGCAGCCGAAGCTGCGTTCCAGCCTATTTGGCCTTTCAACCCGTAAGGTTTGCCATGCGACAAGTGTTACCACTTGCCCGGTAGGCTCTTACCCTGCCTTTTCACCCTTACCCCAAAGCTACGCATAACTTTCGGGCGGTTTGTTTTCTGTGGCACTTTCTGTAAACAGCAGCTTGGGCTGCTGTTCCCCACCCGTTAGGTGGTACGGCGCTCTGTGTTGCCCGGACTTTCCTCAGCTGCTTTGCAACAGCTGCGATAAGACAGCCCACTTTCCACCTGCAAAAATAACATTTTTACTCTACTATAAATTTTTGCAAGGCAGGAGAAATGTAAGTTTGCAGTTTTTCACCTTCGGCAAATACAAGCAAAACAGGCATTTGTCGGGCTTCAGCATAGGCTTTAGCTTTTTCCGTTCCCATGACCATAAATGCGGTAGCCATGGCATCGGCTGTCATGCAGTCTTTGGCTAATACAGTAGCACTCAATAAGTTGTGTTGCACAGGGCGACCGCTAACAGGGTCAATCGTATGCGCATAGCGTTTACCATCTTTAATATAAAATTTGCGGTAGTTGCCGCTGGTTGCAAGCGCCATATTTTCTACGCGGATTTTTGCCTGAATGGGACTACCACCCTTTTCTTCATATTGCGGGTTATCAATACCGATGAGCCATGTTTGGCCGCGTTGATTTTTGCCTTTGCAAATAATTTCGCCGCCGACTTCTACCATATAGTTCTGAATGCCGCGCTTCTCGAGCAATTGGGCAATTAAATCTACAGCATAGCCCGGTGCGATGGCGTTAAATTCGATAGTAACGCCTTTTTTAGTTTTTTTGATGGTTTTATCTTCTACTATGATGCTTTCAAAATCAACAAATTGCTTAATAGAATCTATGTTCGGTTCGCGTTCGGGCAGTCCCTTTTTGGTGCCAAATCCCCATGCCTGCACTAAAGGATACACAGTTGGGTTGAATGCGCCTTCTGTTTCGCGGTAAATTTCACGGCTGCGCTCCAAGACAGGAATAAAATAGGGTAACTTGGGCGTGATAGAGTCTTCACGGTTAAATCGGCTGATTTCTGATTCGGGAATGTAGGTGGAAAGCGACAGATTAAACACCTCAAGTAGGGAGTCAATAGAGGCCTGATGGTTAGCTTGCCGTTCATCCAAATAGCTAATATGATAGGTAGACCCCATAGCAGGACCACTTATTTTTACCAAGCTGCTCTTGGCGGACTGTTCTTCGCTACTATTTTTTCTATAAAAATAAACAGCTGCCATCAGCGCAAGCAGTAACAAAGTATAAACGATGTTTTTTCGTTGTAGTGGAGTCATGTTTTTTGGGGTTACTTATATGTATCCAACAAATCAGCCATTGCATCGCAAATAATTAGCGGTGCAACATGGCGCAGTGAGTTAAGCGTGTCCTGATGAGCTTCTTCAGAAAAAGCAGCGCAACCATCGGAAAGCAGTATGACCTCATAACCATAAGAAAGTCCATCGCGTAGAGTAGCGGCTACGCCACTGTTGGTTACAATACCGCCAATAAGCAGTGTGCGAATGCCTTGCTTGCGCAAGATGAAATCCAAAAAGGTTTGATAAAAGGCAGAAAATGAAATTTTATCAACCGTAAAATCAGCAGGTGCAAGCTCTTCTATCAGCCGATGCCCGAAGTTGCCGGGGCAAAAATCGCCTTTGGTAATAAAAGGACGTGCTTTTTTCAAGCCTTCGGAAATAATGGGTTCGCCGTCTTTGCCTGGCAAGAGAATAAATTGTGTGGAGATAACCAAGCCACCCGCACGGCGCAGCGAATCGGCAACACCAGTCAACCGACGGATAAGGTTCGCACTGTCAGGAATATGCAAACCGTTGCGCGGGTAAGCCCCTTTTTTAAAGAAAAAATCATTTTGCATATCTACCAATATTAGGGCGGTTCGTTGGGGAGTTAAGTCTTGCAGTGTCATCAAACAGCGGTTAAAATTCGTTAAGTACATGTGATTGGTTTTCCTTGCCCTAACTTTGCAGGCATTACAAAACTAAACAATTCGCTCTAACCTTATGCTGCTTCGTTCGGAAAACCTGTTTAAAAAATACAAATCGCGATTAGTGGTCAATGACGTATCGGTACAGGTGCGTCAAGGCGAAATCGTTGGTTTGCTAGGTCCTAACGGTGCGGGCAAAACTACTACATTCTACATGATTGTAGGGCTAATTAAACCTAA
>Ga0308419_1001953_pt1 | contig 13520 bp, 6 predicted proteins | sample HotsprSampleMS50_FD_203674 | JGI IMG/M metagenome (GOLD analysis project Ga0308419, IMG submission 203674) | Hot spring phototrophic mat microbial communities from Mushroom Spring, Yellowstone National Park, Wyoming, United States - 20090730_MS50 ... | reverse complement strand
CGGCAGCCAGATAAGTCCAGTCTATTTCGGCATAGAAAACCTCTTGCTTAATGTCCATTGTTTTGGTATGAGTCATCTGCACCAGACCTATGCGGGCAACTTCGCGCTTGTTCATTACAAATGCCAGTCCGTAAGTGAAAAGGCTACTGTCCTTTATTTCCTGTGGGGTAACTTGTGTAGCGCCTAATTTTTGTAGTACTTTCTGCACAGCGCCTGCTAATTGGAAAAAGTCGGTTTTCTGTTCGGCAGCTTGCCAGCTTTCAGAGTGCTTATTGCCAGTAACAAACAACACCAAATGGTCATTTTCTACATACAATGGTGTTCCATCGGCTTTTACTTGCTTGTGATAAGTTTTGCCGAATTCAAAAATACGTAAATCTTTTTGACGGCGCTTGATATTATAAGCGACAATCTCTAATCCGGAAAACAACAAGGATTGCCGCATAACACTTAAATCAATGCTAAGGGGGTTGATAATTTTTACATGGTTTTCCCAAGAGAAACCAAGCGCCTCGGCATAAGCAGGTTTGGTGAGCGAATTGGTAACTATTTCCTGATAGCCGCTTGCTGCTAGCATTTTGGTCAGTTCCATGCGGATTTTGAACAGCTCGGGCATTGTATGTTCTGCCAAATAATCGGCGCTAAGCGAAGGTTGCAACTCTAGATTGTCAAAACCGTAAATCCGCAAAATTTCTTCGGCAATATCAGTGTCTCTGAACACATCTACCCGATATGGTGGAACAGATACGGTCAGTGTTGCCTCATCTTCTGCAAGCGTTTGAATTTCAAGACGTTGTAAAATTCGACGAATAAGCGCGCGGTCTAATTTTTTGCCAATCAGTCGGTCAATATTTTTGTACTTGACTGCAAATTCGCGATTCGGAATGGGCTGCGGATATATGTCAATAATATCGGAAGAAAGTTCGCCGCCTGCAATTTCCATGATGAGAGCAGCAGCGCGTTTCAATGCCTTGACGGTCATGTTGGGGTCGGTGCCGCGCTCAAAGCGGTAAGCTGCATCGGTTTTCAACCTGTGATGTATAGCGCTTGAACGAATATAACTTGGGTGAAAATAGGCACTTTCTAAGAAAATAGCAGTTGTGCTGTCGGAAATGCCCGACTCTTTACCGCCAAAAATGCCACCGATACACATCGGTTGGCTGTCGCCATCGCAAATCATCAGATCGCGGGCAGTGAGTTTTCGCTCTACACCGTCCAACGTGCGGAAAACTGTGCCTTCGGGCAAGGTTTTCACGCGCACGGTACGCCCTGCAATTTTGTGCAAGTCGAAAGCGTGTAGCGGCTGTCCCAAATCGTGCAATACGTAATTGGTGACATCTACTACGTTATTAATAGGTGTTAATCCGATGGCTCGCAAGCGCTTTTGCAACCAATCGGGCGATTCTTTTACTTGCAAGCCGCTGATAGTCAAGCCTGAATAGCGCGGGCAGGCTTCTGGATTTTCAACAATGACTTTTATTGCTTCGCGGTGGCTACCTATTTGGAAATCAGCAGGTTCGGGCAAGTAAATTTCCAGCCCGGTCAAGGCGTGCAAATCGCGGGCTACTCCATAGTGTGAGGCTGCATCGGCGCGGTTGGGCGTCAATCCAATTTCAAACACAAAATCATTTTCTAATGACAGCAACTGCGCGGCAGGTGTTCCAGGCGGCAGGTCGGTGTCTAGTACCATGATGCCATTGTGCGAAGTACCTAGGCCAAGCTCGTCTTCGGCGCAAATCATACCTTCGGATACTTCGCCTCTGATTTTGGCTTTTTTGATAGTAAAAGGCTCGCCCTTTGTGGGGTATAAAGTTGCGCCAACGGTTGCTACAAGCACTTTTTGCCCAGCCGCCACGTTAGGTGCGCCGCAGATGATGGGCAATGTTACACCACCTCCAATATCAACTGTTGTCAAACAAAGTTTATCAGCATTGGGATGTTTTTGGCAGGTCAGTACTTGCCCAATGACTACGCCTGCTAATCCGCCTTTGACAGCCTCTATAGGGTGAATCGCTTCCACTTCCAACCCTGCATTCGTCAGCATTTTGCCGACTGTTTCAGGTGATGCATTGATATTGATAAACTGTTTGAGCCACTGATAGGAAATTTTCATAAAGATTGATTAGCAACAGCGGCAAAGTTATGAAAAAATGGCAGAGATGACCTATATCATCTTTTTTGAGCGCTGATGGTGTTCATATTTGCATATAATTTAACTTGATGGGCTTTTGAAACCTCTTTTTAGGCTTGAGAAATCAACCGACAGGCGACTATGGAGCATTTAATAGACCGTCTCATGCAAAAGGATGAATCCTTTCGCGACCGCCTGACCACAGTAGATGAAAAAGGCAAGCGCAAATGGGTTTATCCAAAGAAACCTTCGGGAAAATTTACCCGCTATCGGCACTGGTTTTCAGCTGCTTTGCTTGCTTTTCTCTTTGCCGGACCGTTTATCAAAATCAATGGATATCCGCTGCTACTTATCAACATATTAGAGCGCAAGTTTATTATTTTAGGCAACATATTTTGGCCGCAAGACCTGTATATTTTCGTGTTGATGATGTTAGCGGCAATGTTGTTTATCATCTTATTTACAGTTGTTTATGGCAGGCTTTTCTGCGGTTGGGCATGCCCGCAAACAATATTCATGGAAATGGTTTTCCGCAAGATTGAATACCTCATAGAGGGTGACTACATGCAACAAAAAGCTTTGGATAAAATGCCTTGGAATCGTAAAAAAATCCTGAAAAAGGGCAGCAAATACGCCGTATTCTATGCGATTTCCGTGCTGATAGCCAACACGTTTCTGGCTTACATCATTGGTATTGAAGAATTGTACAAAATCATTAAAGAACCTATTAGCGATCATTGGGCAGGCTTTACGGCTTTGCTAATATTTAGCGGCGTTTTCTATACAGTTTTTGCTTACTTCCGCGAACAAATTTGCACTGTTGTTTGCCCTTACGGACGTTTGCAGGGCGTTTTGCTGGATAAAAATTCTATTGTTATTACTTATGACGAAGTGCGTGGTGAACCTCGCGGCAAGATGCGCAAGAACGAAGTACGCAAAATAGGCGATTGTATCGACTGTATGCAGTGTGTACATGTATGCCCCACAGGTATTGACATTCGCAATGGCACACAGTTGGAATGTATTAACTGCACTGCTTGCATTGATGCCTGCGACAACATCATGGATAAAATTGGCAAACCACGCGGTTTGGTGCGCTATGCCTCACGTAACGAAATTGAGCAGGGGCGCTATCCGGATGCAGAGAAGCCTAAGAAATTTACTGTTCGCATGGCAGCTTATTCTACCGTTTTATTGGTATTATTAACTGTTATTGGGGGATTGCTTTTCACACGCGGCATAATTGGTGTGCGCGTGATGCGTGCGCAAGGTACGCTATTTCAAAAAGCTGACAACGGCAATATTGCCAATTTGTACAACATCAAGATTATCAATAAGTCGCATGATAATCTGCCCGTCCAAATCAAACTATTAGAACCACAGGGGCAAATCCGCATGATTGGCAATGTTGGGCTTACAGTTCCTGCTGAGGGGCTGGCAGATGGTGCGTTTTTCGTTGAATTAGACAAAAAACAACTGACGGGCATGAAAACACCTGTCAAAATTGGGATTTACAATGCCAATAATGAATTGTTAGAAACAGCCAAAACCACCTTTATCGGGCCTATGTAGCAGGCTAAAACGCTCATTTGTAAACTTAAATGAATCAGACAAATGAAATTTCACTGGGGACACGGAGTAGTCGTAAGTTTCGTACTTTTTGCAGCTATGATTGGCTACATGGTAACTGTTGCCGTGCGTAGCGATGTATCGATAGTAAGTAAAGATTATTACCGTCAGGAAGAAAACTTTAATGCACATGCCGAAGCGGTCAGCCACGCCAAAGAAGCGGGCAACCTGTTGCGCATGGAACAGCATGCCACCGATTTAACTTTTTACTGCCCCAGAGAATGGGCTGCAGATGCTTCGGGTGAAATCTATTTTTACCGCCCTTCCGATGCGCGTTTAGATTTCAAAGTGGCATTTACACCGGACGAAGAGGGAAAACAAAGTATTCATACCGAACCTCTTACAAAGGGTTACTGGCGCGCCAAACTGCAAATAAAAATTGCAGACAGAAGCTACTTTAAAGATTATGCGTTTCAGGTCAAATAAAACAAACAACACTTTTTATGATTGGCCTTTGGACAGGATTTGTGATGGGGCTACTTGGTAGTTTTCACTGCGTTGGGATGTGCGGCGCAATTGCCCTGTCAATCCCCATGGATTTGAGCACCCGCCTTGCGTTGATTCGGGATGCCGTTTTATACAATGCCGGCAGAGTAATTACCTATGCGCTGATTGGAGTGTTACTGGGCTACTTTGGAGAAACTTTTTTCAAATCAGGCTATCAGCAGTGGATAGCTTTTGAACTGGGTATTCTAATTGTTATTATTTATTTCCTACCAAGCACTCTTGGAAATAAGTTCAGTCGCTGGTTGGGATTAAGTTATCTCACTATGTTTATTAGAAAAGGGTTTAGTTGGTTGTTGAATCGCCCTTCTCCTACTACTTTCATATTGATTGGTATGTTAAACGGGCTTTTACCTTGTGGGTTTGTTTATATGGCAGGAGCTGCCGCCATACTTGCTAACAGTATAACAGGTGGTGTACTACATATGGCAGGTTTTGGGTTAGGTACTATTCCTATGATGCTAGCAACGGCTGTTTCTAGTCAGTTTATCAGTATCAAAGTACGCAATGCTATTAAAGGCATACGCCCCTATCTGGCTGTACTTTTAGCTACACTTTTGATTCTTCGCGGTCTGGGATTAGATATTCCTTACATTAGCCCCAAGTTACCTGACCCCAACAATAAAGAAGCTGTTTATTGTCATCCGATGAAGTAGAGAGACGTTCATTTTTGGATTATTTTTTCTTAAACCGTATCTTGTGAGTAATCCAATCCTATCAGGCGGCGAACTTTATCCAATGTTTGTGCAATTTGCAAACTAACCTGATGTGGCATCCATTCCTCTTGTAGCTTGCCGGAACGAATCGTATTCCCTGCGGCGCGCGTTTCTAACCAAAGCCCATTCCCGATTTTTTCAGGTGAAAATACAACAGGTTCTTTATCAATGAGTTGAAGCGTTATTGCTCCCCAACTGTGCCAGGGTTTGGCCATGTGAATCTTACCATACTTACCTGTAATAACTGCCTCCGAAGCGGTATCTTCCAGAATGCTGCACGAAAGAATTGCTCGACTGCCTTGTGGATAATCAAACACCATCTGGCAGGCAGTATCTATCCCCGAACGGTTAAATGTGGCACTTGCTGTGATGTTTGCAGGTGCGCCTAAGAGTTGCAGCGCCAGAAAAACCGCATAAAAGCCAATATCTAGCAGCGCTCCGCCGCCCTTGTTTTTGTCCATTAACCGATGCTCATCGGGTAGGTTGGCGGCGAATCCGAAATCGGCGCGAACTTCTTTGATATGCCCAATTTGCAGCAACCATTCCAACATTTGTAGGAAAGAAGGCATATAACGCGTCCAAATGGCTTCCATAAGAAACAATCCTTTGTCGGCAGCTAACTTTTGCATTGCTGCAACTTCTTTTGCATTTATTCCCATTGGTTTTTCGCAAAGGACATGTCTGCCGTGTTGCAATGCCAGCATAGTTAAGGGGTAGTGGTCGGTATGTGGCGCAGATATATAAATCGCGTCTATTTCGGGACAGGCGGCGAGCGCCTCAAAGCTATCAAACCAGTAACGGGTATTGTGCTTCTCGGCGAACTGCCGCGCATTGTCTGCACTGCGCGAGGCTACAGCAACTAATTGATGGTCAGGCAATAGGATTAAATCTTCGGCAAAGCGCCCAGCAATTTTGCCCAGCCCCATAATGCCCCAGCGGATAGTTTGCATGGGTGATAAACTGTCTGACTGATGTAATTTTGAGCGAATATACCTTACTTATGCTGTTAAATTTACAACGTGGCAATGCGTATTTTCAAGTTGATGCCGCGCAACCGCTTGACATTTCGCTGCCCTTGCACGTCAATGGGAAAAACGTCAATTGCTACTATGCCGAAGAACCAACCGCCGATGTTATCCGTTTTGGCAGTAGTTTTGTCGGCAGCGTAGCAGAAGGTGGTTCTTGTAATTACCAGCGGCTGCATCTCACACCGCACGGCAACGGCACGCATACCGAATGTTACGGACATATTTCGGCTGATGGCGCAACTATTCATGACTGCCTGTGCCAATTCCTATTTTTTGCCCGCCTAGTAAGTGTACAGCCTGAAAAACTACCTAACGGCGATTTTTGCATCATGCCCGAACAGTTGATGCTGGCAATATCAGAAAATGTACCCGATGCACTGATTATCAGAACTTTGCCTAATAATGAGGACAAAAAAACTCGACAATATTCAGGTACAAATCCGCCTTATTTTCACCCTGATTGCGGTATTTTATTGGCGGAAAAGGGCGTAAAACACCTGCTTTGCGACTTGCCATCTGTGGACAAGGAAGAAGATGGCGGCAAACTGCTCATGCACCGCAACTTTTGGCAGTATTCATGGGCAACACGCCGCGAAAGCACTATCACCGAACTGATTTATGCGCCTAACCATATTCTCGACGGGGAGTATTTGCTGCAACTCAATATCATCAGCCTGATGATGGATGCCTCGCCAAGTAAGCCGGTGTTGTATCAGATTAAGCCGCTGTCAGGGTCTGCGACCGCTGACAGGGCAAAATTTCCCGACAGCGGTTAAAAACCCTGTCGGCGGATTTATTTACTACTCCATTATCTTTACGCGAACGCTTGCTGAATGGCTTGTGAATTCGGGGGCGTACATGCATTGGATAGTTGCAACGCCGTTGGAAAAGTCGCCTGCCTGTGTGGCGCGTAGTGCATACTCAAATACATGCGTTCCCTGTGGCAGCCAGCCGAAGAAGAAGTTCGTAGCGGCATCGCGGGTGCTTTCGTAGTAGCCTAATCCGCCCTGCCAGCGGTAGCCGCTCAGCACGTTCAGCGGCTCAAATCCGGCGGCGCGCATGTCTTTCAGGTGTACGTATTCCATGGCGCGGTCGGTTTGCAACTCAATGCGCACTTTGACTTTATCGCCGATTCTGACAAGCGTTTGCTCTGTAATAGGCTGTAAAACAACGCCTTTGTCGGTAACACGCTCAATGTAGAGTTGCTTGCGCAGCTTCAAAGGTGTTTCTGCCGGCGTGATTTTGTCCAAATCCTCAAAGTATTGCCAGTACAAGCCGCCCCAAGCGATGCCTTTGCCCAGCTTGCTGACGCTTACCTTGCCCATCTCGGGTTTGATTTCGCCTCGATTCCACTTCATTTGGAAATAGCCCGTTCCGGCTTCCACTTTTACATCGTCCATTTTGGCAGGGTCAATTTTTTGTGAACCCACGTGGATGTCTGCCATGGCAGTTTCTGCCAGCCAGTTGTCGCCTTGCAGCAGCAACGCATAAACGGCTTCGGCTGTGGCTTTGGTCGTTTTCCAGTCTTGCGTTTGCTTTTGTTTGAGCAGCCATACTTTTAGGTTATTAACGGCGGTGTCGTCTTTGGCAACTTCGCTGAACACTTCTATCATCAGCGCCTGCGTTTCAATGGGCAGTTCATACCACCAGTAGCTGCGGTTAGCTTTCCAATACATGCCCATTTCTTCGCTTATGATAGCGCGTTCTTTGAGTGATTGGGCGATGGTTTTGGCAACTGCCGTCCGTCCGCTCCGATGCAAGGCAAGGGCTGCCATGCCCTGCGCATAGAGTCCTGTTTGCAGCCAGTATTTCTCCGCTTGTTCGGTATAATACCGAATTGCAATTGGATGATTCGGCATTGGCTCAATGTCGTGAAAAAAACTGCGCATGTAGAGGTAGTGGTAATGCACATAGCCGATGTGCATATCGGTCATCTTGATTTTGCCCTCTTTTTCTAACTTTTGGAGGTTTTGGTAGTCTTCAAAAATCTTTTGGTCAAGATAATTGACGGCGCGTTGCAACATCGCCCATGTTCTGCCCGCGTTGATGGGGGCGTTGTAGGCAGGCTTCACATTCGCCGCTGCATCGGGGCGCACGGTGAGTACGCCCAATTGATTCAGGTGCCCCATACCTGCGACGATGTGCTGTGTAACCCACTGACTTTCAGGCATTCCCTCAAACCAAGGAAAGCCGCCGCTTGGGTGCTGCATTTTTTCCAGTTTAGCGAGGGCTGATTCCAGTTCGCGGGTCATGCGCATCAGGTCAAAAAGCACGGCAACGGTGCGTTTGCGGTCGGCTTCGTTGAGCGCCTGACGTACCCAAGGGGTTTCTTGCAAAAGCAGATATTTCAACTCCTCATTTTTCTGCAAGTTGGAAGCCAGTGCAGAGCCGCCGCTTTGTCGCTGCCAGGTATCAAATACCGCTTTGATTTGCGGGCTGCTGTGTACTATATGCGTGGCGATGCTGTTTGCATAAAAGCGGCTAAACGTCTGCTCGGCACATTCGTGCGGGTATTCCATCAGATAGGGCAGCGCCTGCAAGGCATACCACGCAGGATTGTTGGTAAATTCCAGCGTCAGGGTTTGGTGGCGCAGCGATTGGCTGCTGTTGGCGGTTAATTTTTTCAGTTCAAAAGTCTTACTTTGTCCACCACGAACAGACAGTGGCAGCGTTTCGGTGAGCAACATGCGGTCAGTCAGTACGGGCAGGGTCATTTCTTCCCCATCGCTGAAATTGCCTGCCTGCGCCGTAACGCGGTAGGTAATCGCCTGCGCCGTTCCGTCAGGAATTTGAATTGCCCAGCTGACGGCAGCGCTTTGACCTTTGGCAACGGTAAAGGACTTTTTAGAACGCGCTTCAACAATGGCTTGCGGCGACCTCGCCTCTACCATGCGCGGATACATCTGCACATCAATCGGCTGCATCGTAATCGCATCAAAAAAGCGGATTTGTGCCTCGCCTGTCAGTTCTTTGTCGCTCAAATTGATGATTTTGGCGGCAAAAACTATTTCGTCGCGCTCGCGAAAGAATCGCGGCGGGTTTGGTGCTATCATCAGGTCTTTTTGCGCTGCTAATTCATTTTCCACAAAGCCGTAGCGCATGTCTTTTTTATGGGCAAAACCCAGCATTTTCCAGCGTGTGAGTGACTCGGGCAGCGTAAAACGGATAATCAGGTTGCCTTCTTCATCGGTTTGCAGGTGCGGATAGAAAAATGCCGTTTCGTTGAAGTTGCTGCGCACTTTGGGCTGTTCAACAGATTTCTTTTCGGGCTTTTTATTCCCGGTATTGCTGCCTGTTACGGCTACTTCTTCGAGCATTTCATCCTCTGCTGCCTCTTCGGCTTCCGCGACGGGCGCAGCCATAGACATCTGCATATCAACTGCTTCCGTCATTCGCGCCGACATTTTGTAAAGCTTGCGGCTGTATAGATAATCAGCACTGCCTAAGTCAATATCGAGCATTTGCAGGCGGTCGTAGTAGCGTCGCTGCAATTCGCCGGGATATGGATTTTGTCCTAATTGGTTAAATGACTGACTGTCAAAAGTTTGTCCGCGCCAATTGTAGTTAATCCCCAATGAAGGCGGCGCAGGGAAGCTGAAACTGTGCGCCCCGAAGGCATCCAGAGAAGCATCGTATAGCGTAGCGACCATTTCAGCAATGGCGCGGTCTGCCGTGCCGTCTTTGTTGCTGATTTTCAGCCGCCATTCTTCTTTTTCACCAGGCAATAGTTTGTTGCGGAAGGTTTCAAAGCGGATGTTGAGTTGCTTGTCGGTATGCGGAACTTGTACCAAACGGCTGACCTGATAGAAACGTCCGTTGCGAATCATCGTAGCGCGCATGGCGACGTTGCCGCGGTGATTTTCTTCTATGGCAAAGGTTTGAATCTGTGTCTGATTGCTGATTTTCAGCACCTTAGTAGAGGCAAGATGATTAATCGCTTCGGTTTCATAGCGAATGTGTGCGCCTGTGAAACTGCTGCCGATTTGCCAGCGCGCCGCATCGGCAGGTTCTACTGCACTAAGGCTGCCCTTTGCCGAGGGCAACTCCGCTTCCCATAAAGGAACGGGATAGGGCAACCGTCCGCTTTTTTCGGAATAAACCGTGAAGTAGCGGCGGCTGCTTACCTTGCTGCCGAAGGGGTCTTTTGCGCTAATTTCCAGCAAGTAAGCGCCCGGTTCGTTGATAGGTAGGCTGATTTCAGGCTGTTGTTGGGTGTCAAAAGCATATGTGCCGATGGTTTTATCTGCTTCCCAGTTCGGCATTAGGTGTTCATTGGCGTAAGGGTCATCGGGAAATTGTTTGTAAAACTCTTCGCGACTCACAAGGAACAGGTCGGGCTGTTCCCACAAACGCTCGCGGAACATGCGATTCGGGGCTTTCAGTCGGATGAGTTTGGCGCTTCCTTGTATGGCTACATTCTGTTGTTCAGCGTTCAGCGCTGAAATTTTTACCTCCGGATTGCCGTTTTCAAGGGCGATTTTTTCGCTAATATCGGCATTTACGCTAATGGCATCGTATCCGATGTAAATATTTTTAGTAGCACTTTGCGTTTCGCCGTTAATATCAGTAACATCTACGCTGATTTCAAAATCAAACAGTGGTTGTAGGCTTGGGGCGACAGCATTGTCGGGCAGTGCAGGAAATTTGATACTAAACTTACCCGCCGCATCGGTTTGCAGCGTGCCTTTGGCAATTTCCGTTAGGTTTTCGTCCTGTTGATATTCATACCACCACGGACGGAAGCGGTTGTAAGGCTTGCGCGAAACGCGATAACGCACGGTTGCGCCGTCAATCGCGGCGCCAGAATAAGCCGTAGCAGTGCCTGTGGCTTCTACTTCATCGCCCAGCCGAACAGCGCTTGCGATGGCATCCATTTTTACCTCAAACTTAGGGCGTTTGTAGTCTTCTACGCGGAAATAGTGCGCATCTTCTAGCGCAACTAAGCGCATTTGCCCGTTCAAGCCGCTTGTAGGGGCTGTGAAACTGCCGCTGCCGCTGCCAAACTCGTTAATAGTGATTTCCTGTTTGGCTACTTGCTGACCGTTGACATCAAACAAAAAGACAGAAATTGTACCGCCGCTGACGGGTTGCCTTTTTCCTTTAATGACTTGCGTAAGTAAAACTTTGTAATAAATCGTCTGTCCCGGGCGGTAAATGCTGCGGTCGGTGAAAAAATGCGCGTTTGTTCTGACCTGTTCCTGCCGTTCGCTGTCGCTTCTGTTGAATTGCAGCGTTCCCTGAGCAGCATTGTTCAGGCGGTCTTTGCCGTTGGGATGGATAAAGGTTACTATAAAATTGGCATAGCTGTAATAGGCGTTGGCAGGCTTTAATTCGGCAATTTCTGTAATACGCACCATGCCCTCTGCATCGGTTTTGAGCGTTTGGTAAGGTGTTTTTTCATGCCTGCCATTGCGAACATTGTATTGGTGCAGCGCAACTTCTACAGTTGCGTTGGCGATAGGTGCGCCACTAATGCGGTCGGCAAGAAAATATTCTGTGAATCCCTCGCGGCGGCGTTCCATAAACGCCATATTGCTGATTGTCAAGATGCTGTAAGCTAATTTTTTGCCTTTGTCGTCCTTTTCAAATTGCGGATTGTTGGCAATGATGATTAGATGCTGACCAAAAGGCAAAGCAGGGGCGGGGATTTCGGTGGCGTGGCTTTGCATATCGCCCTTGTCGGATGACAAGGTGATGTTCCAATTGATGCCTTGCTTGGCAATCAGCCTTTGCAGGGCTTTTTCACGTGTGTTCCAATCTTCTAATTGTTGCAAGTCGCTCTCAGTTACAGGAACAGCTTTACACCATACCTGCTGCAGGTTTTGGTAGGTTAGCAAGAGGCGAAAAGGCTGCTGCGCAACATTCACGGCTTCGGCTTTTACGGAAAAGTTATTTTCTTTAAGATTTTGAATCAGTTGTTGGCAGTTGTTAGCGCCTGTTGTTTGGGGATACTTTTTAATAGCTGCTTCTGCCAGTTCCATCGCCTTTCTTAGCATAAAGCGATTAGGGTCATTGGGTATTAGGCGGTTGAATTTTTGCCCGCGCTCCCGATACAAAACTGCTTGCTCGTAGGCAAAATCTGCCGCTATGGGCGTATTAGCATAGGTTTTTTCAGCTTCTATCAACGCCTGTTCATAAATTTTGTCTTTTTGGCTGAAAGTTGCCTCTCTGTAAACAAGGTCAAGGCGTTTGAGGTCTAAATCTGCCAGCGCGTCCATGCGATTTGCCTGTCGGTGGAATGTCGCCAATTGCTGCAAAATCCGAATGGCTGAAAGTTGGGTATTAGCGCTGTCCTTAGTTGTAAAAGTTAGCTTTTCAAATTGCCATAGCGGCACAAAAAATTCCGCCGAGTTGATTTCAAAAGGTTGGGCTATTTTTTCATAAATGCTTTCCGAACTAATCAGGTAATCAACAGCTTCATGCGCCAGATAGTCGTATAGCGTAGGGCGATAATGGCGGTTGGGGCTGCCTTTCAAATCGTCTTTATTGGGATTGAGTTTGCCACTGAACAGTTCGTACCAGCTTTCAATGCCGATTTTTTGCAGGGCTGGGGCATCTTCCAGCGAGGCTAAGTACAGCCGATGAATCTCCGCAAGCAATTGGCGGTTGCTCCACGTTTCAAGATTGTCTTTGTCCGCTTCGTCTGTGGTTGCCGTGCGGTCTTCTATCAGCCAACGGTTGTTGTTGTAATAGTCCGCATAGCTTTTTGCCAGCAAGTATCGCAGGACTTGTCGGGCGGGCGCAGGCTGCCTTTCCGCTTCTTGGCGCATGGCTTTGTAGAGTTTTTGCTCCTCCTCTTCGGCGGCGCCGCGCAAGCGGATTTCCTGAACAAACGCCTTGATGAGTTGCGGATGGTTTTGCTCCGCAGCGGCGCGTTTATATATTTCCGTTACCTTGACAAGTGCCTGCTTTTCAAGCCCTTTTTGCAACAGATAATCTACCGCTTTCCACATGCGGCGGTAGTAAAGCGAATCAGTAAACATGGTTGCAGTGATGTGATAATCAGTCGTTTGAAGCTCAGTTTTTGGTGAAGTAAGCCCTATCCAAAGGGACAGCAGGCTCCAAAAAATTGGGGATAAGTTCATGGCAATGTTAGTTTGTGAGTAAATTACGTAAAAGTTTGGCAATTGTCTTGTTGCTTGTAAAGATACAAGCAGCAGTAATGACTGACCCTGTGGGTCCGACCACAACACAGGCTTTTTTATTGTTCATGCATCATAATTCCTGAATCATACCAAAGGTTACCAACGAAGTAAAAATGGAAAATTTTAACATTTCTTCCGATATCCGCAAGGCGCATACGCTCCCTACGCAGTTTTACACCAACTCGTTGTACTTTGAACAGGCGAAAGAGAAAATATTTGCCCGCTCTTGGCAGTGGTTGGGTGACAACTCTGCCGTTCAATTGCCGCAGCATGTGCAGCCACTAATGTTATTAGAAGGCTACCTGAACGAACCGCTGCTGCTTAGCTCTGATGAGCAGGGCAAGATTCGTTGCTTGAGCAATGTCTG
>Ga0308419_1001951_pt1 | contig 13526 bp, 11 predicted proteins | sample HotsprSampleMS50_FD_203674 | JGI IMG/M metagenome (GOLD analysis project Ga0308419, IMG submission 203674) | Hot spring phototrophic mat microbial communities from Mushroom Spring, Yellowstone National Park, Wyoming, United States - 20090730_MS50 ... | reverse complement strand
GAGGAAGTGTGGCGCAATGAGGGCGTGCGCTTTGCCAGAGGATTGCGGGCCAGTTTCATGGTTGCCGGGCTGGGCATCGGCCTGGTTGCGCTTGTGGTCGCCTGGCGCATGCCGGCGCTGGCATCGTCGAGCGCGGCCCAGAGCGTGTTCAACCAACTGACAGAGCCGTACAACGACATGGTGGCCCGCCTGAATCGGCTGTTCTCCGATGTGCGCAACTACAACTTGCAGCCGATCGACAGTTTCGGCGCGTCGCTCACACTGGGCGGCCCGCGCAATCTGACCAAAGAGCCGGTGATGGATGTGACGGCGCTGCCGGGACGCTATTTCTGGCGAGCCGTTTCCTACGACTATTATGATGGCGCGACATGGACCAACTCAGGGGGCGAAGTGCGCGACCTGCGTCCGCAGGATGAGTCTTTTCCGACGGTCAGTTATCTGGGGCGCATGTCGATGTCTGCCGGCTTCGTCCTGTATCGCGGCACGGACACCCTGTACTTCCCCTCGCAGCCCATGCGCGCCAGTGTGCCGGCGCAGGCGGTTTTCCGGCAGACCGAAGAGGGCGCGGCAGAGATGTTGCAATACCGACTCGCCACGCCGCTGCTGTCGGGCAACCGCTACACCGGCGTCGGCTCGGTGAGCATCGCTGAATCGCAACAACTGCGCGAGGCGCCGATCGACTATCCGCAGTGGATTGTGAATCAGTATCTTCAGGTGCCGGCTGCCGTGCCAGACCGGGTAAAGAGCCTGGCGCACAACATCGCCGGCCGTGAGGCCACGCCGTATGACAGGGCGCTGGCGATCGAGCGATGGCTGCGCGACAACATCGCCTACGACGAGAACCTGGCAGCGCCGCCGCCCGGCGTGGAAGCCAGCGATTACATTCTGTTCGACACGCACCGGGCCTACTGCAATTACTACGCGACGGCGATGGTGATGATGCTGCGGTCGCTCGGCGTCCCGGCGCGCATGGCGACCGGCTATGCGCAGGGCGAGATGCTGCCGGAGGCTTCCAGTGCGCAGAGCGCGCGATACCGGGTCAAGGTCGAGGACGCGCACGCCTGGGTCGAGGTGTTCTTCCCGCTGTACGGCTGGGTCGAGTTCGAGCCAACGGCGGGCCAGCCGCCCTTGAACCGCGCTGAGAACTACGCGTCGCAAATGGGTGACGCTCAAGCGCCACTTGCGCCAACGCCTACGCCGCTGCCGCCCACGCCCGAACCGACGCCTCAGGCGCCGCCGGCGGAGGAGCAGACACAGGCGCCGCAGCCGCCGGCTGCCGCGCTCATCGACGCCGCGACGGCGCTGACGCCGCTGTTGCGGTTCCTGCCGTTTGTGTTGATCCTGGCTGCGCTGATTGCGCTGGCGGCGCTGGGACTGCGATTCGCCGAGGGGGCAGGATTTGCGACGCTGCCGCCCGTTCAACGCGCCTATGCCATGCTCAGCCGTTGGGCAACCTGGCTGGGCATCGGCAACACGCACACACCCTACGAGCAGGCTGATTTGCTGGCGCAGCGCGCGCCGCGCGTGGGCGAGCCGGCGCGCCAGATCACCGATGTGTACGTGGCGTATCGCTACAGCGCGCGCGCGTCGCAGGCCCAGTTGCGGGAAAGCGAGGTGATGAACGCCTGGCAACGCGCGCGGTTGGAGTTGCGCAAGGCATGGCTGGCGTCGCGGTTGCGCAGATTGGCGGGGCGCTGAAATGCCCAGCCGGCGCAACTTTCACACCGCTCGCGGCGGACAGGCGTCAAAAGTGACTTGTTGGGAACAGCCTGTCCCTGGAATGCGCAAGGGCAGGCCGGGGGAACCGCCTGCCCTTGCGCGATCAACGAGTCACCGGCGAATCAGTTAGTTGCCGGGCGCGTTTTCCTTCAGGACTTTGTTGGCTTCCTCAACAGCTTTGTCAAGCGCGCTCTGCGGGTCGCCCTCACCCTTGATAGCCACGGACGAGACGACATCACTCATCAGCTTGCGCACGGGGTCGTAGCCGGCCACCGGCGCCTCGACTGCGCCAAAGGCCACCATGTCGTACAGGCGGGCATACGCCTCGGCAGCTTCGGGGAAGTTCTTGTAACGCTCATCGTTCTTCACCGTCTCGATCGCCTGCGGCGCGGCGCTCTTGCGCACAGCCATGTAGCCCGACGCGTTGGCCCAGCCGGCAATGTTATCCGGCTCGGTGAAAGCCTTCAGGAACAGCCACGAAGCCAGCTGCTTCTCGGGTGTGCTCTTGAAGACCGACCACGATGCGCCATAGATATCCACCACAGGGTTGGCGGCATCCTTCTGTGGGAACATCACGTATGTCCAGCGGAAGGGCTTCTCGGACTTGGCCACTGCGTCGGCATAAAAGGGCAGGCCGGTGCTGGAGGCCATGACAAACAGGACTTTCTGCGCGGCAAAGCGTGTCTGCTCACCAAAACGTTCGGCGCTGGGGATTTCCACCGCGCACTTGTTTTCGAACAGGCGCTTGAGCAACGACAGCGCCTCAACCCCGGCTTCGCTATTGAAGGCATACGCGCTGGCATCTTCGCTGAGCACGCGCCCGCCGTTGGCGAAGACCAGCGCCGCGAAGTTGCTGATGTCGTTCTGCCAGGCCAGGCCGTAGCGTTCGTTGGCCGGATCAGACGCCTTGCACGCCAGTTCTTCGAACTCTTGCAGCGTCTTGGGCGGTTCCTGAGCGCCCAGCTCTTTCAGCCAGTCGAGATTCACGTAGAGCACTGCCGCGGAGCGGCTGGTCGGCCAGCCCAGCACCTCGCCAGGGTATTGCGGATTCTTGTCGCTCTCCAGGAAGAAAGGATAGTAGTCCTGCACTTCCTCCTGGGTCAGACCGTACTTTTGACTGGTGACGTACGGCGTCAGGTCAATCACGTTGCCGTCGAGGCGATAGAACGACGCCTGATTCTGGTAAGCCTGAGCGATGTTCGGTGGCGTGCCACCTTCGATCGCTGCGTTGATCTTGCTATACAGGTCGGCATAGCTGCCATCAACCTTCTCGACGACGACTTTGATGCCGAACTCATTCTCGGAGTTGAACTTCTCGACAAAGCTTTCCACAAACTGCTGGGCCCCGCCAGAGTAGCGATGCCAGAAGAGAATTTCGGTGGGGTTGTCCTTGCTCAACATCAGCGCATCCACACCAGTGGCCGGCTCGGCGGTCGGCGCAGGCGCTTCGGTTGCGGCGGGGGCTGCCGTTGGCGCAGGCGCTTCGGTTGCGGCAGGGGCTGTCGTCGGCGCAGGCGCTTCGGTTGCGGCAGGGGCTGCCGTCGGCGCAGGCGCTGCCGGCGCTGCGCACGCGGACACGAACAAGGCGATTGTCGCCAGATATGGAATCAATTTGCGTACCATCGGTCTTCTCCTTTGTTGAACTCAGGTTACTTGCAATCCGGGTTGATCCTCATGCATTTCTCTCGGCCAGCAAGGTTGTGGGGCCGGCCGTTGGCGTTTGACGCGTGTGATGTGCGACTAGGCTATACGCATCACCTCCTTGATCACCGCGCCGGTCAGCCCTTTAAGCCGGTGGTGGCAATTCCCTCGGTGAAGTATCGCTGCGTGAAGAAATACAGGATGACTACAGGCAGCACAACCATCACCGCGACTGCCATGGCCAATTGCGTCTGTGAACCGCCGTCGGTCTGCAGGAAACCCACCAGACCAACCGACACGGTGCGCATGTTCGAGCTGGAGGTGACCAGTTGAATCCAGCGGAATTCGTTCCAGGTCCAGATGAACTCCAGCAGCGCTAGCGTGAAGATGGCCGGGCGGGCGAGAGGAACCATCACGAAGGTCAGATAGCGCATGTGACCGGCGCCGTCTATGCGCGCGGCGTCATACAAATCGCGCGGGATCTGCAGAAAGAACTGCCGAATGAGGAAGATGCCAAAGGCATTGGCCAGGAACGGAGCAACCATGGCCGGCAGCGTGTTATACCAGTTCAGATAGTTCTTGTTCATCATCACTGCGCGCGGCACCAGGATCAATTCTTCGGGGATGATGAATGTGGCCAGCACCAGGATGAACAGCGCGTTCTTGGCGGGAAACTGAAGCTGGGCAAAGGCATAGGCAGCCAGAACGGATGTGACCACTGACGAGGCAACGACGATGGCCGTGACTGTGGCAGTGTTCAAAACATGGCGAAAGAACAGCGGCAGGCCGGTGTCTCTATCCACGCCGGTGAGCCGAATCGCCTCGGCGAAATTGTCGAAGCGCGGCGTAGAATTGCCCAACGGCGGCCATGGCCACAAGTTGAGCGAAACCACGTCGCCGTAGTCCTTCACACTGGTCAGCAGCATCCACACGAACGGGATCAGTGAGCCAATCCCAACGACGATCAACACCAGGTAGATCACGGGATTTACCCGATCTAGAGATTGCCTGGGTGCGCGGCGCACACCTGCGCGTGAGAGGGGCGCAGCAGTAACATCAGCCATGGCTCAATAATTCACTCGCTCAGCAGCGACGCGATTCTGTAGAACAGTCACCATTAGAATCACTGCCGACAACAAGAAGGCAAGCGCACTGGCATAGCCGGCGCGCTGAAACTCATAGAACTGGCGATAGATCAGGATGCTGGCCGTCTGAGTGCCGTTATTCCCCTGCGTCATCACCCAGATGTGGTTGAACGCTTTGAGGGTGCCGATCACGGTAATCAGGACGACGAAGAAGGTCGTCGGCGAGAGCAGCGGCCAGGTGATGCGGCGGAAGAGTTGCCAGCCATTGGCGCCATCAATTTTGGCCGCCTCATACATTTCGCCCGGGATGTTGCCCAGGCCGGCCAAAAACAACGTCATGTTGTAGCCGACAAACACCCACGTGGTATAGATCACCACAGCAACCATGGCCAGGCTCGGACCGCGAAACCAATCCGGCAGGGTGATGCCCAGCCCGCCGGCTATAAGCGTAAACAGACCCTTATCTTCCAGCAACCAGCGCAGTGGGGCCAGGCCCAGGCTCTTGAGCAGGCTGTTGATGAATCCGATATCCGGGCTGTAGAGTCGCGCCCATACCGCTGCAGTCGCCACCGTTGAGGTAACCCACGGCAGAAACATCACCACCCGGAAGAGGGCTTTGCCGCGAATCTTCTGGAAGAGCAGGTAGGCTAACGTCAGCGCGATGCTGATCTGTATCGGCACGGCCAGCAGCGAGTACGTCAGGGTTGCGCCGAGCGACGGCCAGAACTCTGAATCGGGCGAGAGCGCCCGCATGTAATTGCCCAGACCGAGGAATTCACGCGGTCCGAGCCGCCAGTTATGCAAACTGATATACAGCCCAAAAACAATCGGAAAGACGGTGAACGCCAGAAACAACAACAGGGCTGGCGACAGAAGGCCATAGGCCAGCAGCGCTTCGCGCGCTGCTCTGGCTCGCGCGCGGTAACGCGCGCTGCCGCGCCTGGACACAATCACGGTCACAACCTCCTCAGGGCGTGGATGGACACCCTGCAACGGCAATGAAGAGTAGCATCGCCCCGTTAAGGCCGGCTTAAGCGCGGCGAGGCCGCCTCAGGGCCGCGCCTAGAACTGCTCCAGAAACCGCAGATCGTTGCCCCAGAAGTAACGGATATCGTTGATGCCGTACAGTCGCATGGCGGTGCGCTCGACACCCATGCCAAACGCAAAACCAGACCACTCGGCGGGGTCATAGCCGCCGTTGCGCAGCACTTTGGGATGCACCATGCCGGCGCCGCAGATCTCCAGCCAGCCGGTGCCTTTGGTAATCATGCGGTCGCGCTCGGTCGCCACGCCCCAGTGCACATCCACCTCGACGCTCGGCTCGGTGAACGGGAAGTATGAGCAGCGGAAGCGGATCTGCTGCTGGCTGCCATACATGCGCCGGGCGAACTCCGTCATGGTGCCTTTGAGATCGGCCAGGGTGATGTTGCGCCCGATCGCCAAACCTTCGATCTGATGAAACTGCATCTCAGAGCGGGCGGTCACCTGCTCATAGCGGTAGACCATGCCGGGCAAAATGACGCGGATCGGCTCAGGGTGACGCTCGCGCATGACGCGAATCTGCCCCGGCGACGTGTGCGTGCGCAGCACCACGCCCGGCGTGGTGGTGTGGAAGGTGTCCCACATGTCGCGGGCGGGATGCTCCGGCGGCATGTTGAGCAACTCGAAATTGTTTTCGTCGGTCTCCACATCCGGCGAGCGATACACCTCGAAGCCCATCTGCTCGAAGACGCGAATCATGCGCCGCAACGCCTGGGTGCTGGGATGCAGCCGCCCGCGCGGGGCCGGCGCGCCGGGCAACGTCACGTCAATCGCGCCGGATTTCATTGCCGCCAGCATTTCCGCTTCCTTGATGGCGGCCGCTTTGACTTCCAGCGCGGACAGAATGCTCTGCTTGACCTCATTGGCGCGCTTGCCGGCCAGAGGCCGCTCCTCTCTGCTCAACGCGCCCAGCAGTGACAGGGCCTGATCCAGCGCGCCTTTGGTGCGTTTGGTGCCGAGGTAGTGCGCCTGCCATGCGGTCAGCTCGGCGCTGTTCGTGATGCGCTCGAGCGCGGACAGCGCGTCGCGTTCGAGTTGGTTCAGTTGGTCGAGCATGAGGCGATTATACGATTTTGGATTTGGGATTTTAGATTTTGGATTGGCGCCTCGCCCCAAAACCGTCAATCCCAAATCCTACCGGGGGTGGCCATACAGGAACCAGTATGTGTCGGCAGGCGCGGCTGATTGCAGCTCGGTCTCCCAGATAAATGGGCCGGGGACAAAGCGCGCGCGCAGCCGTCTGTCGCATCCGTCCAGCAGCGACAGCAACGCCGGCGATTGCGACACATCCTGCGCCAGCAACGCCAGCTTGAAGCGCGTGTGAACCTGGTTGGGGTAGCCGGCTCCTTTGGGCGAGACGCCGGCAGAAGCGTTCAACACGTCGTCCAGATACCACGTCCAGGAGTCCAGCCGGCTCCTGAACTCGCGCTGCGCCTTTTGGGTGTAGAGCGCCGGCCACAACCGACGCACTCGTTGCGCTGCGGCCACGGCCTCGTCCAGTGTCGCGCGTTGTTCCGCGTCGAGTAATGCTGCGACAGCCCGGACGCGCCACACCGCCTCCAGCCATGCCCCTATGGTGAACTGCGGCATCGCCATCCCGGAAACAGAACCGATTGGATAGAACAGCGCCTCCGTGTTCACATACTCGTCGAACTGCTCGCCGGCAATGCGAATGAAGGTCAAATCAGCAGGGATGTCCATGAGTATAGGGAGTGAGGCGTATCGCGTATCGCATAGTGCGTGTTGCGTATCTCGTATTTGGGGCGCGCGGGTCAGGATGCGGGGGGCCGGCTGATGGCGCGAACCAACTCGCGCGTCCCTCGCCCGCTGGCATAGAACTCGGTCCAGGCGTCGTGGCGGCGAATCATCACATATTGCGCCGGATAGAACAGCGCGCCGGCCAACCCGGCCAGGGCCAGCGCCGCGCCCACCCACAGCAGGGGCGCGCCGGGCTGATAGCGCGCGGCAATCACTGCCCCGTCTCGCGCTTCGAACTCCAGGGTAATTGCGCCGGAAGCGGCGTCGCTGATGGTCAGCCGGGGTTGGATGATTGTGTCGGTCAACACCTGGCCGGCCGGGATGGTGAACACGCGCGCGCGGTCTCCATCGCCGCGTGATGAGACGATCACCCCTACGCGCGCGTCGCCCACAGCAAATGCTCGCTCGGTTTCGCCGGGCCTGAAGGTGAGCAGCGCCTCGGCCGCCGGCATGGCATAGCTGGAGAGCGTGATTGTCAGCGGCGTTCCATCCGCCCCCCGCGCAGCAACCTGATACTCGGCGGTCAACTCGGTCAGTTGCAGGCTCAGGCAACACGAGAGGAGATTGCCCGGCATGGCCGGCGCGGGCGCGCTCGCGCCTTGTGTCAGCGTGACCGGCTCGCCGGTCGCGCCAAACCGGATCATGGCGCGCGTGTCGGGCCGGCTCACCGTGACCAGCTCGACCCGCTCGGCGATCGATCCACCGGGCAGTTGAAGCGGCTGAGACATGACGATGGGCAGGCGCGAGACCGACCAGCCGAACAGGCTGTTCACCACTGCGCCCGCCAGCGCCAGCAGAAGCCCAAGATGAAGCGTCACAGACGCCAGCTCAGCCCAGGGCGCGCGATCTGCCCTGATCCACTCATGCATGGCGCCGGGCGGGGGCGCCGTCACCCGATAGCGCCGCTTGCGCAGCATGGCTGCCAGTTCGGGCAGCGAGGCTGCCTGCTCGGTGACGCGCAGGCGGGTCTCATCCTGAAGCCGGTCGTCAGGCCGGCGCGCAGACGCGAGCCGAATCACGCGATCCAGCAGCCGCGCCACAAGCACCCCGGCCAGCGCCCACATGAGGATGCGCACCCACAACGTTTGCGCGAGATCGAACAGGCCGAGCGTTTCAAGCAGAGCATAGACCGGACCGGCCTGCGAGCGGGCCGCTGCCTGCCACTGGCTGTAGGCGACAGGATCTGCGGCCCCGGCTGCCGGCGCCTGCGGCAACGCCAGCGAGGCAATGCCGGCCAGCAGCAACACTGCGCACAGGGAAGCTGCCAGGGCGTCATTGGTCAGGGCCTGCCAGATGGATCGCCAGGCGTCGCGCTGCTCAAGCGCGTCAACTTGCGGCGGTGCGGGCGCAATCATTGTGAACCATACTCCGGGGCGATGAGCAAACCGGTCTGGGCGCGCCGGGCCGGCCTGTCGCGCCGCCATTCTAATCGATACGTGCCCTTTCGCGCAGCGCGCCGACCGCGCGCATTGGGCTCGATGCGCGCAAAGCCCCATGAAGGTTAACCATGCGCAACCGGCGTTACGGCTTCATAATCAAAGGCTCAGGCCGAATTGTCGGGCTGCTCAGGGCCGGCTAACCTGAAAGCGGCAGGATAGAGTCGTATAGTGGGCACTGGACGCAAGCTGCGCCGGGCGCAAGCGCAATGTCCGGCCATCCGGTTCCCTGCATGAGGAATGGCGCAAGGAGAACATTCGACATGAATGAGCGGAAACTACTCGTGGTTGCAGGCGTGCTGGCGCTTGCACTATCAGGATGCGGTTCGCTGAACGTGCGGCTGCCCGTTGCCGGGGGCGCTGCGACACAACAGGCCACTGCCGCGGCAAGCAATAGCCGGTCGGGCGAACTGGTGAATGTGGCGCAGGCGGCGCCAACGCCCACCGCGCTGCCCGAAGCGGATCTGGCTGAATTCGACGCCGAAGAGCGCGTGCTGATCAATCTGTATGAGCGGGTAAACCCTGCCGTGGTGTACATCCTGATCAGTCAGGAAACCCGGACGAGCCGGGGCACGGTTGAGCAGCCGGCCGGCAGCGGCTCCGGCTTCGTGATCGACCGAGAGGGCCACATCGTCACCAACAACCATGTGGTGGCGAATGCAGGCAAGATTCGCGTGACCTTTGCCGATGGCAGCACGGCGCCGGCCAGGCTGATCGGCGCAGACGCATACAGTGACCTGGCCGTGATCAAAGTGGATGTGCCGGCGGAGCAACTGGTAGTGGCCGAACTGGGCGACTCGTCCAAACTTCGGCCCGGCCAGCGCGTGATTGCGATCGGCAATCCATTCGGCCTGCAGGGCACGATGACCCTGGGCATCATTAGCGCGCTGGGGCGCACACTGCCAGAGTCGAGCAGTGAGAGCACCGGCGGCACCTTCATCAACCCGGATGTCATTCAAACCGACGCAGCCATTAACCCGGGCAATTCAGGCGGCCCCTTGCTGGACTCGCGCGGGCGGGTGATCGGTGTGAACACAGCCATTCGCACAACCAACCAGACGCTCCTCGGCCAGCCGGCCAATAGCGGCATCGGATTTGCCGTGCCGGTGAACACGGTCAAGCGCGTGGCGCCTGAGCTGATCGAACGCGGCAGCGTGCGCTATCCCTACCTGGGCATCACCTCGCGCGAAAGCTTCAGTCTGGCCGGTCTGGCCGACCGGCTGGGCGTGGAAGTGAAGCAGGGGGTGCTGGTCTTCAGCGTGGCGCGGGGCGGCCCGGCCGAGCGCGCCGGCCTGCGCGGTGGCGATGAAAACAACACCGTGGTGATCGACGGCGTGCCCGTGCCGCTGGGCGGCGACATCATCACCGCCATCGATGGCGCGCCAGTCAAAGACTTCAGTGATCTGATCTCCAAACTGACCGCCAACTATCGGGTTGGCGACCGGGTCACCCTGACGATCATTCGGGATGGCCGGACGCAACAGGTCGAGGTGGAACTGGGCGAGCGGCCGCGGTAAGGCGCGTGAGGTTCTTAAGGTTCGTAAGGTTGGCAAGGTTGAAGGCGGCATGAGCGCGCGCTTGATTCAACGATTCATCGGTCTTGCAGGCATGGCGGCGGTCATGCTCGCGGGCTGCGCCGGCGTTTGGCGCGCGCCGGGCGCAGTCCCGCAGGCCACCCAGACGCCGTGGATCATCACTCCCACCCCGTCGCCGGCAGGCGCTCGTCAGGCAAACGATATCGCCGACTGGGAGAACCTGTATGTGGCGCTGTATGAGCAGAGCAGTCCGTCAGTCGTTCACATCACCACGCGGACGCGCGTGTGGAGTTTCTTTCGCGGCGTTGACGTGCAGGCCGGCAGCGGTTCCGGCTTTTTCTTCGACGATCAGGGCCACATCATCACCAACCACCATGTTGTGGAGGGCGCCGAGCAACTGGATGTGATCTTCGCCGATGGCACGACCATGCCGGCAACAGTGGTGGGCAGCGACGCGTATAACGATCTGGCCGTGTTGCGTGTGGAGGGCGCGCCGCCGGAGCTCATTCGCCCCCTGCCCCTGGGTGAGTCGCACAACCTCAAGGTCGGGATGCGAGTCGCTGCCATCGGCAACCCGTTCGGCCTTGATCGCACGCTGACCACCGGCGTCATCAGCGCGCTGGGGCGCACCATCGAGCGCGAAAACGAAGCCGCGCTGGGCGAAATGATCCAGACCGACGCGGCAATCAATCCCGGCAACTCCGGCGGGCCGCTGCTCAACCTGCGCGGCGAAGTCATCGGCGTGAACACCATGATCCGCAGCCCCAGCGGCGGCTCGGTGGGCATCGGGTTTGCCGTGCCGGTGGACACGCTGAAACGCGTTGCGCCGGAGCTTATCCGCAACGGACGCTACGAACATCCGTGGCTGGGATTCAACGCCTATGAGATCACGCAGGATTTGGCCGATTTTCTGAAACTGCCGGTCACCAAAGGTTTGCTGATTGCGCAGCTGCAAGCCGGCGGCCCTGCGGATCGGGCTGGCGTGCGCGGCGCGTCAGAGCGATTGCGCACCAGCTTCGGCGTCATGCTGGTGGGCGGCGACATCCTGATCGCGCTCGATGACTGGCCGATTCAAACGCGCGACGACATGACCATCTATCTGGAAAATCACAAGCGGGTGGGCGATGTGGTGCGCATGACCCTTGTCCGCGATGGCGCGCAGATCACGCTGGAGGCGACATTGCAGGCCAGGCCGTAAAGCGGCGGGCAAATCGTTCACAGACAGGTTGTGTGTTTGCCCTGCGCCGGCCTCATAACCTGACAAGCCAGTCTGCCAAATGCCTTTTGATTCGTTCCAGCCGCTCGGGCGCAATTTGACCTATCGCGCCAGGCAGCACTCTCCCTTCAACAACCGCCAGGCGTCCAACCCGAATGACACTGGCTGCTTTCAGACCGCTGCTGCTGAAATCGGAATCACCTTCGCGGATGACCTCATCAAACTCCGGCGCGGCATGATGGATTTGCGAAGAGACCATGCAGATCAACCAGTCATCATACCCGCCAGGGAGTTTGCCCAACAGAAGCGCGGGGCGCAATTTGCCAGTATCCAGGTCGGTCTGAGGAAATCGAAACAAAACGACTTGCCCTGACCGCTTCATGAAAACGCCACTCTCAAGTCGGCAAGCGTGTACTCTGGCGCTTCTTCTTCCATCCCGCGCACAGCATATGCCAGGGACAGGGCTGACCACTCTGCCCTTTCTTCACGTTCTGCTTTGGCAAGAAGGTATTCAATATAGTCAAGCGCTTCAGTTTGAAACGGGGGAGGGAGCCTTTGAAGGTACGTCTGGATTCGCTCAGCAACGGCCATTGCGTTATCTCCTCTGGAACCATGGAGTATTGTACATTGTGTGCCTCACCGGCGCACCACGGGCAGACGCACCACCAGCCAGGGCGCGAGTGTCTCGTAGGCGCCCATGTCGACTGCGCCGGCCCAGATGCGCGGATTGCCGTCGAGATCCATGGCAGTCGCCACAAGCCCGTTGCTGCCCGCATTGACGGCCGGCGAGCCGGGTTGCAGCCGATAGTTTCCGGCAATCGTCGGCGCGACTGTGGCCGTGATCGGCGCAACAAACAACGGATCGGCGTCGACGTTGCCGCCGCCATCGATGCCGATCGCGCTGCTCCAGCCGGCGCTCCCGCCGGAGCCTTGAATCAACGAGGCGGTAATGATCGCCGTATCGCTGGCGCTGAAGTTGCGGATCTGCGGGCCGATGGCGGCGAAGTTGCCCCACACCGCACTGTTGCGGATGTGGGTGACGCTGGTCAACTCGTTGCGGACGCCCCCGCCGCTGTTCGACCAGTTGCCGGCCAGCGTGGTGTTGATGAGCATTGGCGCGCTGCCCTGGTTGTAGATGCCGCCGCCGCCGGCGTCGCCGCGATTGCCGCTCATCAAAACGTTCACCAGAGTGGGATTGCTGAACGCGTTGTACATGGCCCCGGCCGCCCCGGCCTGATTGCCGATGAACGTCACATGGGTCAGACGGGCATTGGCGGGCGTGCCGCCGACGACGTTGGCCATGCCGCCGGCGACAATGGCCGTGTTGCTGATGAACAGCACATTGCGCACAGTGGGGCTGCCGCCGACGTTGTACATGCCGCCGCCACAACTGGTCGGCGCGCACTGCAAGGGATCGCCTTCGTTGGCGTTGCCGGCGGTGACCGTGAAACCATCCAGGATGGCGGTTGGATCGGTGTTGATGCTCAGCACCACATGGAAGCTGTTCTCGCCATTGTTGGCGAAGTTCGGCCCGTCATTGCCGGCCAGGTCGCCGCTGAGCACCGTGGGATAGGCGCGCCAGTTGCGAATGGCAAAGCCGCTGTTATCGGCAGGGTTCGGCGGAAAGCCGCCGTACAGGGCAACGCCGCTTCTGAGCCGGAAGGCGGCTGTGCGTGTGACGCCAACCGTCGGTGTGTAGACGCCCTGCGCCATGCGCGGAACGCCTGATATCAGCGCCAATGTGTGAGGATCATCAGGTTGCCTCCCTGCAAGCCCACGCGCCGGGAAGTATGCCACATCCAGCCGGCTGATACGATAGAATCCGCCCATTCAGTCAGACCGAGCAGAAAACCTATGATGAGCACACACCCACGGAAACCGCGCTTTGCCTTGTACATGCAGGACAAACACCCCCTCGGCTATGAATTGGAGATGGCCGAGTACGCCGAGGCGAACGGCTTTAGCGAGATCTGGCAGGCCGACACCCGCCTGGCGCGCGATTGCATCGTGATGATGTCGGCATTCCTGGCGCGCACCAAACGGTTGCGCCTGGGCAGCGGCGTGCTGCCCATCTGGACGCGCAATGCCGCAGTAA
>Ga0308419_1001950_pt1 | contig 13529 bp, 13 predicted proteins | sample HotsprSampleMS50_FD_203674 | JGI IMG/M metagenome (GOLD analysis project Ga0308419, IMG submission 203674) | Hot spring phototrophic mat microbial communities from Mushroom Spring, Yellowstone National Park, Wyoming, United States - 20090730_MS50 ... | reverse complement strand
TAGCAATTGGTACCTCTACAGGAGGACCAAATGCACTACATAGTTTGTTTCAGGAATTACCAAAAGATTTTCCTGTTCCAATTTTTGTAGTGCAGCACATGCCAGCTGGTTTTACTAGAGCTTTTGCGGAAAGATTAGATGAAATATCTAAAATTAAAGTAAAGGAAGCTGAAAAAGGAGAGATTGTAAAGCCAGGAGTTGCCTATATAGCTCCAGGGAATTATCATATGAAAGTTTTAAAGAGAGAAAGTAATGTAACAATTGAACTAGATCAAGGTCAGTTAGTAAATGGACATAGGCCTTCTGTCGATGTTACACTAGATAGTTTAATAAGTAATTATTCTTCTGGACTTATAGGTATTATCATGACAGGAATGGGTAGAGATGGAGCTGATGGAATGAAACGATTGAGAGAAATAGGAGGAGCTACAATAGCTCAAGATGAAAAAACTTCAGTAATCTTTGGTATGAATCGCCAAGCTATTGATATGGATGCTATTGAACATGTAGTTCCACTAGGAGGAATTGTACATAGTATGCTGAGCATAATAAAAGAAAGAGGAACGAAAAATGGCTAGAATTCTGGTTGTCGATGATGCAAAATTTATGCGAACTCTAGTAAAAGATGCTCTCACAGCAGTAGGACATACAATTGTTGGAGAGGCTGAAAATGGAAATATAGCCATAGAACAGTATAAATTGCTTCGACCTGACTTAGTAACCATGGATATAACTATGCGAGAGAAAGATGGGATTGCTGCGACTAGTGAGATCATGAAAATGGATCCTAAGGCAAAAGTAATCATGGTGACAGCTCTTGGTCAGGAAGATCTTCTGGCTAAGGCAATTAAAATGGGAGTGAAAGACTTTGTAGTTAAGCCTTTCCCTCCAGAAAGACTTCAGCAAGCAGCAGCAAAAGCACTTGGTCTCTAAAAAAATATGGAACCTAATGGAGTAAGTGAAGAGGAGGTTCCATTTCTTGTACGTTGGAATACTGCAGACGGAGGCTTAAGCGAGGGTCCCCTTTCTCTATTGTGGAGTCTAATTGAAAGTTATAAAGTAGATATTTTTGAGGTATCTCTCTCAAGAATCACGGAAGATTTTATCAATTTCATAAAACATGCCAAGAACTTACCCATTGAACTAGGAGCAGAGTTTACAAAAATGGCAGCAAGCTTAGTTCTCTTAAAATCCAAAGCACTTTTACCAAATCCGGGTTTTGAAGAAGTAGAAACAGAACCCACATTACCTAAAGAACTTGTAGATAAACTTTTAGAACACAAAAAATTTCAACTAGCAGGTCAAAAACTAGCAGAAATTGATCTTATTCAGTCAGCTGTTTTTAAAAGAGACTCAGGACAAATTCTCATAAATTTTCCTGAAGATGAAAATTGGTTAGATGTAGATTTAATTGAACTTATTGCAGCTTTTAATGAAATTTTAGGAAAGAGTTCAAGTAACCAAGAAGTTCCAAATCTTCTGGTTGCAGAGTCTAAATATTCTATACAAGATAAAATAGACAAAATTGAAACCAAGCTACAAGTTTCTAAAGAAATTTACTTTTCAGAAATTTTTGATTCTGATGAACCAGAGGTATATGATATAGTTTATAGTTTCATGGCTTTATTAGAAATTGTAAAATTAAAAAAAGTAAAAATCAAACAACATAAAATGTTTGGTGATATAAAAATCTTTTTAGTAGAGTAACCAATTTGGAAAACGAAAAAAAAGAATACTACAAAGGTTTATTAGAAGCTTTACTTTTTTTATCTTCTGAACCTGTCAAACTTACACAACTTGCAGAAACGGCAGGGATAGATAAAGTTTTTACTAGAGAGTTACTAGATGAGTTAGTTTTAGATTACGTAGAGCGAGATGGGGGCTTTATTTTAAAAGAAGTTGCCAATGCGTACCAATTTCAAACAAATGAAAAGTACTATAAAATTTTAGGAAATATTTTTAAAGAAAAAAGAAGAGAGACTCTTTCTAAAAGTACCTTAGATACCTTAGCCATTATAGCTTATAAACAGCCTATTACTCTTTCTGAAATAGATGAAATTCGTGGTGTTTCTTCTAGAGCAATGGTTACTACTCTGTTGTCTAAAAAACTCATCAAGGCAGTTGGTCAAAAAGAAGTACCAGGTAGACCGACCTTATATGGAACTACTAATGAATTTCTTTTACATTTTGGTTTAAATAAGCTTTCTGATCTACCTACCCCCGTAGAAGTCAAAGAGTTAAATTTAGATAATTTAGATGATATAAAAATAGAAGAAGAAATAGATGTTGTTCACGAAAAAGCCCCAAGTTCAAAAGAAGAGAGTAAACAACAAATTGAGTTAGAAGTAGATACTCAAAAAGGGGAGGAAACAAATTCTTGAATTTAGACTTAAATGAACTTAGAAATGAAATTGATAAACTAGATGCAGAAATCATAGCTAAGATTCAAGCAAGAGCAGAAATTGCTTCTAAAATAGGAGAAATTAAAAGAAGTAAAGGAGAACCTATTTTTCGTCCAGATCGAGAAAAAGAAGTCTACGAAAAAATTAAACGTTTAAATAAAGGACCTCTTCCTGACAGTTCTCTTACTTCCATATATAGAGAAATTATGAGTGCTTCTATTGCAATTGAAAAAGGTTTAGAAGTTGCTTACTTAGGACCAGAAGGTTCTTTTTCTCATCAAGCTGTTCTCGAGAGATTTGGTTCTTCAGTACATGCATCCCAATTTTCTTCTATTCCAGAAGTTTTTCGTGCAGTAGAGACAGGTAAATGTGATTATGGAGTTGTCCCTATTGAAAACTCTAGTGAAGGTTTAGTGAATTCAACATTAGATCTTCTTTTAATTAGTGACTTACAAATTTATTCTGAAAGCTATGTTAGGATTTCTTTGTGTTTACTTGGATTTGAAAAAGATTTAAATAAAATTAAAACTCTTTATGGAATTAAAATAGCTAACTCTCAATGTAAAAATTGGATTGCATCTAACATTCCCTGGGTAGAAATTATTGAAACTTCGTCAACAGCAAAAGCAGCAAAGATAGTTTCAGAAAAAAAAGAAGGTGCAGCTATTGCTTCTAAGATGGCTGCAAATATCTATAGCTTAGAAATTATTAGAGAAAATATCCAAGATCTAGCTAACAATACTACTCGTTTTTTAATTATTGGAAATTCACAATGTCTACCTACAGGTAAAGACAAAACTTCTATAGTGATTTCTCTGCCTGACAAACCCGGAGCCTTGTTTCTAGCTCTAAAACCTTTTTATGAAAATGAAATTAATTTAACAAAAATTGAATCTAGACCTACAAGAATGAATCGATGGCAGTATAATTTTTTTATTGACTTTCATGGACATGAAAAAGATGAAAAAATCAAATCTATACTAAATGAGCTAAAAGAACGAGTAACCTTCCTTCGTATCTTAGGCTCTTATCCTATGGTTGAGCCTTATGTTTAAAAATATACTTATATATGGATTTGGACTTATGGGTGGCTCACTTGCTTTAGCAATTCGTAAAAAAAAATTAGCTTATCATGTTACAGGACTTGTAAGAAATGAAAACACACTTCAAGAAGCTATTCATTTAGGTTTTGCAGATGAGTTTTACTTAGAAAGTGATTTTTTAAAAAAAGACCTCTGGAATAAATATGATTTTATTGTATTTTCTTTACCAGTAGATCTCACTTGTAAAAAAATTTCTCTCATTCCCGACTCTTATACAGGAATTCTCACAGATTTAGGTTCAACTAAGAGAGAAATTATTCAAGCAGTAGAAAATCGTTTTACAAGAGAACATAACTATATATCTTCTCATCCCATGACAGGTTCAGAAAACTCGGGAGCAAAATATGCCAAAGAAGATCTGTATGAGGGTAAGCTTTGTATACTGACTTCTCCTAAGAGACTAAAAACAGAAGTAAAAGAAAAAATTCAAACATTTTGGGACAAACTTGGTTCTCAAACTATTGAAATTCCAGCTGAAGATCACGATGAAGTTTTAGCCTATCTTTCCCATTCTCCCCATATCATTTCTTCCTTACTTGTAACTTGGGCTGGAACTAATCCTAAGGTAAAAGAGTACAACCAAAGAAGTAAAATCCCTCTTTCTGGTGGAGGATTTCGGGACATGTCTAGAATAGCAGGGTCTAATCCAGAAATGTGGGAAGCTATAATTCATACAAATAAATCAGATATTTATAAATCTTTAAAAGAGTTTAAAATAAAATTAGAAGAACTACTAGAAATTTTTGAGAAAGATGGAAATTCTAATTTTTGGAAAAAATATTTTGAAAAAGCAAGAGATTACAGGAATCAAATTTTTAAACTTTAAGTAAAAAAATTTTATTTTTTAATGAGAAGTGAAAGAATTTAACAGACATGAAAAAATTAACTTACCAATTTCCTAGTCAATTAGAAGGGCTAAGAAAAATCCGTGAGTTTATTAGACAGTTTTTTCTTTACAGAGTAGATGAAATAAATTTAGATAGAATTATTTTAGCTATTGATGAGGGAATTTCTAACGTTATACTTCATGGTTATAAGTTGCGTAGAGATAAAGAGATTGAATTAGAACTAGGTTATGATGAAAATGAAGTTTACGCTATTATTTCTGATAGAGCACCTCTGTTTAATGATAAAGATAGAGTATTTAACTTACGAGATTTTGTAAAAAATCCTAAGTCAGGTCTAGGACTTTATTTAATGCATCGTATTATGGAAGTTGAATATACTCCAAGAGAAGGTGGCGGAAATCATCTTATATTGAGAAAGAAATTGCCTTATCAAAAAGAGTAAATAAATATTTAACTAATGCCTTTTTTGAGTTTTACATTAAGTTTAACTTAGTTCACTTTAAATAGCTAAAGTGAAAGAAAATATATATAAAGTTGTTTGTATTATTAGTAGTTTTGAGAGCCTAAGTTATTTTTAAGGTTTGCATGAAGTAAACAAAGATGGAATTCAATTTAGTAAAAATTTTTAAATTCAATAAATATTTCCCTAGTAAATTTTAAAAAGTAAAATCAATATTTTTTACTAAAAATGGGTTTGGGCAGTATCTAACACAAATCTTTCTTTTCTACAAAGATATGCCCCACGTTTTTGCAGGAGAGTCATCATTATTTTTTTAGAAGTGAGGTTCAATTTATAAAGTGTGATTTACATAACAAAAACTTTTTCCAATTTAAATTTTTTGAAATTTAAGAACATTTGACAAAGTTCTCAAAATACAAGAAAAATTCACCTTTTAAAAAAATATCCTTTTTACAGAAAAATTCTTAAAATTTTTTTTTTTTGTTGACTTAGACATTGCATTTTGTAATGTCGAACTATGGAACCTATAATCCCAGACTGTGAAACTTGTGTAAACTATGAGTCTAGCTTATTTAGATGCTTGAAGAAAGAAAATTTAAGCTTAGTTAACGAAGAAAAAAATTTTTCTTCTTACCGTAAGGGCACATTCTTGTTTCGGGCGGGGGATTTAGCGGATAAGTTTTTTTGTGTAAAGTCTGGGTTGATTCGTACTTTTAAGACATCTGGAATGGGTAGAGAGCAGACCTTTGTGATTAAGTCACAAGGGGACTGGGTTGGATGTCGGGATGTTTTAATTTCTGACCACTACAATCACTCTGCTATTTGTATGAACGATGTAGAGGTATGTATTATATCTAAATCTACTATGTTGTATTTATTAGAAGATTCCAGATTTCAAACAGAACTTTTAAAACAAATGGCAAAAAGCTGGAGAGATTCAGAAAATCAAATTTTCTCGCTAGGAACTAAACAAATTCACAGTAAACTTGCAGAGTTTCTCATTACTTTTAATCAGTCCAATGGAAATAAAAACGAAATTACTCTAAGTATAACTCGGGAAGTCATAGCTTCCATTATAGGAACAACTACCGAATCTGTCATTCGAGCTTTGTCCGATTTTAAAGCTAGAGATTGGATTGATATAGATAAGAATAAAATTATTTTTAAAAATATCCAAGCTCTAACCTCTCTTTCTGAAATTGAAGAGAGAAGAGCCTACTACTAGTCTTTTTTATATACTTTTCATTTCTTGAATACAGTTTTTACAAGCTTCCATGCAAGTTTTGCATGCCTCGTGTTTTGAAGCATGTTTTTTACATTCAGCTATACAAGACTCACAAATTTCTATACAGATTCCAGCCATTTTTTTAGAAAAACTAGATTCATTTGAAATTAAAGTTAAAAAAGCTTGGCAAGCTGCTATTACATCTCTAGAAGCTGAGGCACATTTTTCTAAGGACTTGTCACCCTTTCCCATAAGTTTTATACAGTGTGAAATACAATCTTCTGCAGAGATAATGCAGCGTGAGACACTTTGTTTTAGTTTAGAAAAATTTGAACCAGTAGAACTCGAGTGATGGTGTTCTTCTGCTAAAAGATTACTTAAAGTTGCAATACTAGCTAAACCTACACTTGTTTTTAAGATAAACTCTCCACGATTCATAGATACCCCTTAATGATATTTACAAGCTTAGACTATTCTATAGTAGGATTAGTTATAGCTCAAAAAAAATTTTTATGTCTCTTTACTTCTTAAGTTGACGAAAAAACCAACAAAAGGCATACTAGTCTGTATGGCAAATGATCTAAACACAGTTTTTTTAATTGGTAGGCTTACTCGAGATCCAGAATATAAACTAGTAGGTTCTACTCCCTTAGTCAATTTTTCTATAGCAAACAATCGTATATATCTTCAAAATGGAGAAAAAAAAGAAGAAGTCAGTTATTTTGAATGTACTGCTTGGGGCAAGTTAGCTGATGTGATTCGTCAATATGTAAACAAAGGAAAACAAGTAGCTATAGAAGGTAGACTCAAACAAGAATCATGGGATACACCTGATGGAAAAAAAGCTAGTAAAGTCAGAATTGTCGTAAACAACATTCAGCTTTTAGGATCATCTCAAGCTTCAGTTTCAGTAGGTAGTAGTGAAGAAGTAGCTACTAAAACTTATTCAGAACCTGTTTATGAGCCTGTTCCAAGTGAAATAGATCCTGAAGATATATTTTAAGTAAATTTATAAAAATATTTAGTAATTATGAGTGACGCAGGTTTAGATTTTACTCACTTACATTTACATACAACTTACTCCATGTTAGATGGGGCTATTAAAATTTCTGAACTCATGAAACAAGTAAAGTCCCTCGGTATGAATGCTGTAGCTATTACTGATCATGGAAATATGTTTGGAGCTATAGAGTTTTACAAAGAAGCTGTCAAAGCAGAACTAAAGCCTATTATAGGAAGTGAATTTTATGTTGCTCCTAGTAGAAACAAAGAAGAAGAGTTAGAACAAATTGCAGATGGGGGTAACTATCACCTTATCTTACTAGCAAAGGATGAGGTAGGCTATAGAAATTTAATTAAACTCTCTAGCCGTTCTTTCACAGAGGGATTTTATAGAAAGCCAAGAATTGACTATGAACTTTTGTCCCAAAATTCTGAAGGACTTATCTGTTTAACAGCATGTCTAGCTGGTGAGGTAAATCGTAAAATTTTAGAAGGAAAAGAAGACAAAGCTTTTGAACTAGCTGGAAAACTCAATGAAATTTTCAGGAAAGAAGATTTTTACTTAGAGATCCAAGACCATGGTATACCTGAACAAAAAAAAGTTGCTAAAGCTGTTATAGAGTTTTCTAAAAAGTTAAACATACCCTTAGTACTTACAAATGATGCACATTTTTTAAATAAAGAAGATAGAGAAGCTCAAGATATTCTTTTACGAATTGGAACTCAAAAGACTATCGATGAAGAAATGAGGTTTGGGTTTAATCAAAATTTTTATGTAAAAAGTCCTAAAGAAATGTATGAATTGTTTCCAGAAGAAAGAAGTGCTTTTTACAATACTTTAGAAATTACAAACAAATGTAACTTAAATTTTAAATTTGGAAATCCGCTTCTACCAAATTTTGATGTTCCCGAAGGATATGACGTTGACTCTTACATGGAAAAACTTGTTTGGGATGGAATAAAAGTTCGTTATCCCGAAATTACTCCAGAAATAAAAGAAAGAACAGAATACGAATTAGCTACAATTCGTAAAATGCATTTTGCAGGTTACTTTTTAATTGTACAAGATTATATTAACTTTGCAAAAAGGTCGGGTATACCAGTAGGTCCAGGAAGAGGCTCTGCTGCTGGGTCTATTATTGCTTATGCTTTAGGAATTACTAATGTAGATCCCATTCGCTACAAACTATTATTTGAAAGGTTTCTCAATCCCGACAGAAAAGACATGCCCGATATTGATACAGACTTTTGCGTAGAACGAAGAGAAGAAGTAATCAATTATATAAAACAAAAATATGGTGAAGATAAGGTAGGTCAAATTATTACTTTTTCTTCTTTAGCTGCTAAAAACGCTATTAAAGATGTAGCACGTGTGTTTAACGTCTCTTTTAGTGAAGCAAATGAAATGACTAAGGCTTTTCCAAATAAGTTAGGAATTTCTATTCAAGAAGCTTTAGAAACTTCTAAGGATCTCAAAGAAGTTTGTGAGAAATCAGAGACTTACAAAAAGATTTTTCAAATTGCTCAAAAACTAGAAGGTAACTATCGTCAGCCTGGAAGACATGCTGCTGGGGTTGTGATTTCTCCAGAAGCTTTAGAAATTGTAGTTCCTCTCTCTACAGTAGCTGAAAAAGGAAAAGAAGGTCGCTCGATTGTAACTCAATATGATAAAAACATGTTAGAGGCAGTTGGGCTCATTAAGATGGATATTTTAGGGCTCAAAAACCTAACTACTATCCAGCACACTTTAGATCTTATAGAAAAGCGTCGGGGTATAAAATTAGACATCGATAAAATTCCTTTAGATGATCCTCAAACTTTTGCTTTTTTGCGAAAAGCTAATGTGCTTGGAATTTTTCAATTAGACTCTTCTAGTGGAATTCGCGATCTCTTTGCTAAAGCACAAGTTCAAAACTTTGAAGAAATTGCTGCACTTTTAGCTCTATATCGTCCAGGTCCAATGGGATCGGGAATGTTAGATGATTACTTAGAAAGAAAAAGTGGAAGGAAAAAAATTATTTATCCTCATCCTTCCCTCGAAGAAATTTTAAAAGAAACCTATGGGGTAGTTGTATACCAAGAACAAGTGATGGGTATTTCTCGTATCTTAGGAGGATTTTCTGTAGGGGATTCAGATGTTTTACGAAAAGCTATGGCAAAAAAAGATAAAAAGAAATTGCCTGAGCTCAAAGAAAAATTTATAAAAGGTGCAGTAGCAAAAGGACATGAGGCTCGGTTTGCTACAGAACTTTTTGAACAACTAGAAAAATTTGGAGAATATGGATTTAACAAATCGCATTCTGTAGCTTACGCCTTTGTTACTTATCAAACAGCTTATTTAAAAGCAAATTATACTATTGAATATATGACAGCTTTATTAGCTAGCGATCATGGAAAAACTACAGATATTGTAAAATATATAAACAATGCCAAAGAAATGGGAATTCGGGTTTTAAATCCCGATGTTCAAGATTCTGAGGTATCTTTTCGTATATTAGATGATTCTACTATTCGATTTGGACTTTCGTCTATTAAAGGACTAGGAGAATCTCCTTCTGAAAATATCGTAAGAGTTAGAAAGAAGTTAGGTAAGTTTTCAAGTTTAGAAGACTTTTTAAAAAATGTAGATTTAAAAACTCTCAACCGAAAAGTCTTGGAAGCTCTTATTCTCTCTGGAGCATTGGATTCTTTTGGGTATACTCGTAAGACTCTTTATGAATATATTGATTCTTTAATTTCTTTTGCTCAAGATGAACAAAAACGAAAACTAGAAGGACAAAATAATTTATTTTCTACAGGAGCTATTGACCTTTACTCCTTACCTCTTCCCAAACAAGCAGAAGAATGGGAGATAGAAGAAAAACTCAAAAAAGAAAAATCTGTAACAGGAATTTTTTTAACAGGACATCCCTTAGATAAATATAAAAATCAACTTAAAGCACTTTCTCATCTTACTATTGAAAATGTAGATGAGTTAGCTCCAAACAGCAAAGTTGAACTTTGTGGAATTATTACTAAACTTGAGCTCAAATACAACAAACGTAATGAAGAATTTATTAATTTTAAAATAGAAGACTATACAGGAGAAATTGATTGTATTGCCTTTCATAAGAATTATTTAAAATACAAAAATATTCTCAAAGAAGATCAAGCAGTATTCTTAAGTGGAAGCTTAGATAAATTACAAGTAGGAGAAGCAGAAGTTCGTGGGCAGGTCTTAGTTAATTCTATAGAAATTTTAAATACAGATACATTGGATAAGAAATTAGAACGATCTTTACATATTGTCATTGACACTACAGAATTTCAAGATAATTCAGTAATCAATCAATTATATTCTATACTTACAGCTTTTAAAGGAAACTCTGCTGTATTTTTTCATCTAAAAAGTAAATTGAATTCCTATAAAAAAGTAATTAAAGCACATCCTCATTATAGTATAGAACCTAGTGGAGAATTGTTTAATCAATTAAAGAAAGTTTTAGGTCCAAATAGTATATACTATTCAGTAGGAGATGAGTTACGAAGTGTATCATAATCCCTTTGAAGATCATTCTAGAGAGTTTGGAAATAATTTATATACTTATCCTGTAATTTCTCGTAGATCTAGAGGACTTTCTTTAGGTATAAATTTATCTTTACGAAAAGAATGTAATTTTGATTGTCCATACTGTCAAGTTGACAGAGGACATATTTTAGAAAAAGAGAAGATAGTTAACTTAAAAATTTTACAAAGAGAGTTAGAAAATTTAATTGGGCTTTATACTTCTGGAGAAATCTGGAAGCACCCTAGGTTTGTTCATACAAGTCCTGAGTATAGAGTTTTACAAGATATTTCTATAAGTGGAGAAGGAGAGTCTACTACTAGTAAATTTTTTTTAGAAGTTGCTGATTTTGTAATTGAGTTTGTAAGTGCTTATCAAAAGAAAGGCTTTAGTTTTGTTCCTGTTGTAATTACAAATGCTAGCACACTAGCAAGAGAAGAAATTCAAGCTCGGCTACTAAAAATGAAAAAACTAGGTGGAGGTCCTTGGATTAAACTAGATGCTAGCAATGAAGCTGAATTTCAGAAAGTAGCAGAATCTAAGATTCCTTATAATAAAATTTTAGAAAATATTATTTCTTATGGAAAACTTACTCCATCTATTTTTCAGATTATTCAATTTTATTTTCCAGATGGAAGCTTATCTTTCCAAGTAGATAGTATGATTAGTCGCCTCTTAGATTTAAAAGCAAAAGGAGTTTTATTTGATTACATACAATTGTATACCTTAGCTAGAGGTACTAAGGTTCAAGGTTTACAGGCTCTTAGTGAAAAAGAACTCACTCAAAATGCAAAACGTATTCAAAAAGAAACAGAAATAGAAGTAAAAGTTTATTCATGAGTTTACTGCAGATTGTAAATTTAAATGCTCATTATGAAAATAAACCTGTCTTGAAAAATTGTAATATTTTTCTTGAGGAATCTGAGATTGTAAGTATTGTAGGAGAGTCTGGCTCTGGAAAATCTACTATCTTAAAAATTTTACTAGCAATTGCCAAGCCTAGTGAAAAGTTAACTTATAGTGGAAAAATTTTTTTTAATGGAAAAAATTTTCTTCCTGGAAAACATCCTTCTATTCAACTTGTCTACCAAGAACCAGCTTTAAGTTTTAATCCAAATTGGGAGTTAAAAGACTGCCTTTTAGAACCACAAGTACTTTTAGGCTTAGATAAAAATTCTTACCAAATAGATATGTATACTTGGCTAGAAAAGTTTCATATATCTACAAACGTACTATCTCAAAAGATTACTCAATTTTCAGGCGGAGAGTTACAAAGGATTGCAATGATTCGAGCTATTTTAGCAAAACCTAAAGTTGTTTGTATGGATGAGCCAGTAAGTGGGCTGGATAGAATTGTGCTTACTAAAACTATTTCTTATATTCAAGAATTACAAAAAACTGGAATTTCTTTACTAATTGTTTCTCATGATTTAGAATTTGTAAAACAAGTATCCAATAGAGTATATATATTAGAAAAAGGTAATATAGTTGAATTTGGGAATACACAGGAAGTATTTACTCATCCCAAACATAAGTATACTCAAGTTTTATTAGAAGCTAGGGATTTAAGTGGAATTAGAAAAACTTAATCTTCTACTTCCTCTACTTCCTCAAGAGCAGATTCTTCATCTTCATAAATTTTAAAAAATTGAATTACTTTAGTAAGCTCAAAGACTTCTCGAACTGCTCTACCCAGCCCACAGAGCTTTAAAGTTTTACCTGACTCTTGCATAAGGCTACGCAAAGACACAAAAACTCTCAGTCCTGATGAAGAAAGATATTTTAAATCTTTCATATTGATTAAAAGATTGCAGTTGGGATGTTGAGCTAGTAGCTCATCAAAGTCTTCTTCCATATCTCGAGAAAGTTTTGTATCTAAAGTTCCACTTAAATAGACAATAATTGTATCATTTACTTTTTTAAACGTTAAATTCATTGCACAGCTCCTAAACATCTCTTACAAAGTTTACCTTCTTGTGTGTTATCTAAAGTGTGTCTCCAACACCTAGGGCATTCATATTCTTGTGGAAGAACTACTTCAATTTTTAGGTCATTTTCTTCTATACTAGCTATAACTTCTTCACTTCTTTGAGCAAAGCTTACTTGAGAAACTATGTAGTATAACTCTAATTCTGCTTCAGTAAATTCATTTTTTAAGATCTTAGAGTTTTCTCCACTAATATATAACTTAGCTTCTAGAGACTTTCCTATATGTCCACTTTGTCTAGCTTCTTCTAGTGCTTTTTGTACTAGAAGTTTTGAAGTAAAAATAGGTAAAAAAGTTTTTTCTAATTCGGGGTTTAGATATTTCTTTAAGTCTGGAAATTTTTCTAAAAATATAGAATGAGTCTTTCCATACTCTTTCCAAACTTCTTCAGCCGTAAAACTTAAAATAGGACAGAGTGCAATAGTTAAAGCTTGTAAAATTATTGATAAGGCAGTAGAAGAAGAACGTCTTGTAAGTGAGTCTCTTCTATCACAATACATTCTATCTCTAATCATTTCAAAGTAATCTTGAGATAAATCTACATTACAAAACTTTATAGCTTTTTGATAAACTAAGTGAAATTGGTAGTTTTCATAAGCTTTTGTAATTTCTTCTATAACTTGAGCAGTTTTATGTAAGTAGTATTTATCAATTTTATCTAGTTCCTCAAAACTTACATTTTGAGATTCATCGTGAGCATAAAGATTTCCTAAAAGATAACGAAAAGTATTGCGAATTTTTCTATACTGCTCGGCTAGAATTTTCATGCCTTCTTTTCCAATTCGTACATCATCCCGAAAGTCTTGAGAAGCTACCCAAAGTCTAAGTACATCAGCTCCATAAACTTGGATCATCTCCATTGGGCTAATTGTATTTCCAAGTGACTTAGACATGGCATGCCCATGCTCATCTAAAACATAGCCATGAGTTAAAACAGATTTGTAAGGTGGAAAACCA
>Ga0308419_1001948_pt1 | contig 13533 bp, 10 predicted proteins | sample HotsprSampleMS50_FD_203674 | JGI IMG/M metagenome (GOLD analysis project Ga0308419, IMG submission 203674) | Hot spring phototrophic mat microbial communities from Mushroom Spring, Yellowstone National Park, Wyoming, United States - 20090730_MS50 ... | reverse complement strand
TCCCCATCCCCCTGCCCGCGGGAGGGTCTGGGCGGGCTGCGCCCTCCCAGGAAGAACCTCTTTTCATCCTGTTCGTGTGCGGCGGAGCCGCATGGACGCCTGATGAGAACAGGGGGATGGGGGAACCAGGTTGCCCCATGTTCACCTCAAAGCTTCAAGCGCGGGTCAAGAGCGTCACGCAAACCATCGCCCACAAAGTTGAAGGCCAGCGAACAGAGAAAGATCGGCAACCCGGGGATGAGCGGCATCCATGGATGGTTGAACATGTAACTGGTGGCGAAGCCCATCATATTGCCCCAGGTCGGCGTGGGGTCCTGCACGCCGAAGCCGAGGAAGCTGATGGCCACCTCGCTGACCAGGGCGCCGTTGAGGCCCAGGGTAAAGGCCACGATCAGCGGCGGGAAGGCATTGGGGAAGACGTGCTTGCCCAGGATCCAGGTGTTGGCGCCGCCCAGCGCCCGCGCCGACTCGATGTACTGCATCTCGCGCACCTGGAGCACCATGCCGCGCATCAGGCGGGCGACGCCGACCCAGCCCAGCGAGGCCAGCACCAGGATCAGCAAGGTCACCTGGGTGGCCTCGCGCAGCGGCACGGCCATGATCCAGGCCACCGGCCCGATGATCCACGCCGGCAGCACAATCAGACTGGCGTTCTGGATCATGATCGCGCTGAGGATCAGCAAGATCGGCAGATCAGGAATGGTCGCGACAAACTCCATCACCCGGCTGATCAGATTATCGGCCCAGCCGCCGAAGTAGCCGGCCAGCAGGCCCAGAATGGTGCCAATGATCGCCACCAGCACGGTCACCGAAATGGCGACCATGAGCGAGACGCGCGCGGCGTAGATCACGCGGGTGAAGAAATCGCGCCCGAGGTGGTCGGTGCCGAGGATGTGCAGCTTGCCATTGGCCGGGTCAACGCTCATCGGCGGCAGGGCCACGCGGTTCAGCCCGATATCGTCGCGGGGGAAGGGGGCGATCCAGGGCGCCAGGAGCGATGCGCCGAAGATCACCGTCAGCACGGCCAGGCTGATCATCGCCAGACGGTGGCGCCGAAAGCGCCGGAAGACCACCGCCCACTGGCCTTCGGAACGCGGCTGCGCACGTTCGGCGGTTTCGGGAACCGCCGAGGTGGTTGTGGCCATGGAACGTCGCTCCTCACGAGAGCCGGATACGGGGATCAACAATTGTATATAGGATATCCGAGATTAAATAGCCGATCAATACCAGAACGGTGCTGATAAACAGAATCGCCATGGCCACGGTATAGTCGCTGCGCCCCAGGGAGTCGACCAGCAGCCGGCCCATGCCCGGCCAGTTAAAGACCGACTCGGTGATCGCCGCGCCGGCGACCAGGGTTGGCAGCACGCCGGCCAGCAGGGTGATGAAGGGGATCAGCGCGTTGCGCAGGGCATGCTTGGTGATCACCAGTCGCTCGCGCACCCCCTTGGCCCGCGCGGTGCGCACGTAGTCTTGCCGCAGCACCTCGAGCATGCTGGCGCGCACGAAGCGGCTCCAACCGGCGATATTGAAGAAGGTCAGCACGCTGACGGGCATAATGAAGCGCAGGAAGCGATCCAGCAACGAGCCGGCTTCCACCCGCCCGATCCAGGGGACGGTGTAGTCGCGCACCGCCTGCGCGCCGCCCGAAGGCAAATAGGGCAACCCGGCGTCCTTGGCGAGCACGGAAAAGATCAGGATGGCCATCACCCCCATGAACAGGGTCGGCAGCGACGAGCCGATGAAGGTGATGGTGGTCATCGCGTAGTCGAAGCGCGAATACTGGCGCACCGCCGAATAGATCCCCACCGGCACGCCGATCAGGATGGCCAGCAAGGTGGACACGCCCATGAGCCACAGGGTGTAGGGCAGGCGCGTCATCAACAGGTCGCTCACCGGGCGGTCGCGGGCGATCTGCTGCGAGAGGCCGAAGTCGCCAAGGAGGATGCCACGGCTGCTGCGGCGCTCCGCCAGGTCGGCCAGGGTGACCGCCCGCGCGCAGCCCTCTTCGCGAATTTCCACCGTGCCGTCGGGGTAGCGCAGGCGCACCTGCCCCGGGATGGCGCAGCCGACCACCGTGTCGGGCGGCAGGAGATTGAGCCCGCCAAGTTGCACCGGGCCGCGGGGAAAGCCGATCAGCCAGCGGGTGAAGCGCACCGGCAAGAAGAGATCCAGTTCATAGCGCGCCTTGAGGCGGGCAATATCTTCTTCGGTCACGCGGTTCTGACCGCTGTTCTGCATCTGCTGCAAAAACAACAATGGCCCTCCCGGCGCCAGGTACAGCAACGAATAGCCGAGCATGGCCGAGAGAATGGTCACGATCACCATTTGCAACAGGCGGCGGATGAGGTAGGCGGTCATGGCTTGTTCTGGGGGCTGGGGGCGCCCCGTGAGGAGGTGAACAGATGTGCCTGTTCACCCCTGGGGTAACCCACGCGCCCGGGAGCGCGGGCAGGACGCCCTCGTCGCGTCTACGCGGGCAAACTGCCCGCGCTCCCAGGAGACATGTGAACGCTTACGAACAGATGCGTCTGGAGGGGGATAGGGAAACCAGGTTTCCCCATCCCCCTCCCGATGGGAGGGTCCGGGAGGGCTACGTCCTCCCAGAAACATCCCTATTCATTCCCGTTGTCGCGCGGCACAGCCGCGGAATCCCTACCGCACGAACAGGTTCATATCCATGTGCTCCCAGGTCGGGCTGGCATCGGTCTTAGCTTCGATCTTGCCCTCTGCCGCAGCCTTGAGCACCGTCTCCACCTCGGGGCCGGCGCCGAGCGTGGCCTTCTCGAGGATGTCAACCTCGCCGGTGAGCAGCGCCGCCACGGCCGCGTTGGTATCGGCGAAGAACTGAATGATGACATTCTTCACCTTCGGCGCGCCAAGCACGAAATTCGGATTGGCCTCGAAGGTCATGCTCTGGCCCTTCTTCCACTCCTTGAGGATGTAGGGACCATAGCCGAGCGGCGTCTCGGCGACTTCCGGCAGGGTCGCCCACTCCCTGGCCGGCACATCGGCCAGCTTGCGCCCGTCCGAGATGATCTGGTGGGAAGGGGAACCGCCATAGGGCGCCAGGAAATAGGTCGGCCACTGCACGCCCGGCAGGAAGGTGATCGTATAGCTGGTGTTGCTGGTGACGTTCACGCCCTCGGCGCCCTGGTGCGAGTCGCAGTAGGTGAAAGAAGTGGCGCCCGATTCGGGGTCGCAGCTAATTTTCACGCTCAGTTCGATGTCGGCCTTCTTCAGCGGCTCCCCGTCCGACCAGGTGATGCCCTCGATGAGATCGTAGGTCACGGTGAGCCGGTTCATCTTCACCGTGCCACTCTCGTAGGTGATCGTCTCGCCGTCGGAGTTGACGATCTGGACCCCCGGCTTGAGTTCGACGGCCTTGCCATCCGCGCTCCAGACCGTATCACCCTCTTTGACCTCGATCACCTCATTTTTGGCTTTGCCGCTCTCGATGGTCGAGAGACCGTCCTGCAGCACCGGCTGGAAGTCATAGCTGTACTGGGTTTGCAGCACGCCGCCGACCAGTTGCGCCGCCTGGCGCTGCACCGCCGCGCTCTCAACCAGCGAGAACATCGAGGTCGGCTCCTGGGTGAAGCCGAGGATGATCGTATCCTCGTTGTCGCTGCGCGCCCACTCGTAGGCGTTGGCAGTGATGTACTCGGTGGGGTCGGGCTTCATATTCTGGAGGGCCTTGTTCCAGCCGTAAGCCTCCAGGCGCTGGAAGAGCGGCAGGCTGACCATGTCTTTGGTGAACTCGACCTGGAAGGCCTTGTAGTTCTTGATGCGCTCCTGGCGGTTCAGGGTATTGTTAGCCGCGGTAATCGCCCGGCTGGCAGCCTCATTGCACCAGCCCATGTAGTTCTGGCCTTCCCAGTTGTTCTCGGGCAGGGGGATCTGGTCGCAGGCGTACAGGGTGCGCCCGCCCGGATCGGCCTCGCCCACCCAGGCGAAGGCGCCAAGCTCGAAGTCGCGCCGGCGCAGACCCGAGGCGCTGCCGAACCACCAGGAGGCCGGGGCGTGCTTGCGGATGATCTGGATGCCGCAGTTATCGAGCAACTGCTTCTCCAGCACCGTGGCCCAGGTGATACGGAACTGGGCGTTGGTGGTGGTAAACTCCAGGCTCAGCGGCGCGCCATCGGCGTTGGCCCGCACGGTGGCGCCCTCTTTGAGCGTCCAGCCGGCCTCCTCGAGCAGGGCCTTGCCCTTCTCCGGGTCGAAGGGGTAGGTCACAATGCCATCGGCCTCGGTGGCCACCGCCCAGTGGGTTTTGGGCAGGTTGGTATCCATGAGCAGCCCCTCCTGCTGCTCAGGCGTCAGGTAGCTGTAGACCGACTGGATCAACTCGGGGCGATTGGTGCAGTAGGCGATCGCCTGGCGCACCTTGGGGTCGCTTAAGATCGGGTGGGGCGTGGTGAAGGCGCCGCCGGCCCCGGCCTCGGGGGTAGCCACCAACACAACCGTCTCGCGAATCGGCTCGGCCGTCTGGACGACCACCACCGTCTCACGGATCACTTCGGGCGCGGCGGGGGCGCCGCCGCAGGCTGCCAGGATGGGGATGAGCAGCGCCATGAGCGCCGCCATGGCAGCGGGGCGTTTGAGGAACCTTGCCATTGCCGTGTGAACCTCCTTTTCGAGCATCTGCCGTGCGGCCCGCGCGCGCCGGTCGCGCCGCGAGCCTTGCCAGGGGATGGAGAGTGTCTGGCTGAACACCGGGGATGGCGCCAGACGCCCGTGATGAAGACACACGGGCGGTCTTTATCGCGCCCCCCATGGCATGACGGGCGGACGGGGCGCGCCTGGGGCCGAAAAATGTTCACGTGATTATACGAGCGGGCATGACGGCTGTCAAATTGTTCCCCTGTGTAACTGTTCACACCATCCACAAGCCGGGGAGCGCGGGCGTCCCGCCCGCGGCGCGTCTCCACGGGCAAACTGCCCGCCTTTCCAGGAGGCCCGTGCTATAATGGGCAAACCGCGATCGCACCCCCGTGCTCAGTGCAGGAGCCCCTGTGTCAGCGTCATTATCCATGCTGGCCGCGTCAATCCTGGATTGCCTGCGGACGCTCTGCGCGCAGCCTTCGAGCGCCGGGCGCCCCGACGAACTGGCGCGCAGCGCGGACCTGATCGCCGCCCTGTTGCGCCGGCTGGGCATGCAGGTGCATCGCGTGGATGGGCAGGGGCCGCCGGTGGTCATTGGCCACCGCGCGGGGCGCACCCCCCGCGTGCTGCTGCTCTACCACCGCTTCGACGCCCCCCCGCCCGGCCCGTGGCGCGCCTGGTCGCACGAGCCTTACCAGGTGGCCGAGCGCGACGGAGCGGTGTACGGGCGAGGCGTGGCCGAGGGCAAGGGGCCGCTGGCGGCGCACATGCAGGCCCTGGCGGCGCTGATCGAGGCCGAGGGCGACCTGCCCTGCGGCGTGACCGTGGTCGCCGATGGCGGCGGGTTGATCGGCTCGCCCGGCCTCGCGGCGGCCATCGCCGCCCATAGCCCCCTGCTGCGCGCCGATGCCTGCCTCGGCAGCGTAGGGGACCGCGCCGCCGGCGGCGCCCCACTGTGTTACAGCGGCAACAAGGGGTTGTTGCAGGTGCGCCTGCGCGCGCGAGGACCGGCGCATCCCCTCCCTCCCGGGGCGGCCTCCACCCTGCCCAACCCCGTGTGGCGCCTGACCTGGGCCCTGGCGGCGATCAAGGGCGAGGACGAAGACATTCGCATCCCCGGTTTCTACGATAGCGTGGAGGGGCCATCGCGCGAGGAAAACGCGCTGCTGCGGCAACTCAAACTCGACGAAGCGGGGCGCCTGGCGGCCTGGGGCGCCGCTGGCTTCCTCTTCGGCATGCGCGGCGCACCCCTGGTGCGCGCCGAGGTGACCCTGCCCACCTGCAACCTCAGCGCGATCCACCCTGCCCCCGAGGGTAACCTGGCCGTGCTGCCCGCCAGCGCCGAGGCCGCGCTCGACTTTCACCTGGTGCCGAACCAGCAACCCGCCGAGATCGTCCGCCTGATCCGCGCCTACCTGGATGAGAAGGGCTTCGGCGACGTGACGCTGGAGGCGCTGCCCGGCGGTTACCCCCCTGCCCGCACCTCGCCCGACGACCCGTTCATCCGCCAGATCGCCGCCGCCGGGGCGGTGGTGCACGGCGTCCTGCTCCCCATCGCCCCGGCGGGAGCCTTCGCCCTGCCGCTCCAACCCTTCATCGAGGCGCACCCCATGCCCTGCGCCTCGGTCGGCGCGGCCCGCCTCGACAGCGCCCCCTTCGGCCCCGACGAGCACATCCCCCTGGAGGACCTGGCGCGCCACGGGCAGTTGCTCATCGAGGTCTTGCTGGCCCTCGCCGCGGTCTAGGGACATGGGGTTTCCCCACGCCCCCGCCGAACCGAAGGGGGCGGCGCTCTCCCGCGGGGGCGGGGGTATGGGGGAACCTGGTTCCCCCATGCTCACGTTAGATCCCTGCCTCTATCAGCCTCGAACCCCAGAATATCGATCCGCGAGCGGGCGAGTTCCACCGCATCGCCCGGCTCCAGGCGCGCCCTGCCGAAGGCGCTGGTCAGAGCATCGGCGGTCGCACCGGTGCGCAGGCCCACCGTGCCCAGCCCGATGTCGAGCAAGAGTTCGGCGTAGAGGGTTTCATACGGCAACATCCCGCGCCCGCTTTCCCAGGTGATGATTTCGAGCACGCGCCCGTAGAACGTCGGCGCCAGACTGGCCCTGGGGGGCGTCCAGTCGCTTTCGGGGCTTAGCCCGCGACGCGGGGGCGACTCCTGGGGCCGCAGCACGCCCAGCGAACATACCAGCCGCGCCGCGCCGCCACGGCCCACCTCACTCTCCCGGACGCGGTGGTGACGATCGACCACACCGATGCGCACGGTTGAGGGGGCGTCGGCGGGGCCGCCCGTCGGACGCAGCACCACCAGCGGCAGATAACGGCGTCCGTCGGGGTGCGGCTGCCCCGGCACGAGACGTTCCAGCACGCAAGGGAACTCGAGACGTTCCAGCAGGGGAAAGCGCATGGCAATCATCACCATTCACTCTGGCACAATAGACCAGTCAAACGCCGCCATTCTCCACATCCGGGTCAATCCCCAACGCCCGCAGGCGCGCGGCCAGCCGCTCGGCCCGCTGCCGCTCCTGTTCCGCCCGCTGCCGCTCCTGCTCCGCCCGCTGATGTTCCTGCTCCGCCCGCTGCCGCTCTTGCTCCGCCCGCTGCCGCTCCTGTTCCACAAGCTCGGCCCCGGTTGGAATGACCTGTCTCTGGTCGTCGCACCAGCGCAGCCAGGTCGCCCGCACTCCTTCGTACACCCCCTCCCACAGCGTAACGCCCAGACCTACGTCCGCCAGCCAGAGCCGCTCACAGGGCGCGTAGGTGCGCCCGCGCAACTCGTAGCACTGCGCCAGGGTCTCACCGAGATGGCGCTGCGGGTCGAAGACGAGGTAGTAGCCGATGCCTAACTGGGCGTAGCGTTGCCGCTTGCGGTCCAACTCACCGCCTTCACGGTTCGAGACGATCTCAATGACGGCGTCGGGCGGTTTGGCGAAGCGCCAGATGAAGTAGGAGCGATTGGCCCTGGGCCAGAGGTCGTCGGGCAGATGCACATCCAGGCTTACCAGCACGTCCGGGACAATCGCCGGTTGCCCTTCGCCGAAAAAGATCCCCACGTTCGCCGCCACCAGAATGGGACGCCCCAGGCGCGCCGCCACATTGGCGCTATATATCGGCTCGGTCAGCAGGCGTTGCTGTTTCTCGGAGAAGAAATTGTCCACCGGCGTATCATCTTCAGTGACAAACTGCTCGTAGTCCGGCAGATACTCGGGCGGCGGCGGTCTGGTGGGGTCGAGTTCCGGCAGAACGGGCGGCGGACCGGTCATTGCGGTGTCTCCTTCTTGAGGTCGGGGCGCATGGGCGGGGCGAACGGTTTTGTTAGCACGAATGCGTCCTGGCTTATGGTCTTTGAAAAAATAATCCGCTCTAGCCCGCGCAGGCGGGCTTCGCATCCCGTAGCCGAGGGCTTTAGCCCAACGGCTAGACTGGCATGGCGGATGAATTTCTCAGAGACCATAAGCCGTGCGGTGCCGGGAGCGGGGGCAGTTTGCCCGCTCAGGACCCGGCGGGTGGGCCGCCCACGCTTCCAGGGGAACCCAACGGTTATTCGCGCCAGGGCAAGGTTCGTAGGAGGTGTACGGTTCGCGGCGTTCCTCGCCCCTCCCAACCTCCCCCCGCTGGGGGGAGGAGCCGGACTCCCTTCCCCGGCGGGGGAGGGCTGGGGAGGGGGCAGTCACCTAACGTGAACATAAGCCCTCGGCGAGGGGGTGGGGAAACCCGGTTTCCCCACGCCCCCGCCCCGCAGGGGAATGGGGAAACCGGGTTTCCCCATTCCCCCACCCGCGGGAGGGTTTGGGAGGGCGCAGCCCTCCCAGGAACAACCGTATGTTCATTGCGGCGTTGTGCGGCGCAGCCGCATGGACGGCTGATTTGAAAAGTATTGCGCCTGACACGGTTTTTTGCCCCTGGCGTGCCGGGGTGGGCGCCTGTTCGGGCGGCTGGGGACTGGCGCGTTCCAGCGCCTCGAGGGCCTGCTGGGCGCGCCACTCATTCAGCGCCTCGACGAAGGCGCGGGGGCGGGCAGGGCTGAGAATGAGCGACGGGCGCCCCTCGCGGCCCACGGCGGCCAGGCGCTCGAGATCGGTGGCGAGAAAGAACACCTCCCCGAACGGGGCGAGGCGGAACGGCCCCTGGTAACCGAAGATCCCCGCATTGAAGGCGAAGCGCACCCCGCGCCGGGGCGCATCGGCCAGATGCGAAGCCAGCGACGCGCCGGTGATCAGCGTCAGCGGGACGCGCAGGGCCGGCAGCCAGCGCCGCCGGACCACCAGGTGCGTCGCGTTGACCTCGTAGCGACGCGGCTGGGCGCCGTAGGTGAGCAGTAAAAACATCGCCACTGCCAGGGCCAATGCCACGGGCACCATCAACCCCTCCCAGCGCAGGTTCGCCAGATAGGCAAAGAGCAACGGCAGCATCAGCAGGCCGCCCAGATAGGCCAGGCCCGCCGTGAGCCGGCGGGCGTAGGCGTCGAGGGGCGCCACCTCGAACACCAGAGTGGCCTGCGCAGGTTGTGTTTGACGTTCCACACGACTATTATATACTGATCACGACGGCGGGCGCAGCCCGCCGCACGTGCCGCCCAGGGCTAACGCCCAGAAACCGCTCCGGTGCGGCGATTGTGGCGAGCGCCCGGTCGCCGGCGCGTCCTCCAGCGCCGCACAGGTTCGAGTTCGCCGCGGGACGTTGCCTCAGCCATGGCGCACTGCGTCGCACACGCATCCTATGGGCGCGGCATGCCGCGCCTTCACCAATACCTCACCTATGACAACTTCACCGCTGCGCCTGCTCCCCGTCGAGCCGGCCACCCTGAACTGGAACGGGCATCGTCTCGCCCTGTACCGCGCGGGCAGCGGACGGCCCGTGCTCCTCGTCCACAGTATCAATGCCGCCGCGTCGGCCTTTGAGATGCGCGCCCCCTTCAGGGATCTGCAAGACTCCTTTGCCGTGCACGCCATTGACCTGCTCGGCTACGGCAACAGCGATCGTCCGGCCCGCAGCTATGGCCCCGAGGACTACATCGCCCAGATCGGCGCCGCGCTGGAGCACATCGGCGCGCCGACGACGCTGATTGCCAGTTCCCTCGGCGCGGCTTACGCCATCGTCGCCGCCGACCGCTGGCCGGAGCGGGTCAGCGCCCTGGTGCTGGTTTGCCCCACCGGCTTTCAACAACTTGCCGACCCGGCGGGCCCGGCTGGCTGGGCCGCCTACCGGGTGCTGCGCGGCCCCATCGGGCGTGGCCTGTATGAAAGCCTGACCAGCCGCGCCAGTACGAGTCTCTTCCTGCGCTCACAGGCCTATCACGATCCCGCCTGTGTCACGCCCGAGACCGTGGATGGCTTCTACCTGACCTGCCGTCGCCCCGGGGCCTACTACGCGCCGATCTGTTTTCTTACCGGCCTGCTGAACTGCTCGGTGCGCGAGAGCTTCCCGCGGCTGCGCCAGCCGGTGGTGATTGTCTGGGGCAAACAGGCCACCACTACTCCGCTGCGCCAGGCCGACGCCTTCCTGGCCGCCAACCGCGGCGCCCGCCTGGAAGTGATCGATCGCGCCTCCCTGCTGGTCCAGGACGAACGGCCCGAGCGCTTCAATGCGATCGTGCGCGCCTTTCTTACAAGCCCGTAATGACGCGCCCGTACAATGCGAACGTGAACATTGGCTGCTGGAGCAGGGGGGTGGGGAAACCAGGGTTCCCCACGCTCCCGCCCGCGGGCGGGCCGGGCCCTCCAGCAGGGGTATGGGGAAACCGGGGTTCCCCACGCTCCCGCCCGCGGGCGGGTTCGGGAGGGCTGCGCTCTCCCAGGAACAATTTTTTCATCACGGCAGGGTGCGGCGCAGCCGCATGAGGGTCTATAGTGTAATTGGATCGATCCGGCGGAGTTGGAAAGCGCGGGCCTGACGCGGCCTGGTTTCTCCAGCCGCCACCTCACCGGACAGCTATGCGAGTTCTGCCCCGCAGCGCGCAACTGTATCTTGGCGGTCTCTGGGCGCTGGCGCTTGCCGTGGCCGGGGTCGGGCTGCGTCTGCTCTGGGCGCCGCCCTCCCTTGCCGAGTTCCTCGCGGCGTTGATCTTCGCCGTCATGCTCACCGTCGCCGATCTCACCGCCTTCGAGATGGACGACGGGCGCATCGTCTCCATCGCCGTGGCGGTGCTGATCGGCGCGTTGACCTCGCTGGCCTGGCCGGCGCTGCTGGCGGCGATCTTGCTCGGCACGCTCTGCGGCGCCCTGGCGCGCGACCAGGCATGGTGGAACGTGATCTCAACCATCGCCGTGCGCTGGCTCGCAGCCGCCGCCGGCGTGGCCGTGGCAACTCTCCACGTGGGCACATGGACGGTGGACGCCGGCGGCGATGCGATGCCGTACACGTCGCTTGCCTCCCTGGGGGGTCTGCTGCTCACCGGCGCCGTCTTCTACCTGGTGGAACGCGGGGCCGTGGCCCTGCTCGCCTGGCTCAGCGCCGGAGCGCCCCTCGGCACGGGGTTGCGTCCGCGACGCGATGAACTGACCTGGTACGTGTTCCTGCTGGCGCCCCTCGGCGGCCTGCTGGCGCTGCTCTGGCAAATCAGCGGCATCGCCATCGCCCTGGGCATCGTGCCGATGGTGCTGCTCCAGAACGCTCTGCGCAACCAGAGCGACGTGGCGCGCTACAGTAACGAATTGCGCGCCATGGCCAGCAACTCCACCGCCCTCTCCGAGAAGTTGGAGCGCCTGCAGAACCTGATGGTCGCGCTGATTACCAGCCGTGACGTGCCGACCATGCTCCAGGTCCTGGTAGACCGCCTGGCCAGCCAGATGAACGCCGCCAACGGCTGGGTCGTGCTGCTCGATGATCAGCAGGCGCCGCAACTGGTGGCCTGGCACAACCTTCCCGTCGCCGCCGGCGCGTCCGGTCCCTTTCCTGTGCCCCTGCCCAGAAGCTACGAGGCCGTGCTCAGCCGCGAGCGGGTGATGATGTTCACCGACCAGCATACCCAGACCCTGGCGCCGCTGCCCGAGTTGACCCAGGGCGTGTTCTGGAACTCGCTGGTCTGCATCCCGCTGGTTGATGACAAACGGGTGATGGGCGCGGTCTGTCTCACCTTCGCCGAGATCCGCGGCCTGCGGGAGGACGAGCAGCGCGTGTTGATGGCTTTCGCCCGCCAGGCGGCCACGGTCATCGCCAACGCGCGTCTCTTCCGCCGGCTCCAGGAGTCGCAGGCCGAGCTGATCCAGTCGTCGAAACTGGCCGCAGTGGGCACCTTTGCCGCCGGCATCGCCCACGAGTTCAACAACCTTCTGGCGGGCATGCTCGGCTACGCCCAGCTTGGTCTGGCCGCTGACGACGAAGAGAGTAAGAATGAGTCGCTCAAGGTCGTGGTGGACACCTGCAGGCGCGGCAAGAGCATCACCGGGAGCCTGCTTACCTTCGCCCGCCGGCAGGAGCCGCGTCGCGAACTGGCCGACCTCTACGATGCGGTCGAAGGCACGCTCACCCTGATGGAACTGGAACTGCGCAAGCACCACATCCAGGTGGTGCGCCAGTTCCAGCCGGTGCCGCCCACCATCTGCGACGCCGGGCAACTCGCCCAGGTCTTCCTCAATCTGCTCACCAACGCCCGCGACGCGATGAAACCCCGGGGCGGCACGCTGACGGTGCGCCTCGACGGCGACGAGCGCGAGATCGTGCTGGAAGTGAGCGATACCGGGAGCGGCATCCCCGACAGCATTCGCGACAAGATCTTCGAGCCGTTCTTCACCACCAAAGGCGCCCTGGGCGGCAGCGCCACCCCCGGCACCGGATTGGGCCTCTCGGTCTCCTATGGCATCGTGAAGAGCCACGGCGGCGCGTTCGAGGTGGAGAGCGAACCGGGCAAGGGCACCACCATGCGCATACGCCTGCCGGTGGTAACCACGCCCGAAGAGGCGGCGGCCCTGGTAGAGAATGAGCGCGAGCCGGCGGAACTGCCGGGCCTGCGCCTGCTGCTGGCCGAAGACGACGCCCAGGTCGGACGCTCGCTGCGGAAGCTGCTGGAGCAGATCGGCCACACGGTGACCCTCTGCCCCGATGGGCAGTCGGCCCTCGAGGCCTACCGCGCCGGCGACGTCGATGTGGTGCTCACCGACCTGGCCATGCCGGGTATGAACGGGTTGGACCTGCTCCGCGAACTGCGCGCCGCTGACCCCGACGCGCGCGTGGTGGTGCTCACCGGGCAAACCACCGGCAGCCAGATTGACGAGGCCCGCCGGCTGGGGGCCGTCGAGGTCCTGCGGAAGCCCTTTGAACTGGAAGAGGTGTTGCGGGCCATTCGCGGGGCTTATCTGCGCCGGCAGCCGGTGGCGCGGTAGCCGTCCGTGCGGCTGCGCCGCAGACCAACGGGATGAAAAAAGGTTGTTCTCTGGAGGGCTGCGCCCTCCCAGACCCTCCCGCGGGCGGAGGTATGGGGAAACCCGGTTTCCCCAATACCCCTGCTTGAGCGGCAATACGTTGCAACGAAGGTGACGGCCCCCTCCCCAGCCCTCCCCCGCTGGGGGAGGGAGTCCGCGGCTCCTCCCCCCGCTGGGGGCGGGAACCCGGCTCCTCCCCCCAGCGGGGGGAGAGAACCCGGCTCCTCCCCCCAGCGGGGGGAGGCTGGGAGGGGGGCAGAACGCTGCGAACGGTTTTCACGTCAGCTCTGGCATGTCCACGGGATCCTCGCGTGGCTCGCAGACCCCGCAGAACAAGGCCCGCGCGGTGACGATGGCCCGATGTCCCCCCTTCTGGCTGCGGTACACTGCCACGATATGCGGCATCTCGCGGGCATGCTCGCGGCACACCGCGCGCCCGCAGAAGACGCACACCCCATGGGCCGGTCGCTCGCAGTGCCAGCAGTTCATTGACGGTGCCTTTCTTCAATTGACAGGGGACGTACGCGGTGGAGGGGTGCGGGGAGGCTTCGCCACCCCGCATACC
>Ga0308419_1001946_pt1 | contig 13548 bp, 8 predicted proteins | sample HotsprSampleMS50_FD_203674 | JGI IMG/M metagenome (GOLD analysis project Ga0308419, IMG submission 203674) | Hot spring phototrophic mat microbial communities from Mushroom Spring, Yellowstone National Park, Wyoming, United States - 20090730_MS50 ... | reverse complement strand
GAAGGCCGACAACCGGCACGAAGTGCCCAGGGAGGACGATTTTCAATCGGCGTGAATAGTCACCCTTCTTGGGCCGCAGGCCTTTGGTCGGCCTTCGCCGACCAGGTCTCCCAGACGAGCACATATGGGTTGTCGGCGAAGGCCGACAACCGGCACGAAGTGCCCAGGGAGGACGATTTTCAATCGGCGTGAATAGTTACGATGGTTCGTCCTGGTTGGGCATCATCGCACCCCTCCAGGTTATGCCCTAACCACAGTGGTCCATCCTCTCCAGAATATGTGTGATGACCGTCGCACCGCTGCCGCCGATATTCTGTGCCATGCCCAGCCGTGCGTTCGGTACTTGATTGGCTCCTGCCTGCCCCCGCAGTTGCTGGACGACCTCAACCACCTGGTAAACGCCGGTGGCACCCACGGGATGTCCTCGTGCCTTTAACCCGCCCATCGTTGCGATGGGAATCCTGCCGGAAATAGCGATCTCGCCTTCCAGCGCGAGCTGCAACCCACGGCCTCGCTCTGCGAAACCGGCAGCCTCCAGGCTCAGCACAGCCATGATACTGAAGGCATCGTGTAGCTCGAAGAGATCAATGTCCTGTGGCCCCACACCGGCCTGCTCATATGCGCGACGTGTGGATAGGACGGCTCCGTCCAATACCAGCGGGTCGCGTCGGTCATGGATGGCCAGCGTATCCGTCCCCACAGCCGAAGCCGCGATGCGCACCGGCACCTTCGCAAAAGCGTGCGCTGCCTCAGCCGGCACCAGCACGACCGCTGCGGCGCCATCGCAAACGGGGGAGCTGTCGAGAAGATTGATCGGATCGCAGATCATCGGGGCCGCAGCGAAGCGCTCCGGCGTGACCGGGAAGCGGAACATCGCATAAGGGTTATTTATCCCATTGCGGTGTGCATTCACAGCCAGGATAGCGAAGTCCTGATGACGATACCCGTACTCATGCATATAACGCCGCATCAACATCGCGTTGAGAGCGACGAACGTCACCCCATGCGCAGCCTCATACTCCCCGTCCGCAGCCAGTGCCAGCGCATAAGCGACATCGGGGCCGAGAGCATCGGTCATCTTCTCCACCCCTACCACAGCGACAATATTGGCCAGCCCGCTGGCCACCGCCATGTAGCCGATCCGCAGCGCTGCTGCGCCGGAGCCACATGCGGCCTCGACTTTGAACGCTTCCACGCCACGCAACCCGGCGAAATCGGCAACCAGTGCACCTATGTGCTCCTGCCCCGTCAGCTCGCCGGAGAGCATATTACCCACGTAGATCGCATCAACCTGGGGCACACCTGCATCCTGCATCGCCGCCTGGAGTGCCCGCAGTGCCAGGTGGCGTAGACTGACCTCCCAGTGTTCTCCTACCTCAGTCTGACCTATACCGATGATAGCGACGTCCCTCATAAACCCTGCCTACACGACCAGTTTTCCGGAGTAACGCACGTATGTGGCATAATCTATCTCCACGCGCCGGGCAATGTAATCGCGAGTTTTGGGCGCCCGTCCCTGCCGTTCCGTAATCGCCCCGGTGACCTGGAGTGAAATGGCGTCCGACCCGGCCCCGGAGCCATAGCTGACCAGCAAGACCCGCTCACCGGGTGCGGCCACATCCAGCACCGCCGTCAAGCCGATAAGGGAGGAGCCGGCGTAGATGTTCCCGATCTCGTCGCACAACAACCCCGGTGCCATTTGCTGTGGTGTGAATCCCAACTGCTTACCTGCCGTCTGTGGGAACTTGACATTTGGCTGATGAAAGACCACGTAGGTGTAATCCGCAGGCTTCCTGTTCAGTGCTTCCAGCAGCCCCTGGGCAGCGGCAGTGATGTGTCTGAAATAAGCGGGCTGACCGGTGAACCTTCCACCGTGGGAGGGATAGCGCTGATAGGCCCGGCGCCAGAAGTCAGGGGTGTCGGTGACGTAGGAAAACGAGCCTTCGACAACGGCGAGCGATTCCTCCGCCGGCCCGAGCAAAAAGGCAGCCCCTCCCGCCCCGGCGGTGTATTCCAGATCATCCCCCGGGCGGGCCTGCGCCGTGTCTGCGCCGACGACCAGCGCATAGCGTGCCATTCCCGACCCGATGAAGCCTATCGCTGCCTGAAATGCCTCGGTGCCGGCCTTACAGGCGAACTCCCAGTCCCCGGCCTGAGTGTAGGGGGTCGCACCGACGGCCTCGGCCACGATGGTGGAAGTGGGCTTCACAGCATATGGATGCGACTCACTCCCCACCCACACAGCACGGATGAGGGCCGGATTGACTTCCCTGGCACGCGCCAGGGCGTTGCGGGCAGCCTCAATGGAGATCGTCACGACGTCCTCGTCCGGTCCGGCCACCGCTTTCTCCCGCACAGGTGTGCCGCCCTGTCCACCAGCCCACATGCGATCCACTGCAACGGCCGGCAGCCGATAGCGGGGCACATAGGCGCCGTAACCGACGATCCCCACCTGACGGTCTGGTTTAAGCAACATGGTTTCAAGACCCAAGCTCATTCCTCCACTACGTGATGCCTCTCAACTCTTTCAGTATCGCTGTTGCACGATCTATTCTGATGGTCCCCTCCTCGACCATTTGCTGCGCGACCCGGATCACCTCCTCGCCTGTAGCGCCCGCAGCGAGCGCTACCTGACGTGCGTGCAGGCGCATGTGACCACGCTGGATGCCCTCTGTAGCCAGCGCGCGCAGCGCGGCCAGGTTTTGAGCCAGTCCCACCGAGACCACGATTTCGGCCAGCTCCCGGGCCGTCTTCACACCCAGAATTTTCAGCGCCACCTGTGCTGCAGGATGGGTGCGCGTCGCTCCGCCCACGATCCCGATCGCCAGCGGCATCTCCAGCGTGCCGACCAGGCACCCCCGGTCATCAATTTCCCAGGTGCTCAGGCTGGTATAGCGGCCAGAACGGGCAGCATAGGCATGTGCCCCCGCCTCGACAGCGCGCCAGTCGTTGCCGGTAGCAAGGACTACAGCGTCCACACCGTTCATGATGCCCTTGTTATGCGTGGCAGCGCGATACGGGTCGGCAGCGGCAAAGGCCCACGCCTCCACGATCCCACGGGCAACCCGTGCTCCGGCAAAGCCACCAAACTCAAGTGCTTCCACAGGGACGGTGCAGCGTGCACGTGCCAGCCGGCGGTCGGCCAGGTTGGAGAGGATGCGTAACAGCACTCTCCCGCCAGTGATCTGCTCGACACGGCCGGCCACGGCCTCGCAGGCCGTGTTGACCAGGTTGGCGCCCATCGCATCGCGGCAGTCAATGACAAGGTGCACAACCACCATTGGCCCGACCGGTGTGTGCTCCAGGACGCGCACTTCCAGATCGCGTGCTCCGCCGCCCAGAGCAGTGACGACCGGATCGGTCTGGTTTGCCAGTGCGAGCAGCTCCTCCCGCGACGCCAGCAAGTCGAAGCGGGCAGCCCAGGGGTCTGCCACGTCCAACACCTGCAACTGGCCGATCATCTCCGGAGGAGTGGCGATGGCCTGGAAGCCACCACCGGCTCGCGCCAGCCTGGCCGCAAGCGAGGCCCCGGCCACCACCGAGGGCTCCTCGATGACCATCGGCACCAACACGTCCCGCCCATTGACGGTGAAGTTGGTAGCGATGCCCAACGGCAGCCCATGCAGGCCCACCACGTTCTCGATCATCAGGTCGGCGTGCGCAACATCCAACCCCGGCGCGCCAGAAAGCGTCGCCACTTCGGTTTCGGTCAGCCCGGCCCATCCGGCGATCTGTCTCTGCCGCTCCTCAACGGGCAGCTTATAAAATCCGCTCAGACGAGATGAACGTGTTTGTCCCATAGGATAAAGCACACAGCCACGGGGGAGATGAGCGACAGGCCCCGGATTTACGTCAAAATGGGTAACTGCCTGCCCACGCCGACTGAAGTCGCCCGCTTTGGGCCGCAGGCTTTCGGTCGGTGCAGGTCAGCGCCCGAAGAGGCCAATTTCGATTGCCCCCCACAGTTACGCCAAAATGTAACGTAACTACTCAGCCTGCCCCTCTGGGCCGCAGGCCAATGGTCGGTCTTCGCCGACCAGGTCTCTCATTGAGACGCACATATGGGTTGTCGGCCTCCGCCGACAACCGACACGCAATGCCCAGGGAGGACGATTTCAATCGGCTGAACAGGTACGCCAAAATTATATCACCGGGGCGCTATCAAAAGCTATCACGTTGGCGGGCGTAGTACAAAAGTACCACCGGTGGACGCCGTCAGAGTTGTCGGCCGGCCCGGTCTGCGGCGTTCAAGGCGAGCACCTCGTATACCTGAACCGGCTCAACACGTCCTTTGACCGTGGTCTGAGCCGTCTTGCCGACGATAACGTGATCAGCTACCCGCTCGTAAGTGGCACGGGAGATGAGGATAGAGGTACCCAGCTCACGGTTCAGCCCTTCGATGCGGCTGGCCACGTTGGCCGGGTCACCGATGGGGGTATACTCGGCACGGGTTTCTGAACCCACACTGCCCACAACCGCCACCCCTGTATGGATGCCAAAGCCGGTGCGCAATTCAAAGGCCTTGACCATCCGGCGAATGGCATTGAAGTGGCCCAGGACCTCATAGGCCTTCAATGCAGCCTGGACGGCATGCAACGCATGATCGGGGTCGTCCAGCGGCGCGCCGAAAAGGGCCAGCACTCCATCACCGGTATAGCGTGTGATGGTGCCGCCGTGATCCTCAAGTATCTGGACCAGCGTCGCGTAGTAGGCATTCAGGGTTTGCACCACATCTTCCGGGGGAGTGTGCTCACACCATGCGGTGAAATCACGGATATCGGTGAAAACGATGGTGACCTCACGGCGCTCACCACCCAGACGGATACGGCCGCTGAGGATGCCATCACGCACCGGGCTGCTTACATACTGACCGAAGGCTGCCCGGAGCTGTTCCTGCATGGCCAGTTTCTCGGCCATTGCATTGAAATGGAGGCCCAGGCTGGCCAGCTCGTCGGTGCTGTGAGGGTGCACACGTGCCCCCAGATCGCCTTCTGCCACTGCCTTCATCACCTGCTCCAGCTCCCGGATGGGGCTTATGACGCTGTGCACCAGCAGGATGGTCAGTGCGGTGCCCACGGTGCTGGCGAACAACATCACGGAACCGGTGAGACGGAGGCTGGTAGCCGGGTCGCCGCCCAGCCTGATCGTCTGGCTATAGCTGAACAGCCCCAAAGTGACCAGTGGCACGATCATAATCGGCAATATCAATACCGGCAGTTTGATCTGGAGGCGGAAACGCCGCACACGGGGATCGTCGAGCCTGGCCTGTGCACCCACTGCCAGCGCCAGGAACGAGACCGGCTGCATCATCCGCTCCAGGTAGAAGATGAAGAATACCAGCGCAATGGCTACCGTCGAGGTCAGGGCCACAATCCAGCCCTGCAGAACCAGCGCCAGGCTCAGCTCGGTAAAGATGAAGAAATAGAGCGCCTGCGCGGTATAGGCCAGGATCGCGACGAGCGTTGTCCATCCCACCACCCGGGGGGAGAAGCTGACCGCCTCGATCCAGGCACGGGTGGCCAGCTCTGCATCGGGCAGCTCGCCAGCGATGAGCGTTTTCAGGAAGGGGCGAATGGCGCGGGAGCAGAGATGGTAAAACACATAGGCCATTAACGTCACGAAAGCCACCACCAGCGTGACTACACCGGCCAGGTCATACCAGACAACCGGTGAGATGATCTTGGTGAAGAGAAGTGCCCCTAAGAGAGTAGGCAGTGTAAGGGTCAACTGACCACGGAGGTAGATAAGGATGATGTAGAGGGGGTATCCTCGCCAGTGGGTAAAGAGCGCCGCTGGTAAGCTTTGGGCCGGTACCGATCCGGCAAATGGAGTTCGTTTCCTCACCTGGGCGCGTTTCATAACACTTTCCGTTCACCTGGAGTTTAGCGCGCAGCGCAGGCTCGCGCCTCACTGCCCGTACACTCTTTTGGAGCTGCAGCTATTGGTCGGCCTGCGCCGACCCGCCCTTTTGACTGTGCTGCGCGGGTCACAACCTGCGCAGCCGGTCTGCGGCAGGTCCAATGTCTGGCGGGCACGGAGGACAGGAATCACGCGCGGATTCAGTCATGCGTATATACACTCGCGTGCAAACCTGATGCTTGTGGTAAGCCCGCCGGGTCAACCGCGGTAACTCCTGTCAGAAGAGCGTTCTGGGCCGTCCTGAGGGCCTGGAAGAGCCGCCCCACTGCGGCCAGGAGGTCAGGCGCCAGACTTCGTTGCTCAACGAGAGAGCCAGTCAGCGGCTGCCTGGGGCAGAAGTGCCAGCGCTCCCTGCTGAATCGTGGGGTTGGGCAGGGATTCGATAAAGAGTTTACCGTAGCTCTTGCTCAACAATCTGCGGTCGAATATCGCAACCACCCCCCGGTCGTGCCTGGTGCGGATCAGGCGGCCAAAGCCCTGGAGGAAACGCAGGATTGTTTCCGGGACGGCGTAGTCCAGAAACGGCTGCTCGAACATCTCAGCACGTGCCGCAAAGACAGGATCGGCGGGCACGTTAAAGGGAAGTTTGGCGATCGCCAGGCAGCTCAGTGCTTCCCCCGGCACGTCCACTCCCTCCCAGAAGCTGCGCGTGCCGAGCAAGACCCTCCGCTCGCCGGTGCGGAAATCTTCCAGCAATTGCCCGCGCGATATCCCCTGCCCCTGGGCCTGAACGGTGATACCCGCCTGGGCCAGCGGGGTCTGGATGGCACGTAAGGTGGCCTGGAGCTGGCTGTAAGATGTGAACAGCGCCAGTGCCCGCCCCTGGGTTGCCTTAAAGAGGGCTATCATCCCCTGTTCCACCAGTCTCTGGTACCCCTGCTCTCCTGGCTCAGGAATGTCATCCACCAGGTAGACGAGCGCTGAGTTTTTGTAGTCAAAGGGGGAACTGACGACAAGTTCGCCGGCATCCCATGCATTCAGGCGCTCACGCAGGAAGTCGAAGCTCGAAGCGGTGCGCAACGTGGCCGAGGTCAGGATCACCGACTCCTTTTTGCGGAACAGGTGTTCCTCCACCAGTGGCCCGACGTGCAACGGGGCTGCGTGCAGTGCCAGCCTCTCGCGCCCGGCATCCCACTCCAGCCAGTAGATCGTATGCGCGTCGGGGTTGGTGATCATCCGATCCAGACATTCCTTGTGCTCTCGCAGTTCGCGCACCAGTCCCATCATCTGGATCCGCATGTCCCCTATAGCCGGTGTACCGGCGTTGTCCAAACCTGCAAGTTCCATCGCCAGCCGCTCCGCTCCCTCCACCACAGCCCCGAGCAGTGTGCTGGTGTTGTCCCAGGCGATTTCAATTGACTCCCATGCCGGCTGGACACGCAGGCCGGAGGTTATGCGCATCCGCAGAGCGTACTGGTCGCTCTTTTCCTGTTCCTGCTCTTCTATGAATTCTTTCAGCCGGCCGAAGAAGGTATCAAGCTCCCGCATGGCCCGTGTGGCAGCGATGCCAGCTCTGCCGACGGATAGCTCGAGCCGCGACATCAGGGCGCCTGGGAGCCCGGCCTTGCGACAGCGTCCAAGCACTTCGGCCAACAGGCCGCTGACGCGGCCTGTTTCCTCTACCTGTCCTACTTCAAGCAATAACTGCTCTATCTTGCCCCGGTTGGTCTCGAAGCTCAGACCATCGGTCGTGGCGGGTTCGAGATGGTGGGCCTCGTCCACAATCAAATATTTGTACTCAGGCAGGGCACGCTGCTGCACCGCGACATCGGCCAGCAGCAGGGAGTGGTTGACGATGATGAGATGGGCTGCCTCAGCGGCGCGGCGGGCACGATAGAAATAACAGGAGCCCTCCTGAAAGTATCGGCAGCGTTCCGGCAGGCAGCCCTCGTGGTCGGCCGAGAGCTGCGACCAGACCATCCGCTCGGCCTGATCTGGCAGGAACAATGTATCACCATCTCCACTCTCCGTCTCCAGCAGCCAGACCAGGATTTTCGCCAGCACGCGCGCTTTGTCCGGCGTCGTGGCTCCCTGACGCCGCATGGCCTGCAGACGGGCCATACACAGGTAGTGGGAGCGGCCCTTAAGGATGGCGGCACGGAAGGTAAAGGGTAACACCGAGGCCAGGGCAGGTAAGTCCTTGTTGTAGAGCTGTTCCTGCAGATTGATGGTATTGGTGGAAACAACCACCCGTTCACCGTTCTGCACAGCCCAGTGGACGGCCGGGAGGAGGTAGGCCAGCGACTTGCCGACACCGGTGGGCGCCTCGACCAGCAGATGCTCGCTTCGATTAAAGGCACGTGCCACTCCGCGCACCATGCTGACCTGCTGGGGGCGGTACTCGTAGCCGGGGAAGCGGGTTGCGAAAGCGCCCCCATCACCCAAAAGCGCAACCAGTTGCTCTTCATCCAGCTCCCTGCGCTCCGCAGCGGGCTGTAAAGGATGCCAGTTCTCAGACTTCTTAGCCTTTGCAGGGGGCAGAACCTCCGGCGGTGGGTTATCGGCGGCCTCTTCGAGCACCGCCCGGAAAAAACCGACCGCGTCCCATCCTCCTCGTTCACCGTGTCTGATGATCTCCTGGAGCGTGCGCACAGGCAGGCCAGCAGCGCGTCGGGTCAGGATACGGAACAGGCGATGAGTCGCCTGCGCGTCTCCCAGGGCGCGATGAGCCTGGGGCATTTCGATGCCCAGCGTCCTGGCCAGCGATTCCAGGCTGTACCGCTCCGCGCGGGGCAGCAACACGCCTGCCAGCTCGAAGGTATCGAAGTGTTCATTATCGAGCAGTTGGGAGTGGCGGTGCAGAAAACCCAGATCGAAGCCCACGCTGTGGCCCACTATCGGCCACCGGCCAACGAAGCGGGCCAGTCTGGATAAAACCTCGTGAAGGGGAGGGGCCTGGGCAACATCATCGTCTCTGATGCCGGTCAGCTCTGTGATGGAGAGTGGTATGGGGCGGCCTGGGTTGACGAAACTGGAGAAAGTCCCCAGCACCTCGTCCCCCCGGAATTTGATGGCGCCCACTTCGATGATCGCGTCCCGTTCGGGGTCCAGGCCGGTGGTTTCCAGGTCGAGGGCAACGTAAGTTTCAGGCATAATGTGCTTCCTGGTAATTACCCGCTCTCCCGCAGGTTCAGGGCCTGTCCGAAAGTGACTATGCAGGCCGGTTGAAATCGTCCTCCCCGGGCACTCCGTGCCGGTTGTCGGCCTGCGCCGACAAACCTTATGTGCGCGTCTGAGAGACATGGTCGGCCTGGGTGTGTCCCAATTTTTTCGGACCTGGCCACTTTGTAGGACAACTGCGAGCAGTTGTCCTACAACTTTGGGACACGCCGGTCGGCCTGGGTGTGTCCCAATTTTTTCGGACCTGGCCACTTTGTAGGACAACTGCGAGCAGTTGTCCTACAACTTTGTGCCGTACCACCGTGCAGTATCGGCAGCGAGGCGACCTGGCGGATCGCCCCAACCGGCGCGCAGCGCCCAAAGAGGGCAATTTCGGCCCGAATACCACACCTGCGGGAAGGTTAGCTGGCTTTGCGTGGGATTATACCGCATGGGAAGGTAAGGGGCAAATGGATGGCCAACCGTCATCGTTGCAAGGAAAGCAAAGTGCGGTATAATAATCACGAGGGGCAATATGACCGCACAAACTTCCAGAGTCAAAACCCCGGAGCAGGATTACATCAAGGCCCTGCGTGATGGTTTAACCAGCCTGGCCCGCCTTATTGCCCGTCATCGCATGGACGGTGCCTTCACCACGGAATGCTCCCAACATATCATTGCCCTCCAGGACATAGTGACCAACCTGGAACAGGCTCTCGCCAGCAAGGAGCCAGACCGGGAAGAGCTGGCAGCGCTCTACAACGTCAGCCAGGTCATCGGTTCCTCACTCGACCTCTCCGAAGTCTTGAACGAGGTGATGGATCAGATCATCCGCCTGACCGGGGCCGAACGCTCATTTTTGATGCTCCTGGACCCGGAGACCGGCGAACTGGAGTTCCGTGCAGCCCGCAATATGGACCGCGAGACGATAGACTCGTCCGCCTTTGAGATCAGCCGCAGTATTGTCAAACAGGTTGCCATGACGGGCGAGCCGGTCGTGACCACAAATGCGCAGATGGACCCGCGCTTCAAGGCCCAGGAGAGTGTGATTGGCTATAACCTGCGCTCCATTCTGTGCGTACCGCTGCGGGTGCGTGGCCGCGTGACAGGCGTGATCTACGCGGACAATCGCATCCTTACCGGCCTCTTCTCCGATCACGATCGCGACCTGCTTGCAGCTTTTGCCAACCAGGCAGCGATCGCGATCGAGAACGCCCGCCTGTTCGAAAGCGTCTCCAATGCCAAAAAGTTGATGGATAATATCTTCGCTTCCATTGCCAGTGGCGTCATCACCACCGACATCCATGACCAGGTTACTTTGTTCAACCGGGCTGCCGAACGTCTCATGTACAAACAAAGCGCCAGCGTTGTCGGGTCGCCACTTGCGGAAGCGCTGCCGCTGTTGGCGAAAGAATTCAAAGCGGAGATAGAACGGGTCAAACAATCGGGCGAGCGGTTACCGGAGTTCGAGCGTAAAGTGCTTCACCCTGACCGGGGACAGCTTATCCTGCGCGCCAATATCTCGCCGCTCAAGGACGCCGACGAAAGGATGCAGGGCCTGGCCTTCGTAGTGGACGATCTTACGGAACAGCGGCGGCTGGAGGCACATTATCAGATGTTTCGGCGTATCCTCCCGCCGGCCGTGGTTGAGCAACTGCCCTCCGACCCTACCGAGCTCAGGCTGGGCGGGCAGAGACAGGAGATCACCAGCCTGTTCGCCGATATTCGCGGGTTCACGGGCTTCAGTCGGCAACAAATGCCGGAGAAACTGGTGGAAATTCTCAACCGTTACCTGGAAGTCGGCGGTGAAGCTGTGCTCTCCGAGGAGGGCACGCTGGATAAGATTTTGGGGGATTGTGTGGTCGCACTTTTCAACGCGCCATTGCGCCAGGAGCAACATACCCTGCGGGCAGTGCGGGCTGCGTTGAAAATCCGCGAGGGGGTGGCCCGCCTGCACGAGCAGCTTCCCCCATCCTATCGGCTGTACTATGGGGTGGGGATCAATGTTGGCGAGGCGATAGTCGGGTTCATTGGCACGGAGCAGCAGATGAACTACACTGCCATCGGTTCCAGTGTCAACCTGGCCTCCCGGCTGCAGAGTGTCGCCGCCCCAGGACAGATTTTGCTCTCTCAAACCGCTTACGAGCGGGTCAAAGATTACGTTGAGGCCAGGCTACTGCCGCCTCTGGAGGCCAAGGGCTTCAGCGAACCCTTAGTCGCATACGAATTACTGGGATTAAAATAGGCGATGCTCCTGGCGGCCTTGTATGCTCTGGTAGTCCTCTGCCTGTCGCTCTACGGGTTTCACTCCCTCATCCTGGCGTTGCTCTACCTTTACCACCGCAAACGGTCTGCAAAGCACATACAGGGCTGTCTGCCCCCCAATGAAGCGGACCTCCCAACGGTCACAGTGCAGGTCCCTATCTACAATGAACTGTACGTAGTCGAGAGGGTCATAGACGCTGTGGCTGCGCTGGAGTACCCCCGCGAACGTCTCCAGATTCAGATTCTGGATGACTCAACCGACGCGACGACGGCACTGGCGTATGCCCGGGCAGCCTTCCACAGTGCTCAGGGGATAGACATCGAAGTACTGCGCCGTCCCACGCGCCAGGGTTTCAAGGCCGGGGCGCTCGCCTGGGGACTCGCTCAGGCCAGGGGCGAATATATCGCGATTTTCGATGCCGATTTCTGTCCCCGGCCGGATTTTCTCCTCCAGACCATCCCTTATTTCCTGACCCGTCCGCGCCTGGGAGTGCTCCAGACCAGATGGTCTCACCTGAACGCCGGTTACTCCCTGCTGACCAGCGCCCAGGCACTCGCCATTGACGGTCACTTCGTGGTCGAGCAGGCCGGGCGTAATCTGGCCGGCCTGTTAACAAGCTTTAATGGCGCGGGTGGAGTGTGGCGTCGCCGCTGTATTGAGGAATCCGGTGGCTGGCAGGATGATACGCTCTGCGAGGACCTGGACCTGAGCTACCGCGCTCAACTGGCGGGTTGGGAGTGTCTCTATCTGCCATCGGTGGATGTGCCCGCTGAGCTGCCCCCCCAGATGGCGGCTTTCAAACTTCAGCAGGCACGCTGGGCGCAGGGGTCAATGCAGGTGCTGCGCAAGTTGGGAGGTGATCTCCTGCGCAATCGCCGCCTGAAGTGGCCCCAGAAGGTGATGGGATTGCTTCACCTGAGCAACTACCTGCCGTTTCCGCTGGTCGTGCTGGCCCTGATGCTCTCACTTCCTCTGCTGCTTGTGCCTGAGTCACAGCGAATCCCGCTGGACTGGCTGGGTCTGGCTTTCCTGGGGCCGCTGCTGGTTTACTCCATATCCCAGCAGCAATTGTACCGCAGATGGTGGCTGAGGATGCTGGTATTTCCGCTGCTGGTGGTGATCGGGATCGGCCTCGCCTGGAGCAATACCCGGGCTGTGTTGCAGGGACTGAAGGGCAGGAGAAGCACGTTCGCCCGCACTCCCAAGTTTTGCCTGGAAGCAAAAGGAACGCACTGGACCGAAAGCCCTTATGCGCTGCCGTTCAGCAGCAGTATCACCGGGGAAATAGCATTGATGTTGTATGGGTTGGCCGCCCTATGGGTGGCTCGCGTTACGGGGGAGGAGGGGATGCTCCCTATCCTGTGGTTGTACGTAATCGCCTTCGGGGCCGTGGCCGAGCTGGAGCTGGCCCAGACGATAGCCTCCAGGGCTGCTACCCATTCACCGCACGCCGCCCCTCCCAGAACGCCTGACGGTTCGGTTCAGCGTAGCGAGGGGGTATACGCCGCTCGATGACCTCAAGCCAGGTCTCCGGTGACACTTCCAGCCTGGTCGAAAGCGCACCCAGCAACACAGTATTAACCAGACGGGGATCACCAAGCTGCCTGGCAATGCCCAATCCATCAATCAGGATCACATCAGCGGTACGGGCCCTGAGCAACTCCATGATTTCCTCATCGGCCGGATAGATGGCATCACTCACCGTTACCGAGAGGGGCATAATGCGTTGCTGATTGACGAACACGGTGCCGCCCGGACGGAGCCATCCTATCCAGCGTGCTGCCTCTAAAATCTCGGTAGCAACAAGATAGTCCACCGTCCCCTGCTCAGCCAGGGGAGCAGCCACCTTGTCGCCCCAGCGGACGTGGCTATCAACCACACCGCCTCGTTGCGAGAAGCCATGCACCTCCGACTTCTTGGCGTCGTACCCGGCCATGAGTCCCACTTCGGCAGCGATGTCAGAGGCGGTCAAAATTCCCTGCCCGCCCACACCCACGAAGAGGAAGTTAATTGTTTTTTGCTTCAAATCCATCGGCCATCCCTGGTATGTGTGCTCCCAAAATAAACGGAAAGGCTGCAGTTGGCAGGGGAGGGGAGGGGTTAACTGCCAACCACAGCCATGCGGGGTTATAGAGGTAACGGAGACAACAGGTAGCGGGGCCAGGATTCGAACCTGGGACCTCCGGGTTATGAGCCCGACGAGCTGCCACTGCTCTACCCCGCAGTCTGCTAAAATTATACTCTATACGGTGCACAATGTCAAG
>Ga0308419_1001944_pt1 | contig 13560 bp, 11 predicted proteins | sample HotsprSampleMS50_FD_203674 | JGI IMG/M metagenome (GOLD analysis project Ga0308419, IMG submission 203674) | Hot spring phototrophic mat microbial communities from Mushroom Spring, Yellowstone National Park, Wyoming, United States - 20090730_MS50 ... | reverse complement strand
ACTCTTCAAGTGGGTATGAAGGTGTTGGTGCTGGGCAACCCGTTTGGCCTGGATCGGACCTTGACCACTGGGATCATCTCGAGTTTGGACCGCAGCCTCAAGGGTCGGAGCGATGCTCGGCCGCTCAAGGGGTTGATCCAAACCGACGCGGCGATCAACCCTGGCAACTCGGGCGGACCGGTTCTGAATTCACGAGGTCAAGTGATTGGCATGAGTACGGCGATTTACAGCCGCGTGGGCCAATCCTCGGGAATCGGCTTCGCAGTGCCGATCAATTCGATCAAGCGGATTTTGTCCCCGCTCATCACCCAAGGCAAGGTGATCCGAGCTGATCTGGGCATCGTCCAGGTGGCGGTCACCGAGGTCGGGTTGCGGGTCTATCGAATCGTCGAGGGTGGTCCCGCCGACCTCGCGGGGATTCGTCCGGTGCGAATCGTCACCGAAAGGATTTCTCCCTACACCATCCGCCGCCGTCTGGACACCGCCTTTGCCGACATCATCGTGGCGATCGACGGCAAGAAAGTTACCACGGTGGATGATTTGCTCACCGCTGTTGAGGAACATGAGCCGGGCGAGCGGGTCACGGTCACGGTTCTCCGCGACGGCGAATTGGTCAATCTTCTGGTAGTTCTGGGTGCGTCGTGAGACGACGGAAATCATCTTTGGATTCTGGTCTATTTGATCAACCCATCGACAAGGTTTGATCACCCACCACCTCGACTGCACCTTAACCCTTGATTTGATCTAGGCTGTCTCAACGCGCGCCCAGCCCTATCAGCAACCGTCCTCCGTTAGGCAACGGGTTGTTGACGAAGAAGAGTTGGTTGGGCGGGGTGGAAACTAGGGAGGCGACCTGCGGCGCGCCGTCGGCACCAAGCAGGGCAAGCCGAAACTCGACCTTGCCGCGATTGGTCCAGGCCGACACGAGTTCCGCGCGGGCCACGACCGGCGTGGCTGTCGCGGGCATCGGCGGCCATCCTTCGGGCAGCATTGGTTGGGAGAGCATAGTTCGCGCTTCAGCGGTTAGGCCGCAGTGAATCGCCTCGCCGGGCTTCAAACGCAAGGTGCGGGCATCGATCAAGCGAAAGCCATGATGGGGCAGCGATCGACTCAAGAGTGGCTCGATTTCGCGTAGCTTGGGGTCGATCGAGCGGTCATGGGGATCAGCTACGATGGCGAACAACGTGACTTGGCGACTGTTGACCACGGCTCCTTGAGCCACCCGTCCCAGCCCCAAGTCATTCAGAGCCGCCCCAAGCTGCGTTTCGATTCCTCCGGCTGCGCGACGTTTCGGAGGATTGGGCCGCGTTCCGGCTTGGCGCGCGGTCTTGGAAGAAGTGTCGGTCGTTTCATCCGCTTGAGTGTCCGGTGCGTCCACCTTGAGTTCGTCTTCCTGAGGGGGAGCCGGGGCGGGATGATCGGGATTGCGAGGCGACTCGACTTGCTCCTTGGCAGGTGGGTCGTCGGGGGTCCACGCCCAGACGGGAGATGGAGCGTTCCAAGCGAACGTGACGATCATCATCGTCGCAAGTGCCAACACGCGCGAAATCGACATGACGATTCTCCTCATGCAACGAGGAGTGCGGAGAAACGTGTCGGGATGATTCGGTGATTCCAGGATGGCGTCGCCGGGAGGCGAGGGGGTCACCATGATCCCTCCGAATCGGCGATCGATTCCATGTGGTTGAAGATTTGGAACTCGGCGACGACCAACCCCATTGCCAGGTCGCGTTCGGCGGGGTTATTTTTGAATTCGTTGATCAGATCGACGGGATCGGCGTCGGGGTCGAGTTGGCCCCAGGCGGCCAAGAGGAGGCGGTCGGTGTCCAGAGTGTGAACCGTTGGAGTCGCGCCGCTCAGGTCGAGCAGGCCCAACTGACCGACTTCGAGGGAAATGGTCAGCATGGCGGGCGCGTGGGGTTGGGATTGGGTCGAGTTGGACCCGGGCCCCGACGGCCCCGACCCTATGGGACGAAGCCACCCCAGCCCCAAGGCGGTCAGGAGCGAGGCGGCGAGCAACACCGACGCGACCGCCCAGCTTTGGCGGCCGTGCGGGCGTAAGGCTGTAGGCAACAACCACAACGGCTTGAGCCGTCTTGCCTTGGCATGTGCGGCGGCTCTGGCTTCAATGACGCTCCAGGTGTGAGCCCAGGCGTCGTCGTCGGGGTCATTAGGGCGAGTCACACGCCAAAGGTCGGCGAGTCGGTTGGCGTCCGGATCGTTGCCGAGTTCCCGGGCCCAGTCTGAATCTGAGGAAGGATTTGGGAGCGTTTTGGATTTATGGAGCGCGGCGAGGGTGCCGTTGGGCCATTCGGGCTGACCACGACGTGGAGGAGGAAAAGGTTCGTGCATGGGCGGGGAATCCTTGGGATTGGGTTCGGAGCGAACAAGCTGGCTTCTTGAGTAGGCTTGAACATCCATCGAGGCCGTCAGCTCATCGGGCAATGCCGGCCCCGATCCTTCTTCAATCAAGCGGGATCGAGGCAGAGGTGTTGGGTTGGGGCTCGGCCGGGGATCGCTCAGGCCGGGAGGCAGGAGTGGTGAGATCCCAATCCGCCTGGAGCGTGTCTCGAAGACGCTCCTGAAGTTTGCGGCGGGCTTGATGGATGCGACTCATAACGGTGCCAATCGGGATGCCGAGGGTTTCGGCGATCTCCTTATAGCTGAGTTCGGCATCGGCGAAGAGGACGAAGGTGGTTCGTAATGTGGGACTGAGTTGGTTGAGCGCGTCGTCCAGGGCGCGGCGAAGGTCTTCGAGTTGCAAGGTCCGGGAGGGGTCGAGTTCTTGGATGGGTTCCCCGCGGTCGAGTTCGCCGCGATGAATCCGGCGGGCCAATCCTCGGCCGCGTCGGCGTCCTGCGTCCAGGGCCGTGTTGGTAACGATCCGCAACAGCCAGGTGCGAAACTGACTACGGCCGTCGAAGTCGTCCAGGTGGGCGAGCGCTTTGATCATGGCGGCTTGAACCACATCTTCGGCGTCGGATTCCTGACCGAGCAGCCGAATGGCAATCCGACGGGAGACGACCCAGTGGCGACGAAACAGCTCCTCGCGGGCCGGAGCGCAATTGCGGCGAGCCAGTTCGACCAACGTTTCGTCGGTCGCGGTCTTCGCCTGCGCGAACGTCGCCGTCATCGGTGATCCTCGCGGCGTTGGGGTTGAAACCACCATTTCCGGCGGGGTCGTTTCCGCGCCACCTCTCTCGAATTGGACGTGGTCGCTTGGAATTCGATTCGGTTTGATGTGCGAATTTCCCGCCAATCCAACGTTCGAGGATTTACCTCAGTCAAGGATGGACGGCGACAAGGTCGATTCGAACTCTTGGCAGCATCAGCGCTGCTGACGCGATTACGCAGTTTTTGGCGGAGAGTTGGTCTTGACGGGTTGAAAGGGTCGTGAGACACAACGCACGTCGAACCGTGGCTTTCCTCCTCCTACGGGGGGCCACCGTCGTCGGAGACGTTCGGTCAAGAACCCGTGACCGCGGTTTCAGCCGACGCGGCCCATGTCGATTCTCCCGGCTTTGATCTCCTCCCGTCGTTGGTCGCGTCGTTTGGTACCGGTCTGGGACCGTGGTGCTAATCCGAACGATGGTCTGGCCCCTGGTTCACGTGGCTCGTGGACAGGATAGACCGATTCGATCGAGCCAACCGCGAGAAGGTGGTTTCCCGGCAACGGAGTCGGAATCAAGGTTGGTTTGGTTGGCGTTGCGATCGCCGCAAGGCGTCGCGCTCCGAGTGACGCGATTCCCCACTGGGATCGAGTAAGAGCCACGGGGGGCGAATCGGGTCGTTCTTCGTTTCGGCATGGTTGGCCACGGCTGACGATTTCGGGACGGAGACGAAGCCTGACCGGTGAGACGTAATTCCATCCGCAAGCCGGGTCGAACGGAATTCGGCCTATTCGGCCTCGTTGTGATGGCCGGAGGGTTTAGTCCGTCAAGGAGGGACGTGACCGTGATTCGTTGTCGTTTTGGATGGGGCCGGCTCGGCCTCTTGTTGGCCTTTGGCATGTTGGGGCACGGTCTGGGCATCGCGTCAGCCGGGGCTCAGGATCAGCAACCCGATCCCAACCTCGTGAAGCTCGATCCCAAGGCAATCTCGCTAGAGCCGTTGGGTGAAAAGGTGGGCCACTTCCGTTTGCGCAATGTCTCGAATCAGATCGAACCCGACGGCGCGACTATCAGCACCGTGGCGTGGCTGGTTGTTCCCCCCGGAGCGATCGCGCCGACCAACGACCCTCAGAATCCATCGGCCACGGTGAGCCCCTTGACCATTTTGGAAGGATCGACCGGATTCAACGAGGATGAACTCAAGGTTTTGCTAGGCGAGGGGCTCAAGGATAATCAGGCGGTTCAAGCCATTGGCCTAGAGTTCGGCGATCAGGGATTTGCGCCCGAAGGGGTGTTGAATTTCGCGCTCTCGACTCCTCCCAGCCTTGAAGGCGACCAACTGAACCTGACCGACGCCCTAGTGACGGGACGCTGGAACCAACCGCTCGTCCCCCCTTCCAACCAGCCGGCGGATACCAATCCGGTGATCCCCGATCCGATTCCCGAACCTACCTCGGTGCTATTTTGGCTGGGGATGACCGCGGTGGCCGCCACCCGGCTGCGCGCTCGTCAACGTCGAATCGGCGTCAGCGCTTAACTCACGTCAATCCGCCCTTGGTCTCCACAATGGCGGCCCATCCACTCTATCTATTCTATTTCCATTCAACTCAACTCAATCTCAACCAACCCGAGTCGAGCCATTCCTTGCCCCGATCATCGGTAAGGGTCTCGGTTTCACTCGGGTTGCGTTGTTGATGAGTCGCTGCATTGTTGATGAGACGCGGGGGGGTCGGTCAGCGGTTGCGGGCGGCGGACATGAACAACATCATGACGCCAGAGATCGCTAGAAACACGGTGATGCCCACCGTCGGCGTCATGAAGACTTGATCCCTGAAGTCCCCCCAGACGAACGCGGCCTGTTCTGAGGAAAAACCGGTGATCGCTCCCAGAGCGTCTAGGAACGGGGTGTTGAAATCCCCTTTAACAGGACCAACCCCCAAAAACGGTTGCCACCACGAGGCGACCACCCAGGCGCAATCCAGCAGCACGGGCGAGAAGATCAACAGAAGGGCCAGAATCGTCCGGATCAGGCCACGATTCCCTTTGATTTCGGGCGGTGGCTTGATCTCTTGAAAGCTGCGCGACATGACAAATCCTCGCTAAGGAGTGAGAGGGACGCGATCATTTCATCTCACTTCTGGACCAAGTTTTGCTTGATCGAAATGGCCGCCGGACCGACCAGCACCACGAAGATGCCGGGGAAGATGAACAACACCAGAGGGAACAGGAGCTTCACGGCGGTCTTGGCCGCTTTTTCCTCAGCGATTTGACGCCGCTTGATCCGCATCGAGTCGGATTGCACCCGAAGGGCCGACGCGATGCTGGAACCAAACCGTTCAGCCTGGATCAACACCGCCGCTAACGCGCGAAGGTCGGCCACGCCGGTGCGCACCCCCAAATCACGCAGCACTTCGCGGCGGGGACGCCCCATCCGAATCTGAAAGTTTGCAATAGCAAACTCCTCGCACAAAACCGGCGCGGCGGTCTGCAACTCGCTGGCGATTCGGTTGAACGCCGCGTCCAATCCCAGCCCCGCCTCGACGCACACCACCATCAGGTCCAGCGCGTCGGGTAGGGTGAGGAAGATCTGTTCCTGGCGACGGCTCTTGAGGTAGCCCAGAAAGAAGCTAGGGGCGATCATGCCAATCGCCGCACCAATTGCCATGTAAAGAATCCCGGTGGTGGTGAAGCCGTAGTTGGTGTAAACCAATGGCACGACCACCGCCACGCTCGTTAGGAAAAAGATCAGCTTCACCCCCATGAAGATCGACACGGCGTTAGGACTGCGGAAGCCAGCATTGATCAAGTCCAGCTTGATCTGGCTCATGTCTTTTTCGCTGGCGGCGCTGTTCTTGCCGATCTCCTCGACCACCTTGGCGATCTTCTTCTTCACCTCCTCGTTCTTCTTCTTGGCCCGCTCCTCGGCCAGACGGGATGGACCAGCCTTATCGCGTTTGAGAAGTTCGCCCAACCGGTCCTTTTCCTTGGGAGCCAGCATCGTCATCAACCCCACGACCGCCAACGCGCCGCAAAGGGCGACGACGAGCTGAACCACCGTCGTCATCATCTCGGGACTCAAACCAGCCATCGTGGAACTCCGAGGACGAAAGAAGAGTCAATGGGCCGCGGATCCCTCGGTTGTTTGGGTAGAACGAGCAATCGTCGAGGCCGGGCAGATCCTGTGGACTTGATCAGACTTTGATATCGACGATCTTGCGGATAGCCAGTGCGCCCAGGATTTGGAGGACCGCCGCGCCGATGAGCATGGGTTGACCCAATTCGGGGTCGGTGAACAGCGGCATGACGTAGGGGCGGTTGGTCATGAACAGATAGAGCAGCAGCAGGGGAGGCATCGCCAGCAGCACCGCTCCAGAGAGCCGACCTTCGCCGGTGAGAGCCGCCACTTGGCCTTTGATCTCGAACCGCTGACGAATCAAGTGGCTGATCTTGTCCAGCACTTCGCCCAGATCGCCGCCAGTTTGACGTTGGATCACCACGGCGGTCACGAAGAAGCGCACGTCCATGGTCGGGATTCGATTGGCCATTGCCCGCAGCGCCTCCTCCATCGGGATCCCCAGGTTTTGTTCCTCGAAGACCCGGCCAAATTCCTCGGCGATCGGCCCGGTCATTTCATCGGCGACCATTTTGAGTCCCGAGCCCAGACCGTGACCGGCTCGCAAGGCGCGTCCGGTCAATTCCAGCGCCTCAGGCATGGCGGCGGTGAAGTCGTTGATTCGTTTCTTCTTCATGTAGTTGAGGAACGCGATCGACATCACCCCAAACAGCACCGAGGCGATGGGGAAGACGTAAAACGGCAGAATCCCAGCGTATCCTAGCGTGGTCGTCGCTAGATAGACGACCATTGGCAACGCCATCAGAGCCGCCACGATCACAAGAAAGTTTGTGAAGGGGATACCCAGGTGAGCCTGCTCGTAGAGGTCAGCGATGCTGTCCAGTTTGGGCAGCATTTTGAGCAGCGGGTTGTCGCTAGGCATCACCTCTTGTTTGACGACGCTAATGGCGCTGGCCTTGGGGCCTTGAGGAGCCTTCTGCGCGCTGATGACCTTTTTGAGCCGGTCTTCGGCATTGTTGCGCGGCGTGGCCAGCAACTGACTGACCCCAAAGACCAAAATGATCGCTGCCAACCCTATCAGACCAAGGATCAACATTTCCGGACTGATCGGCATGACTCAAGACTCCCGAAACCGCGCCGGAATCACGACAACCGGCGGACGGATCAATGACAAAGGCGGGACAACGGCCAAACAACCGACACGAAACGAAGTGAAACGCGCTGAGGCTAACGAGACAACTTCAGCGTCAATTAATCTCTGAACACCCCGAGTCGGCGTGAGCCGTCGAGGTGTCGAAGACGGCAATGGAATGGAGTGTGGCGACGAACTTGGCGGTCCCGCATTTGTTGGAGGAAGTGAGGCCGGAGGGAAGGAAAGGGAGGGTGGTGATGGGTGCGGCCGACCTAGGTTTAGTCCTCCAGCAACATTCGCTGACGGAAGAAATCGGGCGGCACATGGAACCCTTTGGCCTCCAGCCGATCCATGAAGGTCGGACGGATGCCGTGGCACCAGAATTGGCCGTGGGCGCGACCCGTCTCATCCACATGGGTTTGCTTGAAGCCAAAAATCTCCTGCATGATGATGGTGTCGCCTTCCATGTTGACCACTTCAGTGATGCTGGTCACCTTCCGGGGGCCACCCTGGAGACGGTTGGCTTGGATGATGAGGTCGATCGCGGAGGCGAACTGCTGACGCAGCGCCCGGATCGGCAATTCCAGACCGGCCATCGAGATCATCGTTTCCAAACGGGCAATCGCGTCCCGCGGCGTATTGGCGTGCACCGTGGTCATCGAGCCTTCGTGACCGGTGTTCATCGCCTGAATCATGTCCAGGGTCTCGGCCCCACGACACTCGCCGATGATGATCCGGTCGGGACGCATCCGCAGCGCGTTTTTCACCAGGTCGGTGGCGGTCACCGCTCCCTTGCCTTCGATGTTAGCTGGGCGGGTTTCCAACCGTACCACGTGGGGCTGTTGCAGCTGCAACTCGGCAGCGTCTTCGATCGTGATCACCCGCTCGTCGTGCGGGATGAAGCTGGAGAGGGTGTTGAGCAGCGTTGTTTTGCCCGAGCCGGTACCGCCCGAGATGACCACGTTGAGCCGGGCTTTCATGGCCCCTTCAAGCATCAGGATCATTTCCGGCGTGAACGCCTTGAACTTGAGCAGATCCTCCTTACCCAGCGGCTTGGAGCCAAACACCCGGATCGTCACCGCCGGGCCGTCCAGCGCTAGGGGGGGAATGATCGCGTTGAACCGCGAGCCGTTGGGCAACCGTGCGTCCACCATCGGCGAGGTCTCGTCCACCCGCCGGCCCACCCGCGCCACGATCCGGTCGATGATCTGCAGCAGGTGTTGGTTATCCTTGAAGACCACGTCGGTCTTCTGAATCTTGCCTCCTTTTTCGATGAAGATCGTCTTGGGACCGTTGATCATGATGTCGCCGATCTTGTCGTCCTTCAGGAGCAGTTCGAGGGGGCCGAAGCCGAACACCTCGTCCATAATCTCCTTGACGATCTCCGACCGCTTTTGACGGTTGATGATCGGGTTTTGTTCATCGATCAGGGTTTCGATCAACGCTTTGACTTCGGTTTTGAGCGTCCCCTGATCCATTTCCCCCAGCTTGGAGAAGTCGAGTTTATCAACCAGCTGGAGGTGAATTTGCCGCTTGAGCGAGTCGAACTTGTCGCCTGGAGCGTCCACTTCGCGGTCGCCGCCGGGTTTCAGGCCTGCTCCCCCAATCGGGGTGCCGCCGGCGGTGACTCCGCCTGTGATCCCGGTACGACCAGGAATCCCCGTCACGCCGCCGGTGACTCCGGTCACTCCGGTGACCCCCGGCACTCCGGTGACTCCGGTGACCCCCGGCGCTCCGGTAGCTCCTGTCACCCCTGGCGCTCCGGTCGCCGGACTGGATAACCCGCTGCGATTGCCGAACCGACCGCCGAATCCGGTGTTGCCGAAGGGTCTGCCCGTGTTGCCCAAGCCCATATGACCCGCCCTCAATGCCGTCCAGACCAAACTTCGTCGCCTCGCCTCGATCCGCTTCGAGTTCAAGGAGATCGTTGGATCCGGGTCGATGAACGACACGACGCGGACCCCATCGAGTCAATCATAGGTCGCGTTCGTCCACCGCGTCGTCGCCGATGGGGTCGAACCCCTAAGACCTCCTCGCGCTCGGCGGCGTCAGGTTGTTGGAACGCTCGATCCGAGAATCCTCAATCCGAGCAACCGCCTAGAATCGGGAGCGCGTTTTGCTACGAAACGGTACCTTGGGACCTGTCGCCCCGTTGCTGGGCCCGCTCCCGGATTCCACCGGTTTCGCCAGGGTCTCGACGATGTCCTGGATCACTTTGCGGGCCGGGCATTTCGGGTTGACCACGTCGATCGGTCGTCCGCGGCTCATCGCGGCGCTGTAGGTGGCTGTGTCGTTAGGGATTTGCCAGGAGATGGGCGTCTCCAGCACTTCCTGGGCGCGACGCGGGGTGATTTCTTGGGTGTGCGATCCATAGCGGTTGACCACCACCCGGATTTTGTCTCCCCATTCGAATTCCGGTTGGCGGAACAGGCTCAGCAACCGCGCGCTGTTGCGCAGGTTGTTGAGGTCGAGTTGCACCACCAGCAAGATGATGTCGGCCAATTCGAACGCGATGAAGTCGGGGGCTTGCAGCGATTTGCTGCAGTCGATCAGCACCGTGTCGAACGACACCTTGAGCATCCCGACCATCCGCCGCAGCGCCTCGGGGTTGATCTGGGCCGACTCCTCCATTGAAACCGGGTGGGGCAGCACATGGAGACCCGACTCGTCGGACAGGAGAATCTGCCGCATCGAGGTTTGGTCGAGCCGATCCAGGTCGCGTAACATGTCCATCACGGTTCGTTCGGGGATCAGGTCCAGGCAGGAATCGACCGTGCCGAAGAGCATGTCGAAGTCGAGCAGCGCCACTGACTGATTGGGGTGCGACCGGGCCAGCATCGCCCCGACGTTGACCGCCAGCGAAGTGCAACCCACCCCGCCGCTGGCCCCAGTCACGGCCACCAGCTTGGGAACCGACGAGTCGCTCTGGTCTTGAGCGCCGGGCCGGACTTGATCCTCGATCGCTTTGATAAGTTGGTCCATTTCCGTCGGCAGTGGCAGCACCGGCGCAGTCTTAAACCGCATCAGCCTCATCAGCATGTCGGGCTGAATCAGGGCGGCAGTGCAGGCCGGCAACACCAACGCGTCGGGGACGACCTTGTAAATCCCCGCAATCACCCCGAGGGCTTCCTCGGGGTTGTTGTCCATCACGATTACGGTTAGGTCGGGGGGAGACTCGGCCACTGTTGCGGCCGCGTTGGAGTACGCGGTGCAAACATCGGCCAGCCAGAGGTTGTTCAAACTCCCGAGCATCCGTTGGAGGGTCTTCCGCGACTCCTCGTTGGGATCGATCAGGACGACGCGAATCACGCCTTTGTTCATGTCGCTTCACCCTGCGAAAAGGAACCCACGCCGCGATCGCCGTTGAGATCGCTCCGCGGTCAACCGTCGTCCATCCACGCCATCTCGGCCGATTCGTCGCGTCCCAAGACCCGATCCGAATCCCGCCCCGTCGTCCTCCACTCCATGAGAGGACGCGAATGGAATCCCGTGGCAATTCCACCCGCTGAACCGATCGCGCTTTGGCCTACGCCCGTGTGTCTCACACCCCGCGCGACGTTTCGCCAAAGGTCATCCCGTCACGTGAAAACCTATGCCGCTCATGGCTGGTTCCCAGGATGGACCACACGACCATCGGTGGAGGTCGTGGGACCGGTTTTCCTTTCGTATCCTAGTTCATCGTCTACCGTCGCGTCGAGGGATCGCCCTCCCGCGATCCGAACGTGGACTCGGCCGCGCATCGGCGACTTCCTTCGCCTCAACGCCGCCGCGCCGCGACGGTTGGTGAAACCGGCGCGGCGCGGGGGAAGGAGGCGCGGGAACAACGTCCCAGCTGGTCCAATCAACCCGCTTGGGGCTGGGGTCCTCAGGGTTGACCACTCGGCTGACCATAGTTCACTGGTGGCGGTCCCGGATTGATGAACTGGCCGGGATTGGGTGTAGCCGCGTTGAGCGTGCCGGCTTGACCCGGTACTGAACTGAAGACCGTCCCCGGATTGGTCTCGCTGCTGCCACCAGCGTTGACCGTTTGGGCTTTGCCTGGCGTCGTCACCACCAACACCCCGTTTCGCCTGGCGGGCGGCTCCGCCTTGGCCTTGACGGTGGCAGTTGGGGTCGTCGGCCTGCCGCCCTTGAGTTCATCCACCTTTTCCGCCAGGAACATGTTGTGCTTGAGGTCCAGGTCCTCCAGCTTCTGCCTCAGGTCCAGCCGCTCGGCTTCCGACTCACCGTAAACCACTTCCAGTTTGTCCTCGGACAGCAGCTGATCGTCCTTGTTGCCGCGAATCAACAACCGGAGCGTGCCCCGCTGACCCACGGCCACCTGAAGAAGGTTGGCCTCTTCCGGCTTGAGTTCCAACACCACGGTCTGGGCGTTCATCGCCGCCTTCCTGGGATCAGGCTTGATCGCCTCGCCAACCGCTAGCACCTTGACGTTCTGCAGCAGAATCTTGGCCGTGCGCTGGTTGGTGTAAACCGCGCCCACATCCACGTAGTTGCCGGGCAACACGTGACCGCCACCCCCCGTTTCCGGGGTCACCTTGATCGAAATCCCCCGATACCCTGGGCGAACGTTGGTGTACACCCCTGGAATCGTCGCGGGGTCCCCCAGCATGTCCCGCGTGATGATCTCGCCCTTGCCAATCGTCTGACTGGCCCAGTAGGGCGACTTGGCGTCGGCCAAACGCTGCAATCCAGCGCGATCGAAAAACACCGGCAACTCCCTCATGCGCCGCTCGAGTTCTGCGCGTTGCTCGGGCGTCAAGGTGTCTTTTCCGCCGGTACTCGCCAAGCTCTGGGGCGTGTTTCCGCCCTCCGCCGGAGGAGCCGCTTGCTGCTTCCCTTCGGCTGAGGGTTGATTCTGAGTCTCCCCGGCGGAGGAAGCCGACTGGGAACCGCCGCCCACCGCGCTCAAGTCCGGGAAGGGCTGTTTGAGTTCGGCGAACAGTTCTTCAGGGGTGATTTCCCGCAGGTCGAGGTAACGGAAGGGGTTAGGAGTTTGGCTCAAGGACTCGTCGATCTCATTGAGACTGGTGCCAGGGGTGATGGTCTGCCGCGCCACCACCACGAAATACTTCTTGGGGGGCTGTGGACCCGTCTTCAAATAGCTTCTGGCGAGGAACATCGCCACGCCACCAACAACCAACGCGAGAACAAGCGTGAGGGCGCCACGGCTCATAAACGGAATCCCCAGAAATCAAGAATGGATGTCGGGTTGAGGGAGGGGAAACAGGGGGCGAATCCGGGATTGGCGGGCAAGACCATTCCATTCTTCAACCGGAGATCGCCCGCGGCGGATGACGTTACATGCCGGCGCGCTAGGGTTGGGCTTACGGTTTCGCCGGTTGAATCAAGTGGAAGACGACCTAGGCAAGCGGGAATCGACCGAATGACATCTCATCACCATGATCAAGCCAGTCAAGAACGCGCATCGGCCGCCTCAGTTGAGGGAGAAGACGCAGCGGGTTGGGAACTAACCGCCGATTCGGTGGAAGACGACGATTCCGACGGAACATCCCGCGCGACGGAGGGTGTGGATGTTGAACGCAATGCCGGTCCCATCGTGCTAGGGGTGATTGGTTGGCCTCCCGTTGAAGCAGTCACGGTTGGAACCGCCGCCCGCGCCGAACTCAAACCGTTCGCGTCCACCCAAATGTAGCTCAAATAGCTTACAGCCGCGATCACCATCGGAATCCCGTAGGGCAGCAGCATCTTCTTTTTGAGGTCAGCCTGCTTGCGCTCTAGTGCCGAGGCTTGAACTTTTTCCAGATTCTTGAGATCCTTCAGACTCCACCACTCGCTGAGGATGATCTGCAAGTTGAGCAGCCGGTGAGCTAACTGCCCTTCGCGGGCCATCATGATAACCGCCATGATCCCACCCACCACCGCGCAAAGAGCGAAGATGACTAGAGTGGCATACCAGCCGGTCCACGCCCCGATGCCGAAGAGCAGCTTGACGTCGCCCGCTCCCATGCCACCGACCAGACACAGCGGATATAGCACAAACCCGGCCAGGAACCCCATCATGGCGAACTGGAACCCGGCCCAGCCGGAAGTCACGGTCCAATACAAAATCCCCGCGCCCAGGAAGTTGTAGGTCAGCCAGTTGGGCACCTTCAGCTTCCAACCATCAATGATCGCGGCCTCGATCATCACGGCGCAGATCACCACCAACACGGCCAACGGCAACGCGGTCGGGTCGGGAACCACGGCGGCGGAAAACCACATTGTCAGGACACCTCAAGGGG
>Ga0308419_1001943_pt1 | contig 13564 bp, 10 predicted proteins | sample HotsprSampleMS50_FD_203674 | JGI IMG/M metagenome (GOLD analysis project Ga0308419, IMG submission 203674) | Hot spring phototrophic mat microbial communities from Mushroom Spring, Yellowstone National Park, Wyoming, United States - 20090730_MS50 ... | reverse complement strand
GCGATGATCGAGAGGTCCATCTGCAGGTTCGCCGATTGCGACGGAAGAACGATCGCGCCGCCAAGCCCCGCAAGGGCCGAGCCGAGGAAGAACACGCCCGAGAAGAGCTTGCGCTGGTCGACGCCGAGCGCGGCAACCATCTCGCGGTCCTGCGTCGCTGCGCGCGCGAGCACGCCGAAGCGCGTGCGATGGAACAGCAGCCACAGCAGCCCGAGCACGACGGGCCCGATGAACACGAGGATGAGGTCGTAGCGCGGGAAGCGCGAGCCGGCGATGTCGACGAAGGCACGCAGCCAGGCCGGCCGCGGCAGCGGCAGGTCCTCCGGCCCCCAGAGCGCGAGCGTGACGTCCTGGACCACCAGAACCACGCCGAAGGTGGCGAGCAGCTGGAAGAGCTCAGGCGCTCGGTAGATCCGGCGCAGGAGCGTCATCTCGATCGCGACGCCGACGAGACCGACCGCGAAGGCGGCGGCGACGACCCCGAGCACGAACAGCCAAGGCTCGCGCCCACCCCACTCCCAGGACGCGCGAACGAAGGTCCACGCGAGATAGGCTCCGAGCATGTAGAAACTGCCGTGCGCGAAATTGACGATCCGCGTCACGCCGAAGATCACCGTCAGCCCGGAGGCGATCAGGAATAGCGCCGAGGCGTTCGAGAGCCCGGTGAGGAACTGGATCAGGACGAAGTCCAAACGATCACACTCCGCAAGGAGACGGCCCGCGCGCAGGCCGCGCGGGCCGCTTCCAGCCTTTGGCGCTCACGCGGACTGCGGGCGCATCCGGCGCACCTCGTCGTCGGGGGGAAGGTAGTTCGCGCCGTCGGCGTAGCGCCACTCGACCATGGTGCCGCGGTTGTTGCGCAGCGCGGTCTTGCCGACATAGGCCCCAAGCGTTGACTGGTGGTCGAGGGCGCGGAAGACCACAGGGCCGAAAGGCGACTGGAAGCGCAGGCCGCGCAGCGCCTCGAGCACCCGCTCGTTGTCGGTCGTACCCGCCTTCTTCAGCGCCTCGGCGATCGCGGTGATCGTATCGTAGCCGACGACGGTGCCGAGCCGCGGATAGTCGTTGAAGCGCGCGCGATAGGCGTCGCGGAACGCGACGTGCTCAGGGGTGTTGATCTGGTCCCACGGATAGCCAGTGACGATCCAGCCCTCCGGCGTCTCGTCGGCGAGCGGGTCGAGATACTCGGGCTCGCCGGTCAACAGGCTCACAACTGCACGGCGTTCGAACAGGCCGCGCGTGTTGCCCTGGCGGACGAAGTTGGTGAGGTCGGGGCCGAAGGTGACGTTGAAGATCCCCTCGGGCCGCGCCTGGGCGAGCGCCTGGACGGTCGCGCCCGCATCGATTCGCCCGAGCGCCGGCCACTGCTCGGCGACGAACTCGACGTCCGGCCGCCGTGCCTGCAGAAGCTGCTTGAACCACTTCACCGCAGACTGGCCGTACTCGTAGTTCGGTGCCACCGTCACCCAGCGCCTCACCGGCAGTTTCGCCGCCTCCTCGACCAGCATCGCCGCCTGCATGTAGGTCGAGGGGCGAAGGCGGAAGGTGTAGCGGTTGCCCTTCTCCCAGACGAGCGCATCGGTCAGAGGCTCGGAGGCGACGAAGAGCCGCTTGCGCTGCAGCGCGAAGTCGGCAACGGCGAGACCGATATGGGAGAAGAACGTTCCAGCGAGCAGGTCGACGCGCTCGTTGTCGAGGAGCTCCCCGGCAAGCCGAACCGCGTCCTGCGGCCGGCCGGCATCGTCGCGCCAGATGACCTCGAGAGGGCGGCCCAGAACGCCGCCGGCGGCGTTGATCTGCTCGACGCGGAGCTGCCAGCCGTTCCGGTATGGCACGGTGAAGGCGGGCAGAGTCGTGTAGCTGTTGATCTCGCCGATCCGGATCGGCTGCACCCCTTGCGCGCGCACCAGGGCAGGCGCCGCAAGAGCGGCGGCCGAGGCGGCGAGGACGCCGCGACGTGTCGGACCCATCATGAACCTCCTTCTTTCCCTGTTCTGCGTCCGGGCCATTCTATCTGAGCCCGTCCTTGCCTTCGATCTGATCGACAGTAAGGCCGCCGATTCGAGGAAGCGGCCTGCCGCTGTCGGTCACCACCACCGCCACCAGGATCTCGTCGCGCCGCGGCGCGTCCGCCACGCGCACCTCCATCGCGTCGAAATGGCTGCGCACATAGGCGGCGTCCTTGTGGCCGAGCGGGACATCGATCGGCGTTCCCATCCCGCCGCGCTTCTTAGCAGACGGGATCAGCGCAGCGCCCTTGCCGAGCACCGCGCGCACAGGCGCCCCGAGCTTCGGGTGCAGGATGGCGGCCGCGTGCTCGAGCTCGCCGTCCTCGCCGACGATCGCTGCCTTGCCGTAGCTGTGGGCCGCTGCCCCCTCGATGCCGAGGGCGGCGACCGCGCGCTCCGCAAGCAGCCGGCCGAGCATCTCGCCGACCGCGACGAGCTCGCTGAGATCGGCGACGTGGCGCCCTGCCAAGGGGTTGCCGATCACCGCGACGGCAGCGGCCTTGCGCGTCGGCGGATGCACGGGCTGGTCCGCCTCGCGATGCGTCTCCTCCACCGTCACGACCAGTTTCCGGATCAGCGGGTCGGACATCAGCGTGGGCTCCTTCAGGCGGCGAGCGCGAGCGACGGCGCGCCAACGACGGCGCGCTCGCCGCGGAGATAGAGTATGGCGGCGCGGATTAGGCCACGCGCGTGGCACTCTTCCGCCACCGCCGCGCCGGCGGCGAGGGCGCGCGCGATCTCCTGCCGCGAGAGCGGGCCGACATCCCAGGTCACCGGCCGATCGCCCAGGTCGCTGTCGGGGTCGATTACCGCGGCGGGGCGGCGCTCGATCGCCGGGTGGCCGGGGAGGTCGACGGCGTTGGCGATCACCGTCGCTGCCGCATCCGCTGACGCCGCGTCGGCTGCGAGCACCGTCACTGCGTCGGCGATGCCAAAGGAGAAGGAGCGTCCGCCGCGGCCCTTGCAGCGCCGCCCGCTTGTTGCGATTCCCCCCACCCCGTCGGCCGCGCCGATGGTCGCGATCGCATCGAGCCCTGGCGCAGCGAGATCGGCAACGATTCCACACCGGAACGATCGCCCCGGGCAGAGGCGGATCGCGATGTCGCCGCCGTCGTTGACGAGCGCGCGATCGAGCCGGCGGCCTTCGGAGAGCGCGGCGAGGAGATGGTCGGCCACCGCTCCGGCGACCGCCGCCATGGGCGTGATGAAGCCTGAGGCGAATGGCGCGCAGGCGGCGTGCATGCGTGCCGCGACGGGGCCCTGAGGCTTCGGCGCCGGCAGGGGGGAGCGAAGCAGTGAGAGCTCAGCGCAGAGGCGCGGCAGGATGTCGGGGAAGGCGGCCACCACCTGCGCGTAGGCCGCGCGCACCTCGGCAGGCTCGCCCCAGGCCTGCACGATCGCGTCGATCGGCCCGTGCTGCAGGTGCAGTCGCCCGCCGGGAAGGAGCGCAGCGGCCGCGCTCATGCCGCAGGCCTCTGGAGCGGCCAAGGGTTTGCCTCGTTCCAGGCCCGTGACGTCACCCGCTCCTCGACGCGCAGCGAGGCGAGCGGCCGCACCCTGTCCATATGCCCGCCCATTGCGGCATAGTCGGCGAGCGGCAAGGTGAACTCGATCGGCGCGACGAGCGCAGGCGTCGGCACATGGCCGAAGGAACCGTCCGGCATCGCCAGCACGTCGACCATGTAGGTGATGCCGCCTCCGGGCCAGAGATAGACCGGCGCGCCGCCCGAGGTGACGCGCGTGAGCGCGGCGCGCACCGACCGCGTGAGCCGCACCGGATTCTCCGTCACCCCCGCGCGCAGCGACCCCCCGGCCCCGGCCATGAACAGGACCGAGGCGAGGGCCGGCTCGCAGTTCTCGCCGATCCGCTCGACCACGGCGGCGATCGCGGGCGGCATCTCCGCCGGTACCGGAACGAGTTTGTCGTCGAGCACATACCACGCGGCGTGTTCGCCCGTGGTCGAGACCATCAGCAGGCGAAGCCCAGGCCAGGCGAGCTTGGGGTCGATCCGCTCGATGATGGAAAGCGGGTCGGTGATGTCTGTGCCGCCCCAGCCGGTGCCTGGGTTTGCCACCTGGAAGTAGCGGCCCGGGGTGGAGCGGCGGCCGCGCACCCGGATTCCCGAGGGGCGCATGTCGAGGAAGCGCCCCGCCTGGTGCTCCGTCAGCACGCCGGTGATGTGGTCGTCGACGACGATCACCTCGTCGGCGTGGCCGAGCCACTGCCGCGCGAAGATGCCGATGGTCGCGCTGCCGCAGCCCACCCGCATGCGCTCCTCACGAACGCCATTGATGATCGGCGCCTGGCCCGCCTGTACGGTGAGCGTCACGCCGCCGTCGATCGTCAGCTCGACCGCGCCCTTGTTGGCGAGCGAGAGCAGCGTCTCGCAAGTGACGACGCCCTCCCTCTTGCCGCCGCCGGTGAGATGGCGCACGCCGCCAAGCGACAGCATCTGTGAGCCGTACTCGGCCGTCGTCACGTGGCCGACTTGTTCGCCGCGCATCCGCACGGGCGCGCATTCTGGGCCGATGAAGCGGTCGGTGTCGATCTTCACCTTGAGCCCGCAGTAGCTGAAGATGCCCTCGGTCACGACCGTCACCATCTCCACCCCGTCGATCTCGGAGGAGACGATGAAGGGAGCGGGCTTGTAGTCGGGATAGGTCGTGCCTGCTCCGATGCCGGTGACGAAGGCGGTCGCGCCGGAGAGCGCCGATCCGTCCCAATCAGCGCCGAGGAAAGGGATCACGCCGTCGCGCCCGGCGCGCGCGGCGACCACCAGCGGGTCCATACGCACAAGCCGTCCCGCCTCGTTGCCGTAGCGGTCGCAGGCGCCGGTCTTGCCTGGGCGGATCCGGCAGAGCACGGGGCAGGCATCGCAGGTGACGATGCCTGCCTCACGGTCCTTCGTGTGCGCGAGCGCCTCAGCCTCCGGCGTGTCGGTCGACTGCCTCGTCTCCGTCATCGGGCCGCTCCGGCGGCGAGGAGGGCGGCGCGAACGCGATCCGGCGTGGCCGGGACGCGGGTGATTCGCACCCCCGTCGCATGGTGGATCGCGCCGAGGATTGCAGGCGCGGTCGCGATCAACGCGGGCTCGCCGATCCCCTTCGCACCAAAGGGGCCGAGCGGGTCTGGGTCCTCGATCAGCATCACCTCGATGGGTGGGACGTCGCCGATGGTCGGGATCAGGTAGTCGTGCAGATTCTCGTTCCGGCCGGGGAAGAACTCCTCCATCAGCGCAAGCCCTATCCCTTGCGCGATGCCGCCATGGATCTGCCCCTCGACCTGGGTCGGGTTCACCGCACGGCCGACATCGTGCACGGCAATGATCCTGAGCGGCTGGACCGTTCCGAGCTCCGTGTCCACCTCGACCATCGCTGCCTGAGCGGCGAAGGCATAGGCCGCGTAGGGGATGCCGCGGCCGTCAGCGTCGAGCGCCGTGGTGGGCGGATCGAACCTGCCCTCGCCGACCAGCACCACGCCCGCTGCGTCCGCCTCGAGTCGCGCGAGATCGAGCCGCACGCGGCGCTCCCCGTCCTCGATCTCGATCCCGCCCGGGACCGGAATGATCCGCGCCTCCGCCCCGGCATTGGCGAGCGCAAGGATCTTCCGCCTGAGGTCCTCTCCGGCAGCCTTGGCGGCATTTCCGGAGACGAAGGTCTGCCGGCTCGCAGAGGTCTTGCCCGCGTCGCGCGTCAGGTCAGTGTCGGCGCCGGTGATGCAGAGAGCCGAGACCGGAACGCCGAGCGCGTCCGCCGCGATCTGCGCCATGATCGCGCGCGACCCCTGGCCTATGTCCATCGCCCCGGAACGGAGGGTGAGCGTGCCGTCGCGCGAGAGCACGACCGTCATCTCCGAGGGATTCGACATCGAGGTGTTGCCGATGCCGTACCACATGCAGGCGAGGCCGACGCCGCGCCGCAGCGCGCCGGCGTGGGCGCGGTTGAACGCCTCCGCCTCCGCCCGCAGCGCACGCCAGCGCCCCTCGAGCGCCTCGAGGCAGGCGACCATGCCGACGGAATGGGCGAGCACCTGGCCAGTCGCTGTCGCATCGCCGGCCCGCAGCGCATTGCGCAGGCGGAAGGAGAGCGGATCGAGGCCGCACCGTTCCGCGAGCATATCCATCAGCGCCTCGTGCGCGATCGCCGCCTGCGGCACGCCGAAGCCGCGGAAGGCACCGGCGGGCGTGTCGTTGGTGTGGATCGCGGCGGTGGTTGCCAGCACGTTCGCCACGGCATAGGGGCCGGTCGCGTGCACCGGCACGCGGTTGGCGACCGTCGGGCCCCAGCTCGCATAGGCGCCGGTGTTGAAGTCGCCATGGAAGCGGAAGGCAACGAGGCGGCCCTCGGCGTCGCAGCCGGCCTCAGCGGTGATCCGCGCCGGGTGGCGCTTCGTCGTCGAGGCCATGCTCTCTGGCCTCGTGTAGACGCAGCGCACAGGCCGCCCCGTGAGCCAGGCAGCGACCGCGACGAGCGGCTGCAGAGAGAGGTCGAGCTTGCCGCCGAAGCCGCCGCCAGTCGCGGTCGGGATCACGCGCACCTGGTCGGGCCGAAGGCCGAGGATCAGAGCGATCTCGTCGCGGTCCATGTACGGCGTCTGGGTGCAGGCGACGATCTCGATCCGGTCCCCCACCCGCCGCGCATAGCCCGCTTCGGGCTCGATGTAGGCGTGCTCGACGAAGCCGGTCTCGACCGTGACGGCGGCGCGGTGCGTCGCCGCGGCAAGCGCCGCCGCCGCATCGCCCGCCTTGACGCGGCCGCGGCACAGCACGTTTCCCGGCGCATGCGGATGGAGATCCGGCGCCCTGCCGGCGGGCGCGTCCTCGAAGGTGACGGGAGGCAGCACCTCCCAGGTGATCGGCAGGTCCTCGTCGCGGATCGAAGCGACCGTCTCAGCGTCGCCGACCAGGGCCGCCACCGCCTCGCCGCGCATGCGCACGAAGCCGCGCGCGAGCACCGGCTGGTCCTTACCGGTCGGGTAGATGCCGAACAGGTTCTGGCCCGGGATGTCGACGGCTGTGAGCACGCGCGATAGCCCCGGGAAGCGGGCGAACAGCCCGGAAAGGTCGCCGATCGAGAAGCGCGCGTGCGGGTGGGGGCTGCGCACCGCGCGCAGCGTCAGGAACGCCTCCTCAGGAAGCGCATCGGCACCGAAACGGTGCGTGCCCGTGACGATCGCGTCCGCGTCCGGGTGGCGCAGACGCGCGCCGACGGCCGAGCCGGCCGGGGGAGAGGGATCGTCAGGCCGGTCGTTGCGCCCGACGCTCAGCACGGCCTCGATGATCTTGCGATAGCCCGTGCAGCGGCAGAGCACGCCGCCCAGCGCATCGCGCACCTCGGCCTCGTTCGGCCGCCCGGTGCGCGCAAGCAGCTCAGCCGCGGCCATCAGCATGCCCGGCGTGCAGATACCGCACTGCGCCGCGCCGTGCCGTGCGAAGGCCTCCTGCAGAGCAGAGAGCCGTCCGCCCGAGGCAAGCCCCTCGACCGTCGTCACATGCCGGCCCTCGACCTGGGCTGAGGCGACGAGGCAGGCGCAGACCTGGCGGCCATCGAGCAGGACGGTGCAGGCGCCGCAGTCGCCGGCGTTGCAGCCGATCTTCGTGCCCATCAGCCCGAGCCGGTCGCGCAGGAGCTCGGCAAGCCGCAGCGCGGGCGGGGCGTGAACCTCGGTCGGCCTGCCGTTGAGCGTGAAGGCGATCCGGCGCTCGGGCGCTCTCATGCGAGCGCCTCCACGGCACGGCGGAGGAGGGTCAGCGCTGCGTCCCGCCGGTAGGCAGCGGTCGCGCGCACGTCATCGATCGGGGCAAGCGGGGCGAGATGCTCGGGGCGTACGAGGGCCGGATCCGGCCTCCGGCCAACGAGCGCTGCCTCGAGCGCAGGGAGGCGTACTGCGGCGGCGGAACAGGCGCCGACCGCGACGCGGGCTGAGGCGACCGTCCCGTCCCCGGCGAGTTCCGCCACGGTTGCGACCATCACGATCGAGATCACGAGGTAGCGACGCGCGCCGAGCTTGAGGAAAGCAGAGCGTGCCGGCAGGGCAGGGCGGGGGATGGTGATCGCGGTCACAATCTCGTCCGGGCGGCGGGCTGTGCTGCGATTGCCGAGCACGAACTCGGCCACCTTCAGCCGCCGTTCGCCGGCGAGGCTTGCGAGCTCGACGGAGGCGTCGAGCGCGAGCAGGTTGGGCACGCCGTCGGCGGCAGGGGAGGCGTTGCAGAGATTGCCTGCGAGCGTTGCCGCGTTCTGGATCTGCGCCCCGCCGACCTCGCGCGCCGCAGCCTTGAGCCCGTCGAACAGCGGCGGCAGCGGGGCGGAGATGATGTCGGACCAGCTGGTCGTCGCACCGATACGCCATCCCGCTTCGGTCTCGGAGATGCCGCGCAGCGCCTCGATCGCGGTGATGTCGAGCAAGTCCTCGTCCGGCTGGTGGGTAACGCGCGCGGGATAATAGTCGGTGCCCCCGGCGAGCAGGACATGCGGCGCTGCGGCAAGCGCTGAAAGCGCCTCGGACAGGGTTCTTGGACGCAGATAGCTCCCCATGCACCGTCCCCGTGTGGCGGCTCTCCTGCCACGGCCTTGCGACCCCGCATAGGCGAGATCATTCGTGTGCATACGATTGATCGGCAGCGTCGGCGCTGTCAATCGCCGCCTGCGCCGTGCCGCACGGCAAGGCTTCCCCCGGTCGGGGCTTCCGGCGTGCAGGGGGGTCGCCTACCCTCGCAGCATCGGCTATTCCGCCGCGGGAAGGGAGACAGCATGGCGCGCATCGGCTTCATCGGGCTCGGCAATATGGGAACGCCTATGGCGCTGAACCTGTTGCGCGCCGGGCATGAGCTCTCTGTGTTCGACCTCTCGGCCGAGCGTGTCGGGCGGCTCGTTGCCGAGGGCGCCGTCTCCGCCGAGACCCCGGCGCACGCCGCCCAAAGAGCGGAGGCGATCATCACCATGCTGCCCTCGGGCAGCGAGGTGCGTGCCGTCCATGCCGGGGCGGGTGGGCTGATCGAGGCCGCTGCGCCCGGGTCGCTGCTGATCGACTGCTCGACCATCGATGTCGCGACCGCCCGCGCCCTGGCCGCTTCCGCGCGCGAGGCGGGGCTTGCGATGCTCGACGCGCCGGTCTCGGGCGGCGTCGCGGGAGCGGAGGCGGCGACGCTCACCTTCATGGTCGGCGGCGAGGCGTCCGCCCTCGAGCGGGCACGGCCGATCCTCGAGGCGATGGGCAAGCGGATCGTGCACGCAGGGGCGGCCGGGGCCGGCCAGGCCGCGAAGATCTGCAACAACATGATCCTCGGCATCTCGATGATCGCTGTGGCGGAAGCCTTCGTTCTCGGTGAGAAGCTCGGACTGTCCCACCAGGCGCTGTTCGACGTCGCGTCCACCTCCTCCGGCCAGTGCTGGGCGCTGACGAGCTACTGCCCCGTCCCCGGCCCGGTGCCGACGAGCCCCGCGAACCGCGGCTACGCGCCCGGCTTCACAGCGGCGATGATGCTTAAGGACCTCGAACTCGCGCGCGGCGTGGCGGCGGAGGCGGGCGCGCGGGCGGAGCTCGGCGCGCATGCGGCTGACCTCTACCGTCGTTTCGCCGAGGGCGGCGGCGCGGCGATGGACTTTTCTGGTATCGTCACGATGATTCGTGGCGGCTGAGTCCGGCCGATCGGCCTCGCAGGCACTGCCGGCGCGGCCCCGCTCTCCGCGAGCAGGGGATGCCGGGCTGCCGGCCTGGGTGATCGTTGCGCAGCCGATGGGTGTCGCTCGAGCAGGGCGGCGTGGCCAGGCGTGGCCGGTTGCCGAGCCATCTCCTCCTTTCATCCTGCTCGGCTCATCGGGCGGGCGGGCGGAGGAGGGCGAGAGCGTGGATTGCGATCATGCGCTCCTCGTCCGTCGGTATCCGCAGCACGGTGACCAGCGAGCCGGGCTCTGAGAGCACCGTCTCCTGCGCGGCGTTGCGCGCGGGGTCGAGCGCGATTCCGAGCCAACCCATGCCCTCGCACACGGCAGAGCGGATCGAGGCGGCATTCTCGCCGATCCCCGCCGTGAACACGAGCGCATCGAGCCCACCAAGCACGGCGGCAAGCGCGCCGAGCTCCCGCCGGACACGGTAGACGAAGTAGTCGATCGCCTGGCGCGCTGCCTCGGTGCCTGCCGCCTCGAGGTCGCGCATGTCGTTCGACAGGCCAGAGAGGCCGAGGAGCCCGCTCTCTTGGTAGATCAGCCGCGTCAGCCTCTCAGCGTCCATGCCTTTGGCTGACATCAGGTGGAGCAGCACGCCCGGGTCGAGCTGGCCGGTGCGGGTGCCCATCGGCAGGCCGTCCACCGCCGTGAAGCCCATCGTGCTGTCGAGCGAGCGGCCCTCCCTGATCGCGCACATCGAGGCGCCATTGCCGAGATGGGCGACGACAACGCGGCCACGGGCGAGCTCGGGCGCGATCTCGCCGAGCCGTCGTACGATGAACTCGTAGGAGAGGCCGTGGAAGCCGTAGCGGCGTATTCCCTCCTCGTAGAAGGCGCGTGGCAAGGCGAAGGCGTCGGCCACGAAAGGGTGGCCGCGGTGGAACGCCGTGTCGAAACAGGCGACTTGCGGCACGCCAGGGTAGAGGCCTGCCATCGCGTCAATGCCGGCGAGATTGTGCGGCTGGTGCAGCGGCGCGAGCGGCACGAGCCGCCCAAGCGCCGCGCGCACCGCGGCATCGACCAAGACCGGGGCGGAGAAGTCCGGCCCGCCATGCACGACACGATGGCCGACTGCTGCAACCTCGCGCGCGCCGAGGAAGCCGCGGAGCCAGGCGGTTGCCTCCGCGAGAGCGGCGCGATGATCGGCCGGGCCGTCGCCGTTCCAGACGCGCCGGGCCAGCACCGTTCCCGCACCGTCGGTCGCGCGCATCTGAGGCCGCGCGCCGATGCCTTCGAGGACAAGGCTCGCCAGCGAAACGAGCGCCTCGGCCGCCTCGAACGCCTCGAGCTTGATCGAGGAGGAGCCGGCGTTGACGACGAGCACGATGCCGCTCATGCAACCGGTTCCGGAACGAGCGGCCTGACAGCACTCTCCCCCGTCGTCTTCCAGTGGTTGAACAGCACCGCGAGCGCGGCGGAGGCGAGGCGGGCGCGGGCATCGTCGGCCCGGCTCGTCAGCATCACCGGCACGGCAGCGCCGACGACGAGGCCGGCGCTGTCGGCATGGGCGACGAAGGTCAGGTTCTTCGCGAGCATGTTGCCCGCCTCGAGGTTCGGCACCACGAGCACCTCTGCCATGCCCGCCACCGCCGAGACGATGCCCTTGGTGCGGGCAGCGTCGATGTCGATCGCGTTGTCCATCGCAAGCGGGCCGTCAACGAGGCCTCCGGTGATCTGCCCGCGATCCGCCATCTTCGAGAGGATCGCCGCATCGAGGCTCGAGGGGATGGCCGGGTTCACCGTTTCGACCGCGCTCATCACCGCGACCTTTGGCTTGGCGATGCCGATCGCGCGGGCGAGGTCGATGGCGTTCTGCACGATGTCGGCCTTGGTCATCAGGTCAGGCAGGATGTTGATCGCGGCATCGGTGACGAGGAGGAGCTGCGGCAGGCCCGGCGCGTCGAGCACGAACACGTGGCTTATCCGACGCTTGGTGCGGAGCCCGCCCTCGCGCTTGACGATCTCGGCGAGCAGTTCGTCGGAGTGCAGCGCGCCCTTCATCACCGCGCGGGCCCGCTCCTCGTGCACAAGCGCGACCGCGCGCGCCGCCGCGGCATGGCTGTGCGGCGTATCGAAGATCTGCAGGCCGCCGAGCGCGACCCCGGCTGCCTTCGCCGCGGCGCGGATCTTCGCCTCAGGCCCAACGAGAAGCGGCTCGATCAGGCCGGCTTTGGCTGCCGCCACAGCGCCCTGGAGGCTCGGCACGTCGCAGGGGTGCACAACCGCCGTCGGCAGACCAGGCAGGCCCTCGCAGGCGGCGATCAGGCGATCGAACTTCGCATGCTGGCGGAACACGAGCTCCGGCAGGGCGAACCGGTCAAGCGTCGCGCGCACGGTCGGCGCGAACACCTCGCACACTGCCTTCGCGATCGTCTCGCCGCGCTGGTTGGTGATCGTGCCGTCGAACACGACGATGTTCGGTGGCCGCTTCTCGCGCACGGTGACGGATGCGGTGAGCGTGTCGCCGACATGGGCCCGGCCGAGGAACTCGATCGCTTGCGCCTTGTAGAGCGTGCCCGGCCCTGGAAGCCTGTTGCCGAGGACGGCGGAGAGGAGAGTCGCCACCCACATGCCTGGTGCGACCGTGACGTCGCTGTCGCCCTCGCCCTGCCGCCCCTCCAGGTGGAGGGGATTGAGGTTGCCCGAGGCGTGCGCGAAGAGGACGAGGTCGTTCGGCGTCAGCGTGCGCTCGATCGCCGCGCTGTCGCCGACGGAGATCTCGTCGAAGGTGCGGTTGGTTGCAGCCGGCGCATCCATCGGGGGCCTCCTCGGGCTGATCGCACAGGGGCGGTATCAGCCCTTCGCGTGATGGTGCCCGAGCGGAACGCGAGGAGAAGTTTCCGCCACTTCCTCTAGCGCTCCGGCAGGGCGTTGAGCAGGACCATCGCGGCGAACGCCTCCCCGGGCGTGCGGCCCGGGAAGTGCCGCTCTGCGATTTCGAGGATTCCGCCATCGCGGTGGAGGCGCGCGATCGCCCGGTCGGCGGCGAGCCTGAGCGCGCTCTCGCCGCGCGGCACGGCAAGTGCGAGCGTCTCGATCGTGAGGAGACGGTCGCCGATCGCGAACGCCTCCGGGCTCGAGCTGCGCCCGCGCAACGCCACGAGGATCTCGAGATCGGCAGCGTAGCCGTCGAGAAGCCCGGCGCTGAGCGCGGTGACGCCGTCGCCGTGCGAGGCGACGTCGATGATCTGGCCGTCCAGCCTGCCGGCTGCGGCGAGCGCCTTCACCGCGGCCTCCGTGGTCGTGCCCGCAAGCACGCCGAGCCTCCGGGGCGGATTCTGCGGCACGCCGACCCCGCTGCCGCCGAGCGGGGGAACCGACACGGGGCCGGGGGCGAGCCGCACCATCAACCCGGCGCCGGTGACGAAGGTCGGCAGCGAGAAATCGACGAGCTCGCGGCGCGCAAGCGTCATCGAGCTTGGATCGCACAGGAGATCGGGGGCGCGATCCGCCGTCACCCGGAAGCGGTCGCCGGCATCGACGGGGACATACTCGATCCGGAGCTGCCTGCCCGAGATGCGCGCGATCTCGGCGACGACTGCGTGGCAGATCTCGATCTGATAGCCGACATAGGTGCCGTCCGGCCGCGCTGCGGAGAAGGGCGGCGAATCGGAGCGGACGCCGAGGCGAATGGCGCCGCGCGCGAGGGCATCCGCAAGCGCATCGGCAAGGGCCGGGCCTGAGGCGAGCGCAAGCGAAAGGACGGCGGCGATCACACGGCGCATGTAGGCAACTCCCCGCCCGGCCTCGCGGGCGCTCCAACCTTGGGCCGGGCGTTCCGGCCGGCGCAACCACAACACTATGTCAGCCGGCGAAGGCGTCGGCACCTGCCCCGCAGACGATCGCACAGAGGCGCTCGCCGCGGCCGGGGCGGTAGGCGCCGGCGA
>Ga0308419_1001942_pt1 | contig 13572 bp, 16 predicted proteins | sample HotsprSampleMS50_FD_203674 | JGI IMG/M metagenome (GOLD analysis project Ga0308419, IMG submission 203674) | Hot spring phototrophic mat microbial communities from Mushroom Spring, Yellowstone National Park, Wyoming, United States - 20090730_MS50 ... | reverse complement strand
AAGCGGACTTTCGCTGCGGGAGCTGACAGGCGTGATGACGGTGCGGTGTCCGAACAGCCGCACGCTATCGTGAGAAACGCGGCACCCGCAGCCATCGGGAACCCGGTCAACCGACGCGTGATGGGATGCATCGCTTTCCTCCGTGGGTGTGGAATCGGGCGCACCAAGGGATGCCCCCGTCGGAACCGTCCCGACAAAGACCAGCCGGCGAGAGGAATCGAACCTCCGACCAGCCGCTTACAAGGCGGCTGCTCTACCGCTGAGCTACGCCGGCTTCGTAGTACGAGCGCGTTTGGATGGCGTGTCATCATCCGGCTGGAACTCGAACTCGCGGTCCGCGATGACGACCCGTTCCCCGGGCGTCACGCCATTCTTCTTGAGGAGACGCTCCACACCCATCGCCCGGAGCCTCCTGCGCAGGCGTATGACCGCTTCCGGAAAGTTGAAATCGGTCATAGCGACCGCACGGCGAATGGATTCCCCATCGACTGTCAGTACGCCGTGTACGCGGGCAACCGTGAACCCCGGATGGAATTCGTACCGTTTGAATGATACCACCGCATCATCCGTCGGTGCCTCTGGATCCGCAGACGTCGCGTTCGCGTGCGTCCGGTCAAGCACCTGTACCATTTTATCAAGCATCTTTTCAATACCTGCGCCGGTGACCGATGACACGACGCAGACACCGGCAGAAGAACGTGCCGCTTTCCGGAGCGCCGCGGCCGCGGCGGTGGCGGCCTTCTGATCGGTGGTGTCGGCTTTCGTCAGTATGAGAATGGATGGTTTCTGGATCAGCGCCGGTGAGTATGAGCGTAATTCCTTCAGAACGGTCCGATACGCGGCGACGGGTTCCATGCCGGTCATCCCGGAAAGATCAATCACGTGCGCGATGATGCGGGTTCGTTCGATGTGCCGCAGGAAGTCGGTGCCCAGTCCCTTGCCCGTGTGTGCATCTTCGATCAGCCCGGGGATGTCGGCGATGACGAATGAACGCATGTGGTGCACACAGACGCCGAGATTGGGAGAGAGCGTGGTAAACGGGTACGGGGCGATTTTTGGACGGGCGGCGGTAATCCGGGACAGCAGGGTGGACTTTCCGGCGTTCGGGAGACCGGCCAGGCCGACATCCGCGATGAGCTTGAGTTCCAGCAGTAGTACCGCTTTTTGTCCGGGTTCACCGAGCTCGGCGACCCGTGGTGCACGGTTAGTCGAAGATTTGAATGCGGTATTGCCGCGGCCGCCGCGGCCGCCCTTCGCCACCAGCAGTGTCTGGCCGTGGGTTGTGAGGTCTGCGACGAATTCCCGCGGGGATGGGAGGGTATGTCCGGGACGCGGTCCCAGTTTCCAGACCACCGTTCCGCACGGCACGTTGATGACGAGATCCGGGCCGTCCTCTCCCGACATGAGACTGCCCCTGCCCGGACCACCGCTGCGTGCCTTGAAGTGGGGGCGCAGTACGAAGTCGTACAAGGTGGTCATTCGGGAATCGGCGCGGAGCAGCACATCACCGCCCCTGCCGCCGTCCCCGCCGTTAGGCCCGCCCCGGGGAATGAATTTTTCCCGACGGAAACTGACGCAGCCGTCGCCGCCCTTGCCCGATTCAACGTAAATCGTTACGGTGTCGGCGAACATGCCGCCTCCCCGCACGGGAAGCCGAGCGTCAGGCAGGTATCACGTCGATGCACTGTCTGGTCTTGCTGATGTTGCGGAAGAGCACCTTGCCGTCTATTTTAGCGTGGATGGTGTAATCCTTGCCCAGGAATGTATTCTTACCCGCCACGAAACGGGTTCCGCGCTGGCGTACGATGATGGAGCCGGCGGTTACTTTCTGATCCTGATAGGCTTTTACGCCCAAGTTCTTCGGATTGCTGTCCCGCCCGTTGACTGCATGTACCATGGCCGATCACCTCACTGAAACGTGATGTCCTTCACCCGAAGGACGGTGATGCACTGCCGGTGCCCCATCTTGCGCCGCCAGTTTTTCTTGGGATTTCCCTTGCGGAAAACGATGATCTTGCGCGATTTCGCCTGTTCGACGATTTCGGCGACGACACGGGCATTCGGGAGATGCGGCTCGCCCAGTTGTACCGCACCGGAGTCGTCCTTGATGAGCAGGACTTTGTCCAGGACGATTTCGCCACCCGCGTTGCCCTCGAGCTTCTCTACGGTGATCGTTGCACCTTTCTCAACGACATACTGTTTGCCGCCAGTCTCGATAATGCCGTACATAGGGACATGTCCTTCGTTTGATGATGGAGTCCTCGGGGAGGACCGTCAATTCTGTTGAGAAATATATAAAAAAAAGCCGGTTGTCAAGTGAGGCCTTCCGCCGACAGGGGTGTGTCAGCCGTCAGGGACGGGCACGGGATTCAGCGAGCGGGCATCTCCGGTGCGAAACGTCGAAGCACCGTTGAACCGATTGTTATCTCCTCTATCCGGTCGATGTCGGTACGCACCGTTGCCGTAAAGGAGCCACCGAGCAGCCTGGGCGCGCGGTAGCGCAGGGTATGCTTTTTTCGGTCGGGTGACACCTTTGTTTCCAGGGCCGTCCCGAAGATCTGCTCGAGATCCTTCTCCGTGACCGTCTTCTGACGGAGCAGCCGTCGAACTTTGACCAGGTTTTTCACCCCCTCTCTGTCTGCGACAACGTATACGGCGGTGAAAACCATCGTGAGGACGATCCCTAGAATGACGATCTTGATGATTCTCATGGTCCCCCCTGATCCCGGTGTGTGTACGATGGACGGTTCATCCAGTGTAGGCGGACAGCATCTGTTTAAGGATGTGCAGAACGCCGAGAGCAACAGCATTGGACAGGAGGGCGGCGAGCAGGCAAACGATCATGTTCCGGGTGATGAACAGACGGTTGAGTGCGGTAACGAGTGCTGTTGAAACCACCCAGGTGGATACCCCGGTCCCGGCGAAAAACGGCGTACCTTCAAGCCCCGTGAAAGCGATCCCGAGCAGAAGAACGAAGTACGCAGTTTCCATCATGCCGCAGAATTCGAATACACCGTCCAGCAGCGAATAGTGGTAGATGTGCTCAGCGCGCTTCCACAGCATCAAGAAGTGAAAAATCGCAATGCCTGCAGCGATGTTAGTGACCGCGAAGGTGGTCAGCAAAATGACGTGTGGCATGTGGTTACCCGCCGTGAGCAGGGGCGGTGCGGGAGCGCCCCGTTTTCACCGATGCGGGGGCACGCGAGACACCCCATGACATCGGTGATGTTTCCATATGAAATGCGGACGCGGAACGCAACCGGCGGGACATCAGAACTGCCGGAGCTTTTCCCGGTACGAGTCGAACGAACGCACGGCATCCAGGGGGCGTCGCACGGGTCGCTGCATTTCGGCGGCGCGCTGTCCGGCGGAAAGATTCGGCAGGATCCCGGTGGCCCTGCGTGCCAGGATGACCAGGGTGACGACTTGCACATCATCAGGGATGCCCACAACGGCTCGTACCGTTCTGGCATCGAACCCCGCGATGGGGTGTGCCACCAGGGCGAGTTCGGTGGCACGCAGTATGAGGAACGCCGTTGCCAATCCGATGTCAAAGGTCCAGTAGTCCCGGTCGTCGATGAGGCAGTCATCTTCCCGCCTCCCGAGCACCACCGCGATGCACGGGGCGTTGCGCGCCCACTCATTGCCTTCGCTGAGCGCTTCCCGGAGTCGGGACAACTGTTCCGGCAATCGGACGAAGACGAAGCGCCACGGCTGTTTGTTGTAGCATGAGGGGGCGAGGGAGGCCGCCCGGGCGAGATCGTCCAAGGTCTCTTCGGATATGGGTTCGGGCGACAGTGAACGGTACGCCCGCCGTGCCGCAATGGCATCGCTGACGTGCATGGATTGTTGTTCCTCCGCTCAGGGCATGAGCGCTGCGGTGATTTCGCCGACGTACATGCGATGGTAGTCCTCCGCCGCATAGTGGTTGTGGATCGCCGGATCGTGGAATCCAGCCGGTGTGATATCGTGGTGGTAGATTTTCCGACAACACAGCACGAGACGCGCCTCGATGAACGTTACACATCCGGGTGCGACCGCCAGCGGGTGCAGTCCTGCACGCGACACTTTGTCAGTGTCACGCCCCGAGAGTGAACCGCACCGCTCAAGAGCTTCGCGGTACTGTTCCGTGAAGAACGACAGGGTGAACCGGTCGTGCCGTTCCATGAATCCGAACGTGTGGCGTGTCGGCCGGATCACACACCAAGCCACCTTCAGGTTCCACAGGATACCCATCCCGCCCCAGCTGGCGGTCATCGTGTTGAACGCATCCGGATTGCCCGCGGTGACCAGCATCCAATCGGTGCCGATGAGTTCAAAGACGTTGTCCCGGATGGTGACCGGGTTGACTGTATGGAAGTGCGGTTGATGGTGCATGACGACGTTCCTTTCAGAGCCAGTGATGGTCGCGGTACCAGCGCCACGTTTCCGTGGCGCCGGTGGACAGCGGGGTATACACGAATCCATCAATATACCGCGCGATGGTCTCGGACCTGCATGTCCATCGTTCGCACTGGAGCTCGCGCAACTTGTCACGGTTGAATGTCGCCGGTTTCCCCCGCACCAGGGCAACCAACTCCGCCGAGATTGCCGCCGCGTGCGCCGCCCACCCCGGGATGTGCAGCACGTGTACGGTGCGCCCGACGACGGTCGAAAAAACAGCGGCGAGCTCCGGGAGCGTGTAGCAGCGGGGTTCGGCGACGTAATAGGTGCCCTCGGGAGCGCGGTCAGGGTGGGTGGCCAGATACGCGACCAGGCGTGTCACATCCCTGAGGTAAGCGAATTGAATATGAAATGAGCGGGTGAACGCGGGCAGGTATCCTGCAGCAGCCAACTTGAAATAGGTGAACATATCGCGGTCGCCAGGACCGTAGACCGCACCCGGGCGCAGGATCACGGTGTGCGTCCGGGTACCCGCCGTGACGCGCAGGATCTCGGACTCTCCGGCGAGCTTGCTGCGGCCGTACTCGGACACCGGGGAGGCGGTGTGGGACGCGTCACGGGGATCGCCGTCTCCCGCAGGCCCGGCAGCCGCCTGCGAAGAAATGCTGATGATGAGCCGCACGGTTCCGGCAGCGACGGCGGTTTCTGCAAGGGTGCGTGCGCCGTCACGGTTCACCCGGTAGTAGCGCTGTGTGTCACGGCACCGGAGCACCCCGGCGCAGTGGACGACAACGTCTACGTGTGCGAGTGCGGCGATGAGCGACGCAGGGTCGGTCACATCCCCCGTTGCCATTTCAATCCGGTCGCGGATCGATGTGAGGCTGGTCAGGTCGCTGCTGGCGCGTACCAGACAGCGCACCGCGCAGGGCGGCTGGCGATCTGGTGCCGCTAAGGTGCGGGCCAGTGCACTGCCGATCAGTCCGTTTGCGCCCGTGATGAGAATCCGCAAGGGAGTCGTCATTTCAGGCATCCTGGTCAGCGTTCGCGATACGCTTCTGCAGTATTCCGGAAAGCCGGCGGATGGAATCGTAGTCGAACCCGCGGCGTAGCAGAAACCCCGTGATTCGTCGTCTGACCGCGGGTGAATCCGGGAGGTGACCGAAGCGGCGCCTGAGTATCGCGAGAATACCGGCATCGGGATCTTCGTCAGGATCCGGTGGCAGTTCCTCGATGCCGTGGGTGCGTTTGAGTTCCTGGACGATGAGACGCAGGCTGCGGCCGCGCCGTAATTGGATGTCGCGATAGGATCGGGCGAACCGCTGGTCGTCGAGCAGATTTCGTTCGGTCAGCAGGTGGAGAGCGGTTTCCACCGCTTTCGGGGAGAACCCCCGCTCCCGCAGTTTGGCGGTGAGCTCCGCGGTCGAGCGGTCCCGGTACCCGAGGAGCCGGCATGCACACTGGAACGCGGCATCAGCGCTGTCGCGAAGATCGGCGGCTGCCGCACGGGGTCGTCGGCCGAACGCACGCATTTCAGACATCTCCTGCCGCAGGGTTCAACCCGGCGGCGCGCAACAACGCGATGAACTCCGCCTCATCCAGGACCCGCACACCCAGCCGCCTCGCATGCGCCAGTTTGGACCCTGCCGCAGTCCCGGCGACGACCATCCCGGTCTTTGATGAGACCGACGAAGCCGTTTTCCCCCCGAGAGAGGCCACCAGCCGCTGCGCTTCGTCGCGCGTCATCGTCGCCAATTCACCGGTGAACACGACCGTCACTCCTTCGAGCACCCGACGGATTCCCGTGGTGCCGGGTGGCAACTCCGGTTCACTGAGGGACACTCCTGCAGTGCGGAGGCGTTCGATGAGGCGTGCGGTCTCCGGTCTGTCGAGGAACCCGCGCACGGACGCTGCGATCACGGGGCCGATCTCGTCGACCGCGGCGAGATCGTCTTGGGCGGCGGCTTGCAGGGTATCCATCGAGCGGAACGTCCGGGCGAGGTTCCGGGCGGACTTCTCGCCGACGTGGCGAATGCCGAGAGCGTACAGCAAGCGGCTGAGGGGCTGTCGTTTTGATCGTTCGATCGCCGCCAGAAGATTCGCGGCACGGCGGCGTTTGAACTGTTCAAGACCCAGGAGATGTTCCGTAGTCAGTCGGTACAGATCGGCGATATCGCGGACCAGGCCGGCGTCCACCAGCTGCTGAGCGACCGCACTCCCCAGTCCGTCAATGTCCATAGCTCCGCGGGAAGCGAAATGAACGATGTGCTCCACCAATTGTGCGGGGCAGAGCGGATTGACGCAGCGGTATGCGACCTCGTCTTCACGAACGACCGGCTGTCCACATGAAGGGCACCGTTCCGGCGGTTCTATGGGGATCGGACGGGGCGCTTTGTCAACGAGAGCGACAACCTTGGGGATGACTTCTCCCGCGCGTTCGACGAGCACGCGGTCACCGATCGAGAGGCCGAGGCGTTTCACTTCGTCGAAATTGTGGAGCGTGGCTCTCGAAATGGTGACGCCGCCGCAGCTGACCGGCTCCAGTTCAGCAACCGGGGTGATCACTCCGGTGCGTCCGACCTGGAACGTGACGTCGCGCAGGGTGGTCGTCGCTTGACGCGCCGGAAACTTGTAGGCGATCGCCCACCGCGGGGACTTCATGGTGACTCCCAAAGCTTCACGGTCCGCGAATGCGTTGAGTTTGACCACCGCGCCGTCAATGTCGTACGGGAGATCGTCCCGCTTCTGCTGCAGCGCGAGGCACGCATCAAGCGCCTGTCGTGCGCTGCGGCACACGGAGCGTGGCTCGATCACGGGGAGACCGGCGCGGGCGCACCAGGACAGGAAGGCATCGTCGTCGGCAAACGACATCCCCTCTGACATCCCGAATGAGTGAACTTGGAAACGCAGAGGACGCTGTGCTGTAACAGCAGGGTCCTTCTGGCGCAGGGATCCGCTCGCCGCATTGCGGGGATTCGCGAACGGTGACTCCCCGCGTGCGGTGAGGGTTTCGTTGAGGCGGACAAAAGAATCGCGTTCCAGGTAGACTTCCCCCCGTACTTCGAGCACCTCCGGCGGCGGGCCGCCTGCAGCTTTCAAACGCTGCGGTATCGAAGCGATGGTGCGCGCGTTCGCGGTGACATCCTCCCCTACCGCACCGTCCCCGCGGGTGGCTGCGGTGACGAGTGTGCCGTTACGATACGTAAGCGAGCAGCTCAATCCGTCGATCTTGGGCTGGACCATGTATTCATGACGCGCCGATTCCGGCAAAAGTCTTGCAATGCGATCGAACCATGCCACCAGCTCTTCGGGATTGTAGGTGTTGTCCAAAGACAACATCGGAACGATGTGGGTGACCGGGGCGAACCGGCTCGATGCGGTGCCACGCACCGTTACAGTGGGGGAGTCCGGCGCGGCGAGTGCGGGATACGCACGTTCAAGGTCGGCGAGTTCCCGAACCAGCGCGTCGTACTCAGCGTCGGCGATGCGCGGGTGTTCCAGCAGGTAGTACCGGCGATCATGGTCGGCGATGGCGGCACGCAGACGTCTGGCACGTGCCACCACTTCTTTCGGCGGGATTGCAGCCGTCATGCGTCAGGGTGGGCGGCGTTTTCCGCGGACGGAGCACCGGTGCGGAGGTGTTTGATGCGGTCCAGTATCCCGTTGACGAACCGCGGCGAATCCGGGGTGGAATATTCCCGGGCGATCTCGATGGCCTCGTTGATGACCACGCTCAGCGGAACCTGCGGGCAGGCGATGAACTCCGCCGCGGCGATGCGCAGGATGTTCCTGTCGAGCATGGCGGTGCGTTCCAGGCTCCAATTCTCAAGCCGCGCGCTGATCTCGGCGTCGATGCGTTTCCGGTGTTGCGCCGCGGTGAGGATCAAAAGAAGGGAATGGCGGACGGCGTGCACTGGCCGGTCCGTTTCCTCAGCGAAAATAATGCGTACCACATCGCCGACCGTCATCCACGAAGAGTCCAGGAGAAAGAGGGCGTTGAGCGCCAGGATGCGGGACTTGCGCCGCAAGCCGAACCTGCCCGTCGTGGTTTCAGAAGGGGTCATGGAGTGTGTCATGGACCGGCATGGGGATCGGGTTCTCGATGTTGTTCAGAGCGATTTGAGCACGTTGACGAGTTCCAGCACTGCGAGTGCCGCCTGCGCCCCCTTGTTGCCCGCTTTGGTTCCGGCACGTTCGATGGCCTGTTCGAGAGTGTCCGGCGTGATGACGCCGAAAGAGATCGGAACGCCCGTGTCCAACATGACCTGGGCGATTCCCTTGGCGCACTCGCGCGCGATGTAGTCGTTGTGCGGGGTATCCCCCTTGATGATCGCCCCGAGTGCGATGATGGCATCACAGGCGCCGCGCTGCGCGATTTTTTTGCACGCCAGCGGAAGCTCGAATCCTCCCGGAACCCAAACGAGTTGAATGTTCTTCTCATCCACGTCGTGGCGCAGGAGCGCGTCGGTCGCCCCATCCACCAGTCGCGAGGTGATGAAATCGTTGAATCGGGAAGCAACGATGCAAAACGTGAGCCCCTTGCCGATGAGCTTGCCTTCGGTAACCTTGATCATGTGCGTCATCCTCCGTCGGAGCGTGGATGCCGGGCGATGCCGGACGTGTCATTCAGATGTGGTGCAGCAGATGGCCGAGTTTCAGTTTCTTTGCGCGAAGGTACCGTTTCATATACCTGTTTTGAGGCGGTATTTCAACGGGAACTCGCCCCGTGATGCGCAGCCCGTACCCTTCCAGACCGATGACCTTACAGGGATTGTTGGTCAGAAGCCTGATCGAAGTCAGGCCGAGATCAGCGAGGATCTGGGCGCCGATGCCGTAGTCGCGCAGATCCGCCGGGAAGCCGAGCTTGATATTCGCCTCGACAGTGTCGTACCCCTGGTCCTGCAGCTGATAGGCACGCAGCTTGTTGGCAAGACCGATCCCCCGTCCTTCCTGGTTCAGGTACAGCAGTACGCCGGATCCCTCGCGGGCGATCATCCGCAGGGCGGTTCGCAGCTGGATGCCGCAGTCGCAGCGCAGGGAACCGAGGACATCGCCGGTCAGACAGGAGGAGTGCACCCGGACCAGGACGTTCTGCTTGTTGCGCACCGCGCCGCGGACCAGCGCCACATGCTGTTCGTTGTTGAGTGTATTCTCGTAGACGTGTATGTGGAAGTTGCCGAACTGCGTGGGCAGCATGGTTGATGCGAGTTTCCGGACGTAGCGGGTGGTCTTGCGGCGATACTCGATGAGGTCCGCAATGGTGATCAGTTTCATGCGGTGGATCCGCGCAAACGCGGTCAGCGCGGGGAGTCGTGCCATCCTACCGTCATCGCCCATGATTTCGCAGATGACTCCCGCAGGAAACAGGTTCGCGAGTCGTGCCAGGTCGACGGATGCTTCGGTATGGCCCGCCCTGACCAGCACGCCCCCGTCGCGGTATGCCAGCGGGAATACGTGCCCTGGCCGGACGAAATCACGCGGTCCGGATCCGGGATCGACCAGCTTTCTGATGGTCAGTGCCCGGTCATGTGCCGATATGCCGGTGGTGATGCCCTCACGTGCATCGACGGAAACAGTGAACGCCGCCTCACGGGGCGCATCCGGTGACTCAACCATCAAGGGGATGTTGAGTTCCTCCAGGCGTTTTCGTTCCAGGGCGACACAGATGAGCCCCCTGCCGTGTTTGGCCATGAAGTTGATGTCTGCCGCGGTTATAGTCTGTGCCGGGAAGACGATATCCCCTTCGTTTTCCCGGGATGGGTCATCCACGACTACGAGCCCCTTTCCGGCACGGAAATCGCGCAGTGCATCGGGTATGGAACTGAATCCGTGGTTGAGCGCGGATTCCCTGCATCTCGTGCTTTTCATGTGCGGCCATTCCTCTCCAGAAAACCGGCGCGTTCAAGGAGTGCGCGGGTGACTGAGCTTCCACGATGTCCGGGTGCGGCGGCTGCATATCGAGCCAGCGCGTCGAACTCCAGATTCACAGGATCACCCGGACGCCGGTCGCTGAGGACGGTGCGTTCCCATGTCGCCGGAATGACCGCCACGCTGAATGAGCGGGGTGTTACCTCCGCCACCGTCAGACTGATCCCGTCCAGGGCGACCGATCCCTTTTCCGCCAGAAGGTGTTCCGAGCTGGCAGGCAGCTCGAAGTACAGACGACGTTCCACCCCCTGCGGGATGATTCGCAGGAGACGTACGACGCAGTCCACGTGTCCCAACACAATGTGTCCATCCATGAGGGCGTCGGCTCGCAGGGGGCGTTCCAGGTTGACCCGGTGGCCGGTCCGCAGATGTCCGATGGCGGTGCGCCGCATCGTCTCCCCGGAAACATCCGCGCTGACGAGCCATTCCGACGAGCTGCGTCGGGTGACCGCCGTCATGGTGAGACACACGCCATTGACTGCGAGCGACCCGCCGCGACGCAGGTCGTTGAGTCGCGTTGTGATGGAAAGAACGCCGCCGGAACGTGCGGTGACACGCCCGGTGTCTTCAATGAGACCGGTGAACATGGGTGCTCCGTACCCGTGCTGTGGTTGCGCCATCCATCCGGCGGCGTACGGGTCGGGCGACAATCAGCACGTCATGGCCGATGGGTTGTGTTGAGGTGATGGTCAGTGGCAGTGTACACGCCAAAGACCTGAAGCCTTTACCGCCAACGAATGTCTTCGCCCGGGAACCGCCCAGTATTTTCGGCGCCACATACAGGAGGATTTCATCCACCAGGCCGGCCTGCACAAAATGCCACGCCGTTTCCCCGCCGCCTTCAACGAACACTGAAGATACCCCGAGATCGCTGAGGAGCGCGAGCAGACGGCCGGGCGGGACCGTCTTTCCCCGGAATACCGCGACCATCGTTCCCCTGCAACCACGGCTGAGTCGCCGGAGTGTGGCACGCGAGATCATCGGCGAGGCGATCATCGTGGACGGTCCGTCCGGAGAGCAGAGCCGCAGACCGGGACGCAGGTGCTGCAACGAACCGATCACGACACGCATCGGGCCGTGTCGCCCGCCTGGGACAGTCAGGAGCGGATTGTCCGTGTTGGCGGTATCCATGCCGATGATCACCGCGTCGTGCAACGCCCGCATGCGGCGGGCGTGTGATCGCGCACGTTCCGAGGTCACCCACCGGGATACGCCGGTTGCTGTTGCGGTTTTCCCATCAAGGGTGACCGCGGCTTTCAGGGTGACAAACGGACGTCCGGTACGCACCCATACAAGGTACCGGCGGTTCAGCTCTGCGGCTTCACGAGCAAGCAGACCGACGTCGACCCGGATACCGGATCGCCGGAGAATGGCGATACCGCGTCCGTTGACGCAGGGATTTGGATCTCGGAGCGAACAGACGACACGCTGCACCCCCATTCGTGCGAGCATGACGGCGCACGGTGGGGTCTTGCCGTGATGGGAGCACGGTTCGAGATTCACGTATACCGTGCAGCCGCGTAGGGTTCCCGTTGCAATTGACCTCACTGCATCCATCTCAGCATGCGCCCCACCAAACCGGCGGTGGTACCCTTCGGCGATCACTCGTCCATCGCGCACGATGACGCAGCCGACCATGGGGTTGGGAGAGACCTTTCCCGCTCCCCGGGAAGCCAGGTCCAGGCAGCGTTTCATGTGCCGAAGATCAGCAGCGGAATACGATGCAGATGCCCGTAGCATGGTTCGCAGGGTACCTCGCAATGCGTCAGAGCGTGGTTCGGGGAGGAAGTCCTCAGGAGAAGAAACACAGCACACCACAGGCACACTCTTCTCCCATCCGGACTGGTTCCGGCCTGCTGCCGGAAGTCACCGTTGGTACCCGGTTTTCCCTGTAAACACACGGGTTCTGTCCCGCAGCCCGCCACGAAAACGGGCTGCGGGACTCGCGGACTCGTTTCCGCCGTTACGGCGCGGAACATCACCGCCAGTTAAGGACTTTCACCTTACCCCGAAGAAACCCCGGCTCAACGCCGGATACGGATCAATGGTACATGTCCGCGGCAGACGCGGACGAACTATCTATCTTACCTCTCTTATCTTACAGTTTCAGGCCGAAGGACAACCGGTGCGACGTCCCCAGATCCCCGAACGGCACGAACGCGTAGTCCACGCTGAACTTCTGCTGCATGAACCCCGCGCCCACCGTGAAGCTCTCCGTGTCAAACCCCACCTTGTACCCCGCCCGGACCGCCAGCATGTTGTTGATCAGGTACTCGCCGCCCACCAGAATCTTGATCGTGCTGTCATCCCCGAACTTCGCCACGTCCGCCGCCACCGTCAGCTTGTTGGACCCCATCTCCTTCACGTACGCCGCCCCGCCACGAATCACCAGCGGCAGACTGTCCGCCGTCTCGCCGTACTTCACCGACGTCCCCAGGTTCTGCACCGCCACCCCCACCTTCACATTCTCGTTCACCGCATACCCGCCGCCAACGTCCACCATGAACGCCATCGTGGAGAACTCCTCCACCAGCGTCGAGTTGTAAATCTTCAGGTTCCCACCCACGCTCAGCTTGTCCAGGTCCTTGGCGTACGACAGCACCGCGATGATGTCCGTCAACCCGTTCTTCGTAATCAGCCGCGGCGTCGCCTCGTTGGTCCACATCTCAATCTGACCCACACTGTAGTAAATCACCGATGCCGCCACACGCCCCGCCGCGATCGGCATCGCAAACGCCACCCCCCCGAAATTGTCATCGGCGATACCCCGCTGGTACAACGCCCCCAGCTGCTTGTCCGCCACCGACACCGCGGGATTGTAGTGGATGCCAAACACATCCCCCGCACCCGCCGCCGCGTACGCCTCACCCATGCCGCTCGCCCGTCCCCCGATCGCCTGCAGCAGCGTCACCGCGCCGTTCGTGCCAACGCCGGCATGCGACAGCGCAGCAACACCCACCACCACCAACGTCCCCAACACCTTCTTCATGCGAACCCTCCTCCCCCGCATGTTCCGACCGCCAACGCCGGTCGACCATAAGTCACACATGCTGCATACCAAATCTTTCCACTGGTGTCAATAGGCGTGACGTATGTCATGCGTGATGTGTTGCAATGCAGCGGTGCGTTTTGTATAAGCTTATTCTATCTATTCGCTGTGTTCCGAAATGCATGCGTTTGCGGTGCGGAGGACGCAATGCAGTCCTGATCAGTCCATGGAAACGAGAAAGATTGTCGCACGATACCTCAACGGCACACTCGTCA
>Ga0308419_1001923_pt1 | contig 13659 bp, 11 predicted proteins | sample HotsprSampleMS50_FD_203674 | JGI IMG/M metagenome (GOLD analysis project Ga0308419, IMG submission 203674) | Hot spring phototrophic mat microbial communities from Mushroom Spring, Yellowstone National Park, Wyoming, United States - 20090730_MS50 ... | reverse complement strand
CCTGCTTGAAAAGGAGAGGGCCCTTATCAAGATGGCCTACAATGACCCTGTTACAGGGCTTGCAAACCGGATGCTCTTTATTGACCGCCTTAATCAACTGATAATCAGGGCCAAGAGATACAGGATCAAGTTTGGTCTGATATACCTTGACCTAAATAATTTTAAAAAGGTAAACGACTCGCTCGGTTATGACATGGGAGACCGTTTGTTAAAGGCAGTCTCTCTGCGCATAGCCCCCTGTGTTAGGGACAGCGATATTGTATCCCGTATCGGTGGTGATGACTTTGCGATTGTGCTCTCTGAGATTGACAGGTCAGAGAATGCAGTTATTGCTGCCCAAAGGATCATCAAGGCAATGTCTAGCCCCTTCTCTCTTCAGGGTAATATCATTTACTTAACCATAAGCTTAGGCATAGCGGTCTATCCTGATGATGGTGTTGCCCCAGAGGTGCTTTTAAAAAACGCCGAGACGGCCATGTATTATGCCAAGGCCCAAGAGACCAACTCCTACCAGTTTTTTAATCCGACCATGAACCAATATGCCCTTGAACGCCTCAATGTGGAGAGCGATCTGCGTAGGGCTATAGAAAAGGGGGAGTTTGTCCTCCACTTTCAGCCCCAAATATCTATACATTCTGGGACCATAGTGGGTGCAGAGGCCCTTGTAAGATGGCTCCACCCTGAAAAGGGACTGATAGCACCCGGAAAGTTCATCCCCATAGCCGAGGAGACTGGGCTCATTATTCCTATGAGCGAGTTAATCATCAAACAGGCCATTGAACAGGCAGTAAAATGGTCTGAGATGGGACTTCCTCTACTTACAGTGGCGGTAAATATATCAGTAAAACACTTCAGACAAGCCAATTTTGCAGAGTTTGTACTGGATACAATACACGACTCCAAGTTTGAGGCCTCTGCCCTTGAGCTTGAGCTAACAGAGAGCATACTGATGCATGATGTGCAGGGTGTCATAAATACCCTAAACAGGTTTAGGGGATATGGCATACAGGTGTCAATTGACGATTTTGGCACAGGCTATTCCTCCTTGAGTTACCTAAAGAACCTTCCCATATCAAAGCTCAAGATTGATCAGTCCTTTGTCAGGAACATTACCGTTGACACCAAAGATGCCATGATCGTCAAGACCATAATAGAGATTGCCCACAATCTTGGACTAAAGGTCATTGCCGAGGGGGTAGAGCACTTAGAGCAAGTCAACTTCCTAACTGCTCTCAAATGCGATGAACTGCAGGGCTACTTTTACAGTAAACCCCTGCCTGCCCATGAGTTTAGGGATCTCGTAGAGGGAATGCTAATGCTATGAGGTCCCACTGGAAGGACAATGTGGCCTTTATACTGGTAGAACCAGAAGAACAGGGCAACATAGGGGCCTCTGCAAGGGTCATGAAGAATATGGGCTTTCAAAGCCTAATGCTTGTCAATCCACCACAGATCAGCGATGATGCCCTTTGTGTTGCCCATGGTGCTGAGGATGTATTGACAGAGGCAAAGATATTTAAGGACCTGACAGAGGCTATCAGAAGTTCATCCCTTGTGATAGGCACCTCAAGGCGAAGGGGCAGAAAAAGGGGGCCTTTTCTAACACCCTGGCAGGCAGCCCAAAGGATATATGAGACCGCACAGGCAAACAAAGTAGCCCTTCTCTTTGGCAGAGAATCAAGAGGGCTATACAACGAGGAGGTTAAACACTGTAGCCTCATGATAAATATACCCACTGCCCCAAGTCAGCCCTCATTGAACCTTTCCCACGCAGTGGCGGTTATTGCCTACGAACTCTTGCGTTTTGACTATGAGATAGGGGGACAAAGGGGCCGTTTTTTAATGCCCTTAGTAACGCAGCAGGAGATGGAAGGCCTTTTAGAGAATATGCAAAGGTCGCTTAGAGTACTTGGGTATATCCCACAAGACAACCACAACAAGAAAGAAAATCTCATGTTGAATATAAGGCGATTTCTGGGGAGGGCAGGGCTAACTCCATGGGAGCTGAATATGCTTCAAGGCCTGTGTGCTAGGATAGAGAAGATGTTTGGGCAATCTGATATATTGTCCAAGAAATGATAGGCCGTAAGCCAAAGGTTACAGGTATTAGTGAGACGAATTAAACAGACTGCCGCATATGACCAATTAAGTCACCAAGATTCAATCCACTGGGGCCTGTTTTATCTCTAAAACTATCCTTATCTCTTAAGCCTTCGCACTTTGGGGTCCTTTTGGTTTAAAATAGTGTCACCTAATAAGGAGGCATCTCAGAGACCAGCCATTATGGATACTATCAAAGACAAGATACTGGTGTTAGATTTTGGTTCCCAATACACACAACTCATTGCCCGAAGGATAAGGGAATCAAAGGTCTATTCAGAGATATTCCCCTACAACATAGAGTTAAAAAAGATACAAGACTTTGACCCGAAGGGGATAATCCTTTCAGGGGGACCGGCGAGTGTTTATGATCAAAAGGCCCCCCTTTTAGAAGGGTCTATATACTCTTTGGGTATCCCTATTTTAGGCATTTGCTATGGGATGCAGCTCATGGCCCATCAACTTGGTGGTAAAGTGGCTGGGTCACAAAAGAGGGAGTATGGCCTTGCGGAGTTTTATGCCCATAGTAGCGAGCTCTTTAAGGGCATCAAAGATAAGACAAGGGTATGGATGAGTCACGGTGACAGGATTGAGGAATTGCCAAAGGGTTTTATACCTATTGGCCACACCAGTAACTCCCCCGTAGCTGCCATGGCCGACCAAAAAAGGAGACTTTATGCACTACAGTTCCATCCTGAGGTGGCACACACCGAAGAGGGCTCAAAGATACTCTGTAACTTTGTCTTTGACATTTGTGGTTGTAACCCTACCTGGCAAATGTCCTCCTTTGTGGAGTGGTGTATATCTGACATTAAGGCAAGAGTTGGCAATAAAAGGGTGATATGTGCCTTAAGTGGTGGTGTGGACTCCTCAGTAACGGCCCTATTGGTGCACAGGGCAATTGGTGACCGTCTTGCATGCATATTCGTTGACAACGGCCTCCTTAGAAAGGGTGAGGCCAACAAGGTAATACAGACCTTTCAGGGGCAGTTCCATATCAGGCTTGAATATGTGGATGCCCAAGAGAGGTTTCTTAAAAGGCTAAAGGGCGTTACTGACCCCGAAGAGAAACGGAAGATTATAGGCAATGAGTTTATTGCGGTCTTTGAGCAAGAGGCAAAGAGGCTTGGCGATGCAGAATTCCTTGCCCAAGGGACCCTGTATCCTGATGTGATTGAGAGCGTCTCCTTTAAGGGCCCTTCGGCAGTGATAAAGAGTCATCACAATGTAGGTGGGCTACCGGAGCGGATGAACCTGAGGCTGATTGAACCCCTACGGGAGCTCTTCAAGGATGAGGTGAGGGGCTTAGGAGAGCAATTAGGACTGCCTGAGGAGATCTGTTGGCGCCATCCCTTTCCGGGCCCTGGCCTTGCCATACGCTGCTTAGGAGAGATAACAGCAACCAAACTCCAACTCCTACGGGAGGCCGATGCCATTGTCCTTGAGGAGATCAAAAAGGCAGGGCTTTATCGTTCCACCTGGCAGGCCTTTGCAGTGATGTTACCTGTCAGAAGCGTTGGCGTTATGGGTGATGAACGCACCTACGACTATGTGGTGGCCGTCCGGGCTGTCACGAGCCTTGATGGCATGACCGCCGATTGGGCAAGGCTACCCTATGAGGTGATGGGCTCCATATCTAATCGTATAATCAACGAGGTCAAGGGGATCAATAGGGTCGTTTATGACATCACCTCAAAGCCACCAGGCACTATAGAGTGGGAATAGATGGACCTAAAGGGATACCTTTCAGATAAACGGGCACTGATAGAGGACTTTCTCAAGGGATATTTTGAGCCACCCATCAGACCACAGGTATTAAATGGCGCAATGGTCTATTCACTTTTGGCAGGTGGTAAACGGATAAGACCTATACTCTGCCTTGCCTCCTATGAGGCCTGTGGGGGTGATGCCAAAGACATAGTCGCATATGCCTCAGCCCTTGAGTTTATACACACCTACTCGCTGATCCACGACGACCTGCCTGCTATGGACAACGATGACCTCAGGAGGGGCAAGCCTACAAACCATAAGGTCTTTGGAGAGGGTATGGCAATCCTTGCAGGTGATGGCCTCCTCACAGAGGCATTTCATATACTGTCAAGGATGGATCATCCTACAAACAATGGGTTTCGCCCTTCTGCAGCCTCCCTGCTAAGGGTCATTCAAGATGTAGCAAGATCTGCGGGTCTATACGGAATGGTGGCAGGTCAGGCTCAGGACCTCCTCTCTGAGGACTCTGAACCCGATGAAGAGACCCTCACCTTTATTCATACCCATAAGACTGCTGCATTGATCACAGCCTCCGTAAGGATGGGGGCCATACTGGCCAATGCGCCTGAAGAGTTGCTGTTAACACTTACTTGTTATGGGACACACATCGGTTTGGCCTTTCAGGTGGTTGATGATATACTTGATATAACCCAAGAGACCGAGACCCTTGGCAAGCCAAAGGGCTCTGACGAGCGTAAAAAGAAGAGCACATACCCAAAATTCTTTGGTCTTGATGGCTCTCGCCAAAGGGCACAAACTCTGGCAACAAAGGCCATAGAGTGCCTTCAGCCCTTTGGTGATAAGGCTGAGGCCTTAAGGGAGATTGCAAGATACCTCGTCATTAGGATTCAATAGATGAGAATAATAGAGACACTCAGATCAATAGAGGACCTCAAGCGCCTTGACACAGATGCCCTCAAGGGCCTTGCCAATGAGATACGGGAGATAATCATAGACAGGGTCTCTAAGAATGGCGGTCACCTATCGTCAAACCTCGGCATTGTGGAGCTGACAATAGCCCTGCACTATGTATTTGACTCACCAAAGGACAAGATCCTCTGGGATGTAGGGCACCAATGCTACACCCACAAGCTCCTTACAGGCAGATATAAGGACTTTCACACCTTAAGGCAACATGGTGGCCTGTCAGGCTTTCCAAGGATGTCAGAGAGCCCTCACGATGTGTTTGGCACAGGACACAGTTCTACCTCCATATCTGCAGGTCTTGGGATGGTTGTAGCAAGGGATATTATTAACACCCCAAAAACTGAAGATTCCTCACCAGAGAGGTTCATTGCCGTGATTGGCGATGGTGCCATGACCTCAGGCCTTGCCTTTGAGGGCCTTAACCACGCCGGGCATCTAAAAAAGGACCTCATAGTGATTCTCAACGACAATGAGATGTCTATATCCCCAAATGTGGGGGCACTGTCAAACTACCTGAGTCGGCTCCAGACCGGCGCATTTTTTAAAAAGATAAAGCGCGAGACAAAGGCACTCTTAGAGGGGATACCAAAGATCGGAGGCACCGTGACTCGGATTGCCGAAAGGGCAGAGGGGAGCATAAAGGGCTTCTTTTTGCCTGGTGGGCTTTTCTTAGACATGGGGTTTAATTATCTTGGCCCCATTGATGGGCATGATATACCACTACTTATAGACACCTTTAAGGGTTTACAGGATGTAAGTGAGCCCACACTGGTGCATGTAGTTACCACAAAGGGCAAGGGTTATAAGTTCTCAGAGGAGGACCCCTGCATATACCACGGGATTGGGCCCTTTGACACCTGCGAGGGTATCAAGAATGGCTCCATTGAGCCATCTCAGGCGATCTCCTACAGTGAGGTCTTTGGCAGGTCACTGCTTGAGATAGCCATCAAAGACCATAGAATAGTGGCTATCACAGCAGCCATGAAGGAGGGCACTGGGCTTAGTGAGTTTGCAAACACCTTGCCTGAGCGGTTCTTTGATGTGGGCATAGCTGAACCCCATGCAGTGACCTTTGCAGCGGGCATGGCCACAAAGGGCCTGAGGCCTGTAGTGGCAATATACTCAACCTTTCTGCAGAGGGGCTATGATGAGATAATCCACGATGTATGCCTGCAGAAGCTCCCTGTGGTCTTTGCCATTGACAGGGCGGGCATTGTGGGTGAAGACGGTGCAACCCATCAGGGACTATTTGATATCGCATACCTGAGGCACATACCCAATCTAACGGTTATGGCCCCAAAAAACGGCCATGAGCTCAAGGCCATGCTTGCCTTTGCAATTGACCTACAGGGGCCGTCAGCCATAAGGTTTCCAAGGGGCAAAACGGTTGTAGGCCCTGATGATGCTTATTCACCAATAGGGCTCATTTATGGCAAAAGTGAGATAATGGCTGAGGGTGAGGACTTATTGATTATAGCCGTTGGCAATACGGTCCAACGGGCAATGAGGGCCTTAGAGAGGCTAAAACACGACGGCATTAGTGCGACCCTTATAAACACCAGATTTATAAAACCCCTTGACTGTCAGACTATCACATCCCTTGCTTCTAAAATAAAGCAGGTAGTAACTGTGGAAGAACACTGCCTCGCTGGGGGTTTCGGTAGTGCCGTGCTTGAGTGCCTATCTGACAACGGCATTGTTGATTGCAGGGTTAAGAGATTGGGCATTGGCGATCACTTTGTTGAGCACGGCTCACAGGCAACGCTTCGTTCAAAATACGGTTTAGACGACGAGGGGATTTACAGAGCTATTATTGGGTTTGTTAAGACAAATAACTGATACACCTGAGGCACGGCTATAAGCCTCTCCAAACTCACCATGAATTGGCAGCACAGCCTCTGACATTCTAATTTGGCTATGACCCTTTAGTTGGCCACAGTTCGGCCATTAACTCTTTTACGGTGAGTATCTTATTGACCCTGTATGCATTAGTCCCTACAGTATATAAGGGCTCTTCCTCAAGGGGGTTATAGCCTGCAGAGCTCAGTAGGCCATTACAGATGCAAAAGTAGTTTATATTGTCTGTCTTGGCAGGACATAGGGAGTATTTACCCTCGTGGTCCTTTGTAAGCACATAGCCCTTGTCACACTTTGGCTTCCTGAGTCCCTTCTGGGCGCTCACAAACATAGGAGAATGTCTCAATACCCTAAAGGGCAGTCCACAGGGAGAGCCTGGTTTAGTGGCCACTACAATGTCTTCCTTTGTAGCATTTAAGACGGCCTCTTTGTAGAGGTCATCGGCGCTGCTTTCTACAGTGGCCAAGAAGCGGGTCCCCATCTGTACTGCATCGGCACCCATCTTTAGAAATCTCTCAATATCCTCATGGCTGTAAATCCCCCCAGCAACGATAACAGGTATATCACCGTACTTTATGGCCATGTCTTTTACTGGGGGCAAGAGCCTCTCAAGGCTATAGGCCTCGTTGTCAATCTGGTCAATTGCAAAACCAAGGTGTCCACCGGCGAGGGGGCCTTCAAGCACCACTGCATCGGGCCTGTAGCCCACCCTCTCCCACTTTTTACAGATGATATCAAGGGCCCGAGCAGATGACACTATTGGTATAAGTGCTGTATCTTTAGGCCTCTGGATTGTAGGTAAACTCAGTGGCAGGCCAGCCCCAGATATTATGAAATCGGCACCTGCATCAATAGCACCCCTAACAGAATCCTGATAATCCCTCATAAGGGCCACCATTATGTTAATACCCACATAACCGCCCTCAGACTTTGCCTCCGAGATCTCAGAATAGACTGCATCGTAGGTATTGACCCTCTTGCCTGTCCTCTTTGACACCAGTCGGTCTAAGCAGGCACTTGAAATCACACCAACGCCACCCTCCTTAGCAACTGCCCTTGCCAATGGATAGAGCGATACGCCCACACCCATCCCACCTTGAATGATCGGTACCGATATTGTCTTGCCCTTTATCTCAAGTAGCTTCAATTCTTTTCCCTTGCCTGTTGGTCCTGTCCTGTGTCGGTTGACCTCTTTGAGCCCTTTATAATGACCTCTTTTTCAAGCATGTGGGCGTTTACACCTTGAAAACGGTTTAGGTATTCTGTAGTCGTATCCTTTGCCTCCTTTTGATTATGCACAACCCTTGGGGTGAGGAGTATCACGAGCTCTGTCCTTGTATTTACATCGGAGGTATAGCCAAAAAGGTGGCCTAATATGGGTATCTTACTGAGCAATGGTAGCCCTTCTTGGGTCCTGTCGGTCTTGTCCTTAATAAGTCCGCCTATTATTATCGTCTCTCCATCCTGTACTACCACATTTGTAGTGGTCTCCCGCTTATAGATGACGGGGTACTCTGAGCCATACATGACCTTCATTGTATAGTCCGAGACCTCCTGATTGATCTCAAGGGACACAAGCCCACCCTGATTTATCTGAGGCTTGACTTTGAGTATAGTCCCTGTATCTTTGTAAGATATGGTCCTCTGGATGTTTGTGGTGCCCGTGACATTGGTCTCAGAGGTCACCACAGGCACCTGATCTCCGATCTGTATTCTTGCCTCACGATTATCAGAGGCAAGGATATGGGGTGAGGCTATCACCTTCAGCCTTGACTCAGAGGCAAGGGTCTGGAGCATTGACCTGACTATCCCTGAGGCATCTTTGGCAAGGAAGGTAAAGCCTGTCAGTTTTGTAGGATCAAGGTTTGCAGAATTAAAACCCACATCTGCCCCCAATTCAATATCCCTCTTAAAGGGCCTTATACCAGTGATATTTACATTGGTCTTGAGGGACCACTCAAGGCCAAAACGGAGCTCATCGGAGAGTGTGACCTCTGCAATTAGGGTCTCTATAATGACCTGACGGGGCTGGATGTCAAGCCTTTCAAGGGTGTTTCTGATCCTTTCATAATCCTCAGGAATAGCCAGTATAATCACCGTGTTTGTGACCTCGTCGGCAAAGATCCTCGTGATCTCAGAGACTAACGATACCTGTCCTGATGGCGCAGGCATTGGTTGGGGAGGCCTTTGGGGCGTAGCAGTCGGTGGCGTAGGTGTGGCACCAGGCCTCTGCACAGGTGCTGTAGTTACAGGCTGTTGGACAGGGGCAGAGGCACCAAGGAATATCTGTTGCATCAATGAGGCAAGGTCCTTTGCCTTGCCATTTTGGACATGATAGACATAGACCTGTGGTTTTGCCCCCTCAAAGATCTTATCAAAGGCGAGCACCCACTTCCTGATATACTCCAGTTGACTCGGATAGTTAGCAATAACAAGCAGTGAGTTAAGCCTGTATATGGGCATTACCTTTACCGGGCTGCTTTGTAGGCTCAGACCAATGGCATTTTCAATGTCTCTTAACGAGTCCTTTAACGAGATGTTCTTAAAGGTAAAGAGGTCTATTGCCACACTGCCGGGCTCCTTACCTATCTGCGAATAGACAAGTTCCCTTGAGACCTCATCCAGGGGCACTATGCGGTATAGGTTGCCCTCTTTCACCACCCCTATGCCATTGAGTCTCAATATGATCTCCATTACAGACAGCACCTCTTCTCTTGGTATGGCCGTAACAGTCCTGAAGTTTACACGCCCCCTGACCCTTGGGTCTATTATGTAATTGACCCTAAGGATATCACCAAAGACAGACTGTGCCACCTCAAATACATCGGCATCATCAAAGAAGAAGCTCACCGGGGCACCAGTGAACTTTTGAGGCTGTGGAGGTGGAGTAGGCGCAGGGGGTGGTTGTGTTGGTTGGGGCGATGGTGTGGGATTGTTGGCCTGTTGAGGCACTGGTAGTGTAGGTTGTGGAAGTGTAACAGCAGGCGCCTGAGGAGCCTTCTCTCCTGCATAAGCAACAGTATTTGCAAAAGATATACATAGGGCAGTTATTAGCAGAAAGGCTATCCTCTTTATGTGCATCAATCCTCCAATGGATCTTGTTAAAGTGGTTTAAATTTTACACTTTTATGTGATCTAATGCAATCAGCGTGATGTAGGATTTAGGATGGAGACGATTATATAACGACCAAAAAAGTATTTAGGGGGATGCAACCTGCCCTAACCTCTAAATCGTGCTTTCCCAACAATTGGCAGTATATCCTATAACCCTAATTTGTATTTGTGTAAAAACTGGTCAATACAAACACTACTTGACGATCGTAACAGTGCAAGGTGCATAGGTCGCTACCCTCTTTGAGACAGAGCCAAGGAGCCAACTCTCTATCCTTGACTTGCCCTTCTGTCCCATTATGACCATGTCAATTTTAAGCTCAGATGCGTAGCGGATGATCTGGTCGGCTGGATGACCTACTGCGACCTCTGTCTTTATCTCAAGGTTCTTTGCCCTTGCCCTTTGTCGGAGGTCATTAAATAACTGTTCATAGTACTGAGTGGCACTGTCAATTACAGCACCCATCTCCACAATGTCAATCGGCTCAGGCGGCTGGGCAACAGAAAGGACTATTATATCAGGGGCTGCATTAGGACAGAGCTTTGACATCTCCAGCGCAAAATCAAAGGCGTCATAAGACTTTTCCGAACCATCAAAGGCTACAAGTATCTTTTTAAGCATCTTCTTTTACCTCCTTTTTTGGCAATAGATATTTTGGTATGAAAAACGCATTCGCTATGAGTGTCGGAACTACGGCGCTGCCGATTACGACGAAGACCAGAACTGAATATTGCTGCTGATCAATGATATTGTGAGTAAGCCCGAAGAGCGCCGAGATAGAGCCGAAGGTCAATCCGGTTGACATAAGCAAGGTCGTATAGATGCCTTCCTTTTGCGCGTATTTAAACACTTTGGTTACGGGATAAACTCCGACTATCTTGGTTATCATCTTCCCCATGAACAGTACGAAGATTGCAGCAGGCGCAGCCACAAGAGCAGGAACGGAAACGTAAGAGCCCGCCCTTATGAAATAAAATGGAGTAAGGAGGCCGAAGGTCAATGTGCGAAGCCGTCTTATCAGCACATGGTCTTTGCCGACTGTTCCGGCAAGCACCATTCCAACGATATATGCAGGCAGCACTGCTTCGCTCTCTGCCCATACAGCGAGAGAGCCGAGACCGAAAAGGAACAACAGCAGGTATTTTGCTTCAAGTTCGGATGGGCGGTTGCCATATTTTTTAAAGAATTTCGGGGTAAGATACGGCAGAATAAAGAATGATACAGCGCCGACGCCGACAAAGATGAGTGTCTTCATTGTGAAAGGCGCAAATATCAGTCCCAGAGCCAAAACAGTGCCGAGGTCTGTGACAAAGCAGGCTGCAAGCACGGCCTTGCCGAAATCGGTCTTATTCAGTCCAAGCTCCAGCATAACAGCATAAACCACAGCGACTGATGTTGTTGATAGAGCAACCCCTGCAAGCCAGCTTGCCTGCGCGCTCCAGTGAAGGAGATAGTAAGCGGCGGCTGTGCAGCCTAAAAAAGGCGCAAGGAAAGAGATAAATCCGATAGCCGATGCTTCTTTTAATTTAGCCTTGAATACAACAGGGTCAAGCTCAGCGCCGGCCAGAAATGTCAGCACAATTGCCCCTGTGCCGGAGAGAAATTTTATCCATCCGGTATCGGAGCCGAGAGTTGTGCCAATCAATGCTCCGATAATAAGCTGCGCTACCGTTCCGACAACAATTTCAGAAAGAGCTGTGGCTACGCGAAGCCATATGGAAATCAATGTGGCAATTAAAGCAAGACCGAGCCAGAGCGCTGCCAATCCCCATACTTCATGCATATTGAGCCTCCTTTAGAGCAGGCATAAAAAAACTCCTGCCCTTCGTGTTTAAGAGCAGGAGTCATCAGCTTCATAATCCGAAGCGATTAAAGGCGAACCCCATCGCCAGTATTTCCAGTATTTATAGGATAGAAAAAATCTCCTCTAAAGTCAATCTTAAACCTTTTAAAATAAAAGATTCTATTTCGCCCTTGTTCTCTAACTTTGCTTTTAAAGAAAAATGTCCATTTTCATTGAAATAAATTTCGACTGTATTCATTTCAGGGTCGACTATCCAGTATTCCCGCACACCGCTTTTTTCATAAACCATGAACTTCTTTTTTATATCATAGTAAGCAGTAGAAGGAGAAAGGATTTCGATCACAAGTTCCGGTGCTTCATGAATTCCATCGTCTTTGATAATATGCCGCCTTTCACTGGAAATGAATACTATGTCAGGCTGAAATGCATTATCTTCTGAGAGATAAATATCAATGGGAGAATAAAATAAAACACCCAATCGTTTTTCATCCACATACATGGCAATACGCTTAAATAAATTTCCTGATATAAGCTGATGTTTTGGATTTGGCGCTGGTGTCATGATGAGTTCTCCTTCAATAAGTTGATATGGCGCACCTTCAGGAAGGAGCTTATAATCTTTGATGGTCTGTTTCTTTTCTTTGATTGCAAGCATAACTATCACCCCAGAAAATCGGAGATTTTCTGTGCCCATATCTCCATTAGTTTTACAACATTTCCAGACTTACATCTCTATGTGTATATTTTATCACGTTTACATCAGAAAGTATAACAATGCCCTCTTTAACCATATCATCAAGTATCGGTAAGATTTTATTTATATTTTCTTCTGAATCTACAACAGTAATAAGCATTGGTAATTCACCTGTGCTGGTGAGAGTCTTCTTTTTATGAAACCTCCTGTGAGGGCCATAGCCTGCAATTGCCTTATAAACAGTTGCACCTGCAATATCCATCATAATAAATCTCTTAATAATTGCCTCATATAAGGGCTCTCCTTCCCATTTATCATCCTCGCTCACTATCACCCTGAGCATCTTTGCCTTACCCTCAAGTTTCATTCTTTTTTCCACCTCCTCTTTTATATCCAATGCATTAGGGCAGCATTTAATAACATTTGTATCAGTAATCTCCACAAGCCCCTTTTCCACAACATGATAAACATCCGGCAAAGCCTTATTTATCATCTTCTCTGAATCCACAACCTCTATCTTCATTGGCATACTTGTAGATAGTTCAAGCATCTTTGATGTATGAAAAACGCCATCTGTTCCATAACCTGCTACCCCCCTGAAGACGCTAACTCCAGCTATCTTTTTCTTGTAAAAAATATCCATCAATACTTCATAAACAGGTTTTCCGCCGAATTTGTCCGTCTCATCAATATAAATTGTGAGTTTTTTTGCAGGCCCTTGTTTTACCATGCATATCTCCTATATCACTTTTGCAATTATTTCGCCAATCTTTACTGCCGCAAATCCAGCAAAAACGCTAAGAACCACATTCATTGATGCAATCAACCACTCACCGTCTTTCACTAACCTGCCTGTTTCGTATTCAAAAGTTGAAAATGTAGTGTATGCTCCTAAAAATCCCACCACAAGCAATAATCTCCAGTTAGGGTTTACCGTAAGCCTCTCCGTAAGCAAAGTCATAAGAAGTCCGATAAAAAAACTCCCGCTTACATTAATAAAAAATGTGCCTAATGGAAAACTCCTTCCCCATTTTTGGCCTATCCAGACGCCAATGGCATATCTGGATATTGCGCCTAAAAACCCTCCCATGCCTATTATTAGATATTTTATCATTGATTGCATTAAAAAAACTCCGATGTTGTCCCTTCCTTTAGTTGAAGTAGAAAGGACTCTCTTGTCCATATATTAAGCTGCAACCTCCTTTCTGTCAACCCCGTTAAAAATTCCATTTCTAACGGGGTCAAGATTTTTCTGCTGCAAAACAGCTATGAGTTTTGGTATCTCCCTATAGCCTTTCACTCGCTTGAACTTCCTCTCTGCCCTTAAGAGCGCTGCTACTGCCCACCTCTGAACCATGTCCCCGCCATTCCACTTTTTGACCCGGCCAGTAACAG
>Ga0308419_1001915_pt1 | contig 13675 bp, 21 predicted proteins | sample HotsprSampleMS50_FD_203674 | JGI IMG/M metagenome (GOLD analysis project Ga0308419, IMG submission 203674) | Hot spring phototrophic mat microbial communities from Mushroom Spring, Yellowstone National Park, Wyoming, United States - 20090730_MS50 ... | reverse complement strand
TACGTGTACGTGTGGGGGTTCATGGTCGTTAGTAAAAATCATAAAATTTAATCCATCATCGCGCAGTACGGTTGGCAGGTCGCCCAATTTAGCGCCCATCTAACAGCCGCCAGTTTTGCGGTGGCGTGTTTGACGTTGGGGGCAGTCTTTTGACGAAAATTTACGTCAAATAACTGACTGATTATGCTTTTAGTATTTAGAGAAAAGGGCTTAACAGTGCTACTAATAGCGTCATAGGTTAAAATTTCGCCATATACTGACGCATCTTTATTGGCCAAATTCACCCCAAGCAGTGTGCCGATTAAGTGCATCATGGTTAGTTAATTTTATTTAAGCTATTGTTTATTTAAGCGCGTAGCGTTTGTTGTGTGGGTTTCATTTTTTTGCATTGTTAGGCATTTGGCTGCGGAAAAAGTACCCGGCAGCGGCGGACAGCAAATGACCGATTACCTTAGCCCCCTCGTCTATCAGTTTGAAATCCCTGTCGGAAACAACCATAAACGGGGGGTAAAGCGTAATCAGGAGGTAACTAACCAGCAGCAGGACAACAAGCGAGTAGCGAAATCTAAACTTGCTTGTTATCTCTATTAGCCGCTCAATGGTTGTTTTTTGGCGCATTGGTCAATAATTGAATTACTTCGATAAGGGTACGCAATACGTCCTCATGTTTTTGCGCTAATCGTTGAATTTCGTTGGCTATATCGTTTCTAAATTGTAAGCGGTCTTTGTGCAAGTCGTCGAGCCGCTTTTCGATGTTGTGAATACGCTGGTTTTGCACGTCTATTTTCCCGCTTGTCAAATAAGAAAAAGACAAGACGTTAGCCAAGAAACTTGTAAGGCAAACAACAATCACTTCCGTAGAAATGGTAAAGACTAAACTATTATCCATTTTTTTCAGGCATACGTTGGGTTAATGATGTAATTTGTAAGAAAACTCGATGACCGTTGCGGGCGAGTTGCTGCAAAACGGTTGTCAATGCGCGGAAAGCGGTAGCGCTTTGTTCGCCGCGCCATACGCCCGACGTGTAAACGATGCGTGTTTGCGGCAAAATGCAGCCCATTGTATCCACGTCCTCGTTGCCATCTTCAAGGCTTGCATCGTTGCCCGGATGAAAGAGAATCGCGCTGCGGTTCGGTACGTTACGCACCAGCCAACTGCCGGGGAAGCGTGTTTTCGGGTTAGGGTTCGGCACTAATTCATAGCGGCCTTCAGGTATGCAGCTTACACGGCGCATATTGTTGCGCCAAGCCAGTTCAAGCGTGTGGCAGATGATAGTTTCGCCGTTTTTTAAAGCGCCAACGGTGCAATCGTTCAGGTATTGCCGCTCCAAAACCAGTACGGTTTCGGAAGCGGCGGCTGCTGCTGTACTCATTATTCGGCATCGGTTGGAATATTTGGCAGATAATCCTTTATAGCGTCGAAAGCAACCTCGAAACGGCGCAATTCTTCCAGGCTTTCAGACATCACAGAAGCCTGACCGAGCAGCGCCATCCGGGCATGGGTCATGCCTGCCTCGTCGTTTTTGTAAAACGCCTGAATCCCGTACATAAACACGCGGATAGCGGTAAGGCAGTTTTTTACAAAACACAACCATTGAAAGTTATTGAGCTTGATATGCCCCTCTTGGATGTGGCGCAAAATGATGTGCAGCAAAAAGGCAAACAGGTTAGCATATTGCTGCGCTTTGAACAGTTCCGTAATGCGCTGTACGTCTGTCAGTGTGCGGGTTGCTTTGTCAAAACCCGTCATGCTTTTGAGAATTTGAAAAACTTTCATTTGAGGTAAGATACAAGCCGATAGCAAGGGCGGCGCCCCCGATAATCAGCAGGTTTGGGTTGGTTGAATTGTTTGTAAATGGATGAGTAGCCGTACTACCCGGCACAATGCGGCGCGAGGTTGTCATAGGCGTAAAACTGCGTGAAGCTGCATTAGCTTGCTGCGCTTTGTTAGTAACATATGCCCGCCATTCGCCTACGGTGCGCACGTTTACTTTGTCCAGTTCGTTCTCGCGAATAACCACATCAGGCAGCACGGTGCTGTCCGGTTCTTTGTAGTACAGCACGCGCGGTCTAAATGCCCACATGTACAAGTCGCTGAACTGTTTGAATCGTCCGCCGCCGTCGGTGTAGATGCGATAAAAGCGTTCTACCAAATCAAGCTGTTCCAGATTGTTCATCGCTCGAATTTGCGCAGGCTCAATTTTCAGCACATTGCGGGCGGTGGCAGGCCTGAATTGTATCAATCCGACCGCGCCAGTCTTGCGGTTGGTTGCCTGTGGGTTAAAGCGCGATTCGGCGTACATAATTTGCATCAGCCAATCAGGCGGCACACCTATTCGCTGCGCTATCTGCTGTACCCGTGCGCCGAAAGCATCGCGGTTTTCGGTTACTTTGTCGAGGTGTAGCATATTTTTTATAACTTTGGTGACGGTTTTGCATCCATAGACATCCGCAGCAACCGCCAAACCAATAAAAAAACGTTAAAATATCACTTTCTTGCCTGACCGTTTGCCTGTGCGCTTGGCGCTTGATTTTTTGCGACCTATGCCGCTGACTCCGTCCATCGTGTCGGACGTGTGGCGCAGCCAGCCCTTTCTATACTGTGCCATCATTGCCTCGCGCACATCGCCGTTTTTGTCAATGTAATACAGATAGCCCTTTTTGCGTTTAATGCCAGTTTTGGCAATTACTCTGTTAGTAGCCATTGGTTTAATTGGTTATTTTACTGTAAATCCAGATGAGCAAACCGCCTATGGAAGCAAACAAAATTCCGCGCTTCACATAGCGGTTTTCTATTTTGATTTTAGCCTGTTTGCCCGCTTGCTGATTAGCCAGCAACAAGGCGGTTAAGTCGCGCTCGGCTTGTAAGCTGTTATTAATTCTGCCGCCCTTTTTTACCCGTTCGTAGCCTACCAGCAGGCAGCCGCGCGTGTGTGCGGCGGTGTTGCCCTGATGGATGCGTATGCCTGAAAAACCGGGTACATTGTTAATCAGCGGCATCATGCGCCCGAATTTGGGGCTGTACGTAACGGTGAGCGGGTAATCGCCTGCGGGGATAGCGGTTAAGCCGTCTACTTTCTCCCCCCCTGCCCTAACGGTATCTTCCAGCGTGTATCCGAAAAACCTGCCGTTTACATACAGCCTGCCCGTTGTGTAATCGGGGCTGAACTCGTCGCGTATGACTTTGACTTTAAGCATTTGCCAAAGGTTCGGCCAGCAACCATTCCTTTGCGGTTCGTATAAAAACGTGGGCGGCGTGATGTTCGGGGATGCGCTCTAAAAGCAAGTTTGCCAGCATTAGGCAGCGTTCTTGCAAAGTCGCTGTTGACTCCGGCTCGTAACCGGTCATCGGAACGGGCGTAAGCGGATGAATGTCGCGCTGTAATGGCAGTTGCACCTGCGCATCGGTTTCCGTATTAGCCTCAATTGTGGCTTTAATTTCTTGGGTTTTCATGGCGTTTTGTTGGTTTAAAAGTCGTTTGACTTGGTTGATTTCCTGCGGGGTAGCCCGTGCGGTTCGCTGAATTTTGCGAAACGGCGTATTTGCGGCTAAAAGGGCGGCGATATGTTCCTGTTTATGGGTCATTAGGCAAGAGCGTTTACCATTTCTGAGAATTCCATTTTGTTAGGCGCGGCGTTAGGCGCGTTGTTGAGAAGCGCCTGCATACGGCGGCGGAAAGAAGGATTGATACCCGCGCCAAAACTTCTGTCATAAGCGCTTTGAATCATGCGGCGGTAGGCTATGCTTTTACCTCGTAGGTACAAAAAAGCCTGTTGCATCTTTTGCGCATCGTTGAGGCGGTTATTGGTAAAAATGTTTTCGTGCATACGCTTTGCATCCAAGAGCGCATTGTCGGCTGTGGCGGTTGCCGGGCGCGGTGTGTTAGCCGTCGGTTTGCCTTGCAACCATGCGGTTAGCGTTGGTTCGTCTATCCGCATGGGCAAATTGTCGGCGGCGGCGGCGCGTTGAAAGGCGGCCTCTGTTTGCCTCCCCCATTTGCCATCTGCCGTAACGCCTACTTTGCGCTGTACGGCTATAATTTGTTGAGGCGAAAGCCTGAAAGTCAATCGGCGCGTGGCGGTGTTATTTGGCGCAAAACCGCCGCCCGAAGATTGGCGCGTGGCGGTGTTATTTGGCGCAAAACCGCCGCCCGAAGATATGCCCCAGTCGGCGGTTGGGTTGAAGTTGCCGCTACTATTATTTTCTGTGCGGTTGCGGCGGTGGCGGCCTGCTGTAATCGGCTCAAATGTATTGCCCGCATTTGCTCTTCGGTTGCGCATGAGGTAATACGCCAAGCCTGCCGCGCCTGCTATGCCTACAATCGGTAATAACTTCTTAGCCTGTTCTTTTTGCTTTTTGTTCATCATCGTAAGCTGTTAATAATTTGAAGCGCCGTATCATAGTCGCGGTCAAATCCTGTCCAGTTATTGAGTTTTTTCAAATCTGAAAGCAGCGTAACGCCGTAGGTGCGTTGGTACAGCGTAGCTACGGCGTTGAAGTTTTTGCGTGTCCGAAGCCCGCGTAAAATCTCAAAAACGCGTTCTTCGTCTACGTTAAAAGCGTTCAGGTGGCGGTTAATTTCGCGCGCCGCCATTGCCGCGTTCATGTTGTCCACCGTAACGGCGGCGGAGCTTTGGGTTGCTTCGCGTTCTAATTTGGACACCGCTCCGCTTTTCACAAAACGGTTTATCAGGTAAATGCCAGCGATGTAAAGCGCCCCCCATTTGGCTACATCCCAAGCCGAGATTTCTTTTTTTTCCATCTTTGCTCCTTTTAAATCGCTTTTTGCATCGCCCTCTTTTTGCCAGATTTTCATTTTTTGGTACAGTTCTTTGGCAGATTCGTAATTTTCAAGGGCTTTTTTCATGTCTATTTTACGAATTTGCTCTAACAGGTAGGGGGTGGCGCTTGCCAACATCAATGCAATCGCCTGATAAATGCCTTTACCTGCCGCTATCATTGCAGGGTTGCCCAACTCCTCGCGTCGTCCGTACATTAGAATCCAAGCATTTTTTTATACATATTCCAGCCAGAAGGCTTTTCTTTCACCATTCTACCCAGCTTGATAATATCGGTAGGCGTAATCACTTTGATAAGCGTTTCCAGCGCCTGCATGGTTGCAAGGGCTTGCGCGTCGTCCTTTGCGGCAAAACCGCCAGTGAACTGCTTAAACTGATACTCCTTCATTTTCTGACTGATTTTTTGGTTGTTGCTGAGGCATAATTCGCTTTAAAAGCGCTTTGTCGTTGGCTGCGGCGGATAGATAGCGGATAATGATTTGGTTTTCGTGCGCTGAAAACACGTGGCGCATATCTTCCACCAATTGGCGCTCCTCATCTGTGAGGGCAAAGTCATCAGAACCTGCAAAGCCTACGCCCGAATCATCAGCTAAGGCAGCCTCTTGCGTTGGTTCGTCCATTGCCTGACTGATAGCGCCGAGCGCGGGGATAGCCTTTTGCGCGGCGGGCATCCGTGCGATACCTGACAGCAGCGCGGGCGCAAGCGTTTCGGCGATGCCTGCAAAGCTGTTGTTGCGCTTGCGGGTTTCTTCCAATTCGCGCTTTAAGGTGGCTATTTCCAGTTCGCGCTTGTAGTCCTCAAAGGTGCGCCTTTCATCGTTGGCGGCTTTTTTCGCCTCTAATTGGCGGGTGAGTTCGGCAATTTTTTCCCGCAGATTGGCAATTTCGTTGTCTTTGCGCACCAGTTCTACCTGATGAGAGTAACTCTGTCCTGAATTATCCAGACCGTCCAAGCCGTTGGTAGGCTGCGAAACATTGAGAAAATAGGCATGAGAGTTTCGGGATTTGCCAAAATAAACGCGAACTTCAAGGTATTTTGTCTTAGGCGTGATAAAATCGAACGCCATGTCGAACTGTTCTAAATCGTCCGTTTCGGGGATAATAAGCATCCCATCAATTTTGACGGCATAGCGGCGTTTGTTTTCGCCTACTCCGGCAGAAATAACGCGCTTTACAAGGTTTACCGATTCATCGGAAAGCTCTAAATGTTGTGTTTGCATAGTATTTATTGGTTGAAATTGCTTCTGTGGCGTTTTGACCTGTCCGCAAACTGTCCGCAAACCCGATTTAAACTGTCATCAAACCCGATTTAAACCCGATTTAAACTGTCATCAAACCCGATTTAAACCCGATTTAAACTGTCCGCAAACTGTCATTTAACTGTCATCTAACCGTCATCTAACTTTTTCTGACCTTGCACTGCAAGGGAATCAACTGCCAAAAGGCGACTTTGAGCAGCTTATCGGGCGGCAATTCGTTAGAATTTGCCGTGATACTGATTTGTCCGTAATGCTCCACTTGGTCTTCTGTGATAAGCGCATTTTCGCGCTCATACAACCCGTTATCCGATTGAATTTTGACAAAACTGTCGGCATCTGCCAAAATGAACAGGTCATTACCCGTTTGAATGTATATGCCGCCGTCGGCGCGAAACTTAAAAGCGCGGTAACGCAGCGTAAAATCGGCGCAGCCTAACTCGGCAGCCCTGATTTCGCAGTACACCTGCAAATTGCCGTTGTAGTTCATCGTGTAGCCTCGTATTTGAGCGTGATTAATAAATCATAGTCGCCTTGCGCCTCAAACTCTGGCATATCGTCCGAACTGTCGCGTACATAGCCGGTGATGCGGGTATTATCGCCTGCCGACAGCGGCATGAAGCCATCGCCGAAGTAGCGCGTACTCTCAGGGTTTTGCGCGTCGTCAAAGTTGCGGGCGTTGAAGTCGTAAAAGCTGCGGTAAAATGCGCCTTCCGCTTTGCCGTTTAGCGCAACCTCTCCCGCTACTCTGTACTCCTCTCCGTTCTCACCTGTCAAGTTGGGAATCAGACGTATTGCATTTACAGATATGCCCGTCATGTTGCGCACATCAGCTGGAAGAACCACATCAAGGACTTTGTAAAGCCCTTTTGTCATCGGTACGCGTAAAGTCAGATAGCGGATTTTCGTTCTCATTATTCTTCAGCTATACATTGCAGAGTTAAGGCTACGCGGTAAGCAGCAAAGGCGGGAGCGCCGGGAAAACTGTTGTCTTGAAAGTTTACCCGCATCCGGTAATTGCCGGGCATAACGCTGCCTTTTTTACCGTCCGCATTGATGAAAAATTCATCAAAGAAACGGCGGTTGCTGCTGTTGGAAAAGTCCAATAAACGGGCGGGAAAGTCGTCGCCAAACAGTTCATCATTGGAGATTTCAACTTTGATTGTGGCGCGTTCCGTGCGGGCTGAATCTAAACGTATGCCTACGATTTCGCGCACTTTGCGGTCAATGTCAAAATCGCGGATAACTTGTTGGTCAGGGCTGTTGATTTCCCACGTGTAAGTGCGGTAAATAATTTTTTTTCTTGCTGCCATTTTTTGTATTAATTAGGGTGTTTGCATGAATAGGCGCCCAAGTGTACGTCGCGGTGAATCGCAAAAGAAAAGGCGGCGGTTTCCGCCGCCCTTCTCTGCAAACATCAACTATGAAAAAACCACATTCAATTATGCAGGGATGATTTGCGTGCCTTTCAACAACAGCATGATATGCGTGTGCTGCTCTGATGCGGGCACTGAATCAAAATCAATTTCTGCTACAATGGCAGTTTCATCAGGGATGAAACGAGGATTGTGCAGCTTCAAATAGCCGGACTGATTGTTGTCGGTTGTTTTGGTAGCAAATGCGATTGTCGCCAAGTCGCGAATGAACGGCTTGTTGTTCAGGTCAATTTTCAACAAACCAGTTGAAAAACCGGGTACAATAGCGTTTGTCGCCTCGTTGATAATCGGCACATAGCTGGCTTGCTTGATTTCGGTTTGCGTTGGCGCTGTGGTGAATTTTGCCACTTTCAGCCCGATTTGGGATACAAGCAGCGCGTTGTTTTTCGGGAAGGCGTTGCCGTTGAAGGACTTCAAGCCTACCTGCTTGGTATCTTCCGCCAAAATGAATTTCGTGTTCGTTTCCATTTTTTTGACAACGAAATACTCCGCTTCGGTTACACGTGCGCCACCTTGTGCGATGAGTTGCTTGATGTGGTCAGGCACCTCGCGGCTTTGCAAGAAAGCCAGCAGTTCGGTGCGGCTTGTTGCGCCCGTTGGGAAAGTGCGAACGTTTGCCTGAATTGCTTGTGCGCGTCCGACGCGCTGTGCAGATGGGGAAGGTCTGCCTTGTGCTGCCCCTGGTGTGTTGCCAAACATAGGTTTCATTGATTAAATTAGGTTTGATTAATTGGTTTGATTGGATTGATTGATTATGCGATACCGCCCTCTTCCAGGTAGCCTGCTTCTGAAAAGTCGGCTGTTGGAATGTCTGCCAAAAACATATCGGAGGCAGGAGGCAAGGCTGCTGCGATAGGCTCGTCCGCGCTTTCGATGTCGCCCATTTCCCAGCCCAGCAGGTCGCCGATGTCGGTTAGGATGTCCTCCACTTCGCCTAAGCCTTCGATGTCGTCTAAGCCTGACAATCCGTCAATAGCTTCTACCAAGTCGTCCAGCGCGTCCAGCAGTTCGACCTCATCCTCACCGTCTAAGCCTGTGATTTGTCCTTCAACTTCTACCGCTTTTACAATATCTTCTGCGATGTCGGCCAGTTCGTTGAGCAGTTCGTCTTGTCCGTCTAAGTCGCCCAGACCTGCGATTTCCGCCAATTCGCCTACGGCATCCTCTAATTGGTCAATCAGGTCATCTACATTGCCAACGCTTTCAAACTCATCTAATCCGGCGATGCCTGTATAGTCGTCAATATAGTCGTCAATATAGTCGTCAAACCCGTCCAAGCCTTCCATGCCATCCACGTCGCCGAGCACATACAGACGGCGGCGTACATTGCCCAGAAAGCGATTCACGCGCTGGTGGGCGGCGGTCATGTTGGTAAAACCCAGTTCGCCAATATCAGATACTACGCCTTCAATGCCGTTTACACGGGTAGCGGTTGCGTCTGCAAAACCGCCTGCGGCCATGCCCAGCCCTGCGGCTGTGATGTAGTCGTTGTCGTAGTATTTTCCTGCGGCGGCAGCTGCAATGCCTGCGAGCAGAGAGGCGCGCCCTATGGCGGCGCCGAGCAAACCGCCGCCGAGCGCCGCGCCCACAGCAACAGCGCCCTGCGCTGCTGATGCTGTGGCATTTTTAATTGGATTTTGTTTTAAGATGCTCATATCAATTTTGGTTCAATTATTTGGGGGTATTATCGCAATGGCAGTTCGCCAAAGGTTTCGCCGATGTCGCCCAATGTGCGGCGGCGTTTGGTTGCTTTTGCTTTGTATTTTTTGCGCTTCACGCCTGAAAGTCCGCTCACACTTTTTTTGCTGTTTTTGCTCATCAAGTAGAGGCCGCCTACAACTAAAGCCGCCGCGCCTATTGCGATTGCCGGCTGTCTGTTAATCGTATCGGTAATGCGTTGCACAATGCCTGTGCGTTGTGTTGTTGGGGTCATGCTGCGGGTAGTAGTTGGGGTTACGTCTTGCGCCTCCACGTCTATCACATCTGCTTCGCTGCGTCCTGTGCGTAATGCAGGAGTTGCAGATGGTTGCGTAGTAGCTGGTACTGGTAAGCTGCGCGAATCCACAACAAACGACGGTGTAACAGATGGCGCTGGCGCTGTTGTCTGGCTTGGCGCTGTTGTCTGGCTTGGCGCTGTCGCTGGCGTGGTTGCAGCCTGACGGGTGCGACTTCTGCGAACTTTGCCTTGCTGCTTCATCAGCGCGCGGGACGCTTGCACAAAGCGGCGCAATTCGGTAGGCGCAATAACTGCCGGCTCACGGCTTTGCAGCTTTAACAAACCGCGTTCCTCCGCTTGCAGCAAAGCGGCGTTGGTTTGCGCGTCCATTTGCCCGTTTACCGTTACCTGTAAGCCGTGCGCCTGTAGAGCGCGTTGCAAGCGTTTGATGCCGCCTCTACCCATGCGGCGGCTGCGTACTCGTGCGGGCGCTGCGGGCATGGCGGGCGCTGCGGGCGCTGCGGGCGTATTGCCGATAAAAAAGTTATCGTTTGCCTCGTCCCAGTTCCACTCGTCAAACCCGTTGATTCCTTCCATTTCCTCATCCCAGCCTTCCTCATCCCAGCCTTCCTCATCCCAGCCGGCTTCTGCCTCGCCTGTCCAGTCATCAAAATTTTCATCTTCCCAGCCTTCCTCATCCCAGCCGGCTTCTGCCTCGCCTGTCCAGTCATCAAAATTTTCATCTTCCCAAGAGACCGATGGCGCGGCGCTTCCGCTTGATGAACGCTCCCCGCCTGTTGGTGTGGTTGGGAAAGAATCGCCTTCTTCTGCCCAAGCATTCCATTCAGGTTCTGCTGATGGAGATGGCGCTTCGTTGTTAGGCGCTGCTGGGGATTCAGGGGTAGGCGCGGCGCTTGGTAATTCCATTTCCTTATTCGGCTCTATTTGCGGCGTTTGAGACTCCTGCGGCTGTGGATTTTGCGGCGTTTGAGACTCCTGCGGCTGAAGTTCCTGCGGGTTTTGTGCGTTTTTGCGCTCGCGGCGTTTTTGGCGGGCTTCGCTGCGCGTATCGCGGCGTTTTTGGCGGGCTTCTAACCTGTTTTGTCTGCGTTGTTGTTTAGCCGCCTGCCGTTGTTGTTTAGCCGCCTGCCGGCGCTGGCGTCGGTTCATGCGCACCTCCTGACGGCTTTGTTTGCGCTGCTGACGGGCTTGTTGCCGCGCCTGTCTGCGGGCGGCGCGTTCTGCCTGTCGTTGAGCGCGGCGCGTGCCTGCCGCCGCTCCGGGCGCCGCCGCTGAATTTGGTTGCCCTGCTCGAACCGCCTGCGCCGCCGCTGAATTTGGTTGCCCTGCTCGAACCGCCTGCGCCGCCGCTGAATTTGGTTGCCCTGCTCGAACCGCCTGCGCCGCCGCTCTGCCTGCCTGTCTTGCTTGCTGACGGCTTGCGCCGCTTGCTCTTGCCGCTTGGCGGGCTTCCTTTTTGGCTGCCCGCGCCGCCTGTTTGGCGGGATTGCGGCGGATGATTCCCAAGCCGCTAATTGCGTTGCCATTACTGGCAATAATTGCCTGCAAACGGTTGCGAATTGCGATTAGTTTATTTAGGCGCTGTTTGTGATGGTTTATAAGGCGCTCATATTGAGCGGCATTGCGGGAAGCCGCCGGGTTAGGGTTACTTCTTAGCTGCGAAACTATCTGTTCGTACCTTGCTATATAGCCCTGTTGGGTTGCGATTTCTTGCTCTATACGATTAATGTTACGTTGCGCATGAGCAAGTCGCCATGCGCGTACTTGTTCAGCAATTTGTTTGGGCGTACGGCGTAGCGCGCCGCCTACCGTCTGCCGCGGTTGCTCTTGGCGGCGGCGAAAGCGCCAAACGAAAAAGGGCAAAACGCCCACATCGGCCTGTGGCGTATCGCCTAAGCCTGATAAAAAAACTGTACTCATTTCATGGTCTTGTTTATCGGTGTAGGGTACTTCGTGGTCAAATTTGTCCGTTACGGGGTCGAGCGTCCAGTAGCCGCGTGGGTGCTGTGAGTCGGGGACAATCACGTACACGTGTTGCCAGTCGCGGCGGTACTTTGTTACTCTGAAACTGTGGGGAATGCCAAGATTTGAGAGTATAGCCGATTGAAAGATGCTGTAATCGTCGCAATCCACTCCTTGCTTGCGCTTTGCCCAAATTCGGGCGGGCGTGTGCAGTTCTTCTTTCCCCGGCGTGTCGCGGTTGTACTGAATGTGCTGATAAACGAAATGCCAAATATTGCTAAGGGTTTCGCCTAACGTATTGCCCTGTAATTGGGGGGCAAGCAGCGCGAGTTGCCGCTTGTGCTGCGCAACGATTCGTTTCATCGAGTCAATGGTATGCCCTACGCTGATGCTGTCGCTTAGCGTGCGGGTTTTAAAGTCGGGTTTTGGGATGATTGAATCGTACTGACTACCCGCTTTTAACTTGCGCTTTTTGTTTGCCTCCATTTGTCGCCTCTCTCAACTTCACCGTATCTTCACTTTATCCGTTTTGCTATAAGGCACTTTTATTAGCCCGCCCAGCATCATTAGGGTGCTTGTCGTTTGTATGATGATTTCGCCTGCGCTGCGCAAATTGCGGATAATGCCGGGTAGCTGCTGCAAACGGGCGCGAAACGTAAGGTCGAACTCTGCCTGCCCAAATTGGTTGATGCGGATTTGTCTGCTGTTTGCGTCGCTCACCAACACGGGCGTGCGGTTTCTAAGGGCGGTTTCACTAGTGTAAATAGCCACTTGCGGGTGAATCATGGTAACGCTGCCTTGCGTGGGATTGCGCACCGTTACGCGAACGGTAGGCGGCAATTGCAGCGAAGGCCGCGTATCTATAATGAGTTCTTCTTGCATCCTTTGAAGCGCAAGCGCTTGGCTAAGGGCTAATGCGCCCACCACTCCGACACCGATTAATAAGGTTGTTTTATCCATGCCTACCGTTATTTTTTGCGGATGATTACGCGGGTGCGGGTTTGCGGTTTGCTGTCCTTTTTGGCAAGCATAAACAGCGCGACGCCTGCCACAATTGCGCTGCCGATTAACAGGTTTCTGTTATTGTTGGCTGGTTGGTTGGCGCTGCGCGATGCGTTTGTATTGTTGGATGTGCCGCTATCCTCAAAGTCTGTCGCTTTTTCTTCGGCGCGGGCGTTAGGCATTACCGCGCTGGTATCGGCTCGGCCGCTGCTGCGCCGCCATCCGCTGCGAAGTTTCATCAGGGCGGTTGAGAGCGTCGGATTTTTGCCCATTTCTGCCCGAGTAAATGATTCGATATTTGCCTCCGTTACGTTTTGCGCATAAACGGCTGAAACATACTGACCAACAGCCTCAATTTCCTGCTCGCTCAATTGCGCAAGCATATAGTTCTCAAATTGCACGACCGCCTGCGCCGCCGCTGAATTTGGTTGCCCTTGTGTGAACTCGCTCCATTCGTTGCTACTTGTGGGCGACGTTGCGGGTGTGTTGCCCAAGCTGCGCAAGCCTTTACCGAGAAACAGTCTGTCGAACAGGCGGCGGCGTTGTTTCATCATGCGGGCAACTCTGCGGGCATTTTGACGGGCTGCACGGGAAAGTTGTCGCTGCTCTTTTTTAGCGATTCGCTCACGTCTTTTGTTGGCTTGTTGTTCTATTTTGTTGCTCTGCTGCTCTGAATTTTGAGCCAAACGTTGCTGCTGTTCGTCGTTCCTATTGAGTTTCCTTGCCGCTCTTGGGTTGCGACGCAAAGCTCTGTCTATCTGTCGCTGGCGATTGGCAGCGCCGCCGGATGAGGCTCTGCGTTGTCCTTCTGCACGTGCGGCGCGTGGGGTTCTATTTGCGCGGGGAGCGCTTCTGCCAAGTTCGCCGATGTAGTTGTGTCCGAGTAAAAACATTATTTGTCTTTTTTTAGCATAATAAACAATACGGCAGCGCCTCCGATTAGTGCAAGGTCGGGCACGCCCTGTATGAGAGGTTTTTCGCCGAACAGTCCGCGCTGTTGCGGCTGTGGCGGCGGTTTGAAATCGTTGTTTGTCGGGCTGGTCGGTGTGTTAAAATCGTTGAAGGGTGCAACCCCTCCGCCGCCGCCCCTGCCTGTGAAGCTGGCGATTAAACCGCCGCCTGCCTGTATTGCGTTGGCGAATATTTGGCTGCGGGCTTGCGCGGCTGCCCGAAAGTTGTCGCTCATGCGGAACTCGTGGCGGTTAGCGACTCTATCGTTCTTGCGCTGCTGCTTAATGTCGCGGCGCTCGGCCTTTGTTGTT
>Ga0308419_1001914_pt1 | contig 13676 bp, 12 predicted proteins | sample HotsprSampleMS50_FD_203674 | JGI IMG/M metagenome (GOLD analysis project Ga0308419, IMG submission 203674) | Hot spring phototrophic mat microbial communities from Mushroom Spring, Yellowstone National Park, Wyoming, United States - 20090730_MS50 ... | reverse complement strand
AAAAGCCTGCCCGCTGCCATGGGAATAAAAATATACCTCCGTCCCCAGTTGGTGATTGTAGTATATTTATATTAAATTTTAAACGGGCAATGCCCAAAGGTTAAAAGGCTTTATTGCAGTCGGGAGAGTTCTGTTTCCAATTCCTGCATAAAGGTGCTGATTTCTTGCAGGGCCTGCGCCTGCTGCTCCGCCGCCAGGCTGTTTTGGCCGGTGGCTTGAGTAAACTGCTGGAACATTTCACCGATTTCGCAGAGAGCTTGGCTGGTTTGCTTTACAGCATTGGCACTGGCACCTGCCAGGTTGCGCACCTCTTTAGCCACCACAGCAAAGCCGCGGCCGCTCTCACCGGCCCGGGCCGCTTCAATTGCCGCATTTAAACCCAGCAAATTGCTCTGGTCAGCGATGTTTTTGATTAAATCCAATATTTTACCGGCAGATTCGGCTTTCTGCCTCACTTCATTTACCTGCCTGGCCAGTTCAGCGCTGGTAGCGCTCAACTGCTCAGCGGCAGCCGCCACTGTCTGCAAGTTGAGGTTCGCCTTCTGCAGGCTGCCAAAAATGCGCTGCAGCGTTTGCTGCAGGCGGCGGGCCGACAATTCCCGCGCCAGGTTGTTTTCGACCATTTTAATAGCCACCCTGGCCAAAGGCCTGGTAAAAGAGGGATCACCGGTCACCCCCAGGGTTGCCAGGCGCACACCGTTGAAAACAATAGGGGCGGTATACCCGGGCCGGACGCCCTTTAAGCGAACGGCATCTTCCTCGGTAATATGGGACTCATCCCACTCCCCGGTTAAAATTTTTCTGGCGCCTTCGTGAACGGTTCCCAGACGTTCCACTTGGGTGGTGGCCACAATTTTGCCTCCCTCACCCATTATGTGCACCGGGCAGCCGGTTTCGCCGTGCAGCAGGTCGACCAAACCCTGGGCCAGGGAGATTAAAACTTCGTAAACTTCGGCAATTTCCCCCGTTAGGCCCTGAGCACCGGTAAATTTTTTAACGGCACCCGTCTTTCCGTACATGGTATTAATTTCTCCCTCCATACCTTGTTATAAAGACAGCAAGTGATCTGATTAACTGGTGATTATATGGTATGACCATTTTCAACGTATTTCTCTTTTTCTGAGCCAATTCCTCCTCGGCGGCAAAATTTTTCTGAAATTAATTAACCTGGGCGCTTTACGCCGCGCGCCCTTCGGCGGCCCGCGCAGGCCTTGTTTCTTTTTTGGCCTAGAAAAAGTGTATTGCCTTATTTGCCCGCGCTAAGGTGGTCCGGGTATTTGGTTGAGAACAGGACATTTCTATGATAAAATGTTTTAACCGGGGTACTATTAATGCCTGCCAAGGAGCGATGTCACAAAGTGGCTTCTAAATTCAAGGACAACTGTCCAAGTAAGCCTGCCGGCATAACAAACCAAGCTATCTCCTGGCACACTTTAAGTGAAGAAGAACTATTTTCAACACTTAACAGCCGCCCGGAAGGCCTGCGGGAGGACGAGGCGAGCGCGCGCCAGGCCACATACGGCAAAAACATACTGCCCGGCCACAGAGCCCCCAGTGTCTTTGCTATTATCCTCCACCAGTTTTTAAGCCCCCTGATATACATCCTCCTGGCCGCCGGGGCAGTGTCTTTTGCCTTAAAAGAATTTGAAGATGCTGCCTTTATTTTTGGCATAGTCCTTCTAAACGCCGCCATAGGCGCCTTCCAGGAGTGGAAAGCGGAAACAGGCACTGCCGCCCTCCAGCAAATGCTGAAAGTTTACACCGTAGTCAAAAGAGAAGGCGCCAACAAAAAACTGGCCGCCGAAGAACTCGTGCCCGGCGACATCGTCTTGCTCGAGTCGGGCAGCAAAGTGCCGGCCGATATACGCATTTTGAGCGCCAACAACCTGTCCGTGGACGAATCCTTTTTAACGGGCGAGTCGACGGCGATTGAAAAAATGCCGGGCGTTATAAGCGACCCGTACACGCCGGTCAGCGACCGCTCTAACACCGTTTTTGCCGGCTCTACGGTCATTTCCGGCAGGTGCACCGGCATAGTCGTGGCCACCGGTCACCACACCGAAATGGGCAAAATCGCCAAAGAGGTCGCCGTTGCAGAAGCGGCCAAGCCCCCGTTGATCCTAAGGATGGAGAACTTTTCCCGCCAGGTTTGCCTTTTCGTCCTGTCCGCCTGCGGCCTCCTGTTTATTGCCGGCCTGTTAAAAGGCATGACAGTGGGATACGTTTTCTTTCTGGCCGTTGCCCTAGCCGTCTCGGCCATCCCGGAAGGCCTGCCGGTAGCCGTGACCGTGGCCCTCTCCATAGCTACCGCCCGCATGGCCAAAAGACACGTCATCGTCCGCCGCCTGGCCGCCGTAGAGGGCTTGGGAAGCTGCACCTTTATCGGCAGCGACAAGACCGGCACGCTGACGGTGAACCAGCAGACGGTAAGGAAGGTTTACCTCCCTTACGGGCGCTGGCTCGACGTAACCGGCGAAGGTTACAGCGGGGAGGGCGAAGTCACCGGCGGGGAAGGCGTGCCCCAAAGCACGGAGAATTCTGAATCCCTTTACGAGGTTGCACTGGCAGCGGCCACCTGCAATGAAGCTTCGCTAAAATTTCAAGAAAGCACCGGAAAATGGGAACACCAAGGAGACCCGGTAGATATAGCTCTGCTTGCTTTCTGCTACAAAGCGCGCCTGAACCCCGATGAAGTGCGCTCGCAGGTCGACGTAGTGGCCGAAATCCCTTTTGAATCCGAAAGAAAGTACGCCGCCACTTTTTACCGGCAAGGCGGCCGCCTGCGCGTGGCCCTCAAAGGGGCGCCGGAAATCGTTCTGGAACTCTGCCAGCAAGCACTGACCGGAAAGACAACTCAACCGCTGGACAGGATGCTGGTAGAACAAGAGGCCCATCGCCTGGCAGAAAGCGGGTACCGGGTCATTGCCCTGGCCGCCGGTGAACTGGGGAAGGAAAATCCGCCCGGATCAAAATACAGTGAGGAGGACATCTCCTCGCTCACTTTCCTGGCGCTTTTCGCTTTAATCGACCCTTTGCGGCCGGAAGCGAAGGATGCGGTGCAAAAGTGCCACGAGGCAGGCGTGGAGGTTGCCATGATCACCGGTGACCACCCGGCCACGGCTCTGGCCATAGCACGCGAGCTGGGCATTGCCGCCTCGCCCCAAGATATCATCACCGGCACCCAACTGGCAGCTCTTGAACCGGCAGACAGCCCGGGCTTTGCCGAAGCGGTGAAGAGGGCAAGAGTCTTTGCCCGCGTCACCCCGCTGCAAAAGCTCTATATTGTTGACGCCCTGATCCGGGAAGGCCACTACGTAGCCGTCACCGGCGACGGCGTAAACGACGCCCCCGCCCTGCGCCGGGCCAATATCGGCGTAGCCATGGGTTCCGGCACAGACGTGGCAAAAGACACCGCCGAGATCATCATCACCGACGACAACTTTGCCTCCATCGAGGCAGGAATCGAAGAAGGGCGCTTTGCCTACGACAACATCCGCAAGGTCACTTACTTGCTCATTTCTACCGGCCTGGCGGAAGTGATATTGTTTGTGCTGGCCCTGGTCTGCGGCCTGCCCCTGCCGCTTATGGCCGCACAGCTGCTGTGGCTCAACCTGGTCACCAACGGCATCCAGGACGTAGCCTTGGCGTTTGAAGGCGGCGAGCCGGGAACCATGCAAAAGCCGCCGCGCAAGCCCGAAGAAGGCATTTTCAACCCCCTCATGATCCAGCAGACGGTCGTCTCAGCCGTAACCATGGCCGTTCTGGCCTTTGGCTCCTGGTATTACCTGATCTCTTCGGGCTGGGAAGAGGGAGCGGCACGCAATATTGTTCTCCTTTTAATGGTGCTCTTGGAAAACTTCCACGTCTTCAATTGCCGCTCTGAGCACGTGTCCGCTTTCCGGGTGCCAGTTCGCAGAAACCCCATCCTGATCATAGGCGTGCTGGTAGCGCAGGGCGTCCACATCGCGGCCCTGTACCTGCCTTTTACGCAAAAAGTGCTGGGCACTGCACCAGTTACTTTTGGTCAGTGGATAACCGCCTTTGCCCTGGCTTCTGTCCTGCTGGCCGTTATGGAAATTTTCAAGGCGGTGCGCGGGGAGCCGGCACACAAAAAAGGCTTCCCTACCATAGAGAAGCCTTAAAAAACCCGTCGGCGGGCCGTTGATTGTACGATCACACGAAGCCGGCTATGCGCGGCGCCAGTCACGGCTGGCACAGGCCGGGCAGGCGGTGTGCCGGCGGCAGGCCGGGCCCCGCCACCGGTGGCCGCAAGAAAGGCATTCTAAGGCGCTTTCGGCCAGTTCGTAATCCCCGCCGGCCACCTTTAAGGCCGCACCTTTCACCAGAACGTAGGCGATCTTGCGCCTGGCCGACGCCAGTATCCGCTGGAAGGTCGGCCGGGAAACCAGCATTTTTTGGGCGCACTCCTCGTGCTCCAGTCCCAAAAAATCCCGCAGGCGCACGGCTTCCAGCTCTTCAACCGTCAGTTCCACCTCAAATAAGTCGGCCAGCGGCACGCCGGCCGGCTTAAAGAAGGTGTAGCCCGGTATCTGCTCTACTCTCCTGCACTTTCTGGGTCTGGGCATGTGTTTTCCCTACTCTGTTTTAAGTTTAGTGGCCGTCTGAACCGGGTTTTTCACCGGCAGTTCCGGCCAGCTTGCCCGGTATAATTTCTTCAAAGAGGACGCTCCTGTACTCCTCTACCCGGCCCTCGTCGCACAATTTGGAGAGGGTGGGGTCGATGGGCAGGCTGCCCAGGTACTCAATGCCGGATTTTTCGGCCACTTCTCGGCCCCGGCCCGGTCCAAAGAGGGCAAACTCGCGGCCGCAGTCGGGGCAGATGGCCGAAGTCATATTTTCTACCAGCCCGAGAATAGGAACTTTTAACAGTTTGGTCATCTTTATGGCCTTTTTGACTATCATTACGGCCAGGTCCTGCGGTGAAGAGACGATGATTATGCCGGTGAGCGGCATGGACTGCATCACCGAAAGCGGCACGTCCCCGGTGCCGGGAGGCAGGTCCACAAACAGGTAGTCTAAGTCGGTCCAGACCACATCCGTCCAGAACTGTTTTACGGCATTGGCCAGGATGGGACCGCGCCATATCACCGGGTCGTCCTCGTGGGGCACAAAAAAGTTAATGGACATAACCTTTATGCCCGTAGAGCTTTCCGGAGGCACAATCCCGAACATAACCTGCTCGGGTATTTCGCGCACGCCGAACATGCGCGGCAGGCTGGGTCCGGTAATATCGGCGTCCATAACCCCTACCTCAAAACCCTTCTTCCTAAAACCGCAGGCCAAAAGCGAGGTGACAGACGATTTCCCTACGCCGCCTTTTCCGATCATAACGGCAATTACGTTCTTGACGCTGCTGTACTCATTAAACGGCCACTTTTCTATTCCCGCCGCCTTTTCTTTCCCTTTTTTTTGCTCATTACCCGCGCCTTCACATTGTCCGGCTTCACACCCGCTGCCGCAATCGGAGCAGCCGCAACGCTCTTCCATATTTACTCCCCCACTCTTTTAGGTATTCAGATTTAAACTTTTAATTTTCAGTCGAGTTTTTTAAAGACATTATTAAATTACCCCAAACCCGCTCAATATCCTGCGCCGCCGGGGAATTTTTTTGCGTGACCACGGGAACACCCATTATCTGGGCTTCGCTGACCGCGTCGTCGTAGCGCACCCCTCCCAAGAAGGCAATTCCCAGCTCCCGGGCCTTGCCTTTTATTTCCGCGCCGACGACTTCGTTGAGGTCGCATTTATTGACGCACAAAAACGTCTTTAGATCAAAAAATTTGGTCAGCTCCGCCACCCTCTCGAAATCGTGCTGCCCCGCCACGGTGGGCTCAGCAACAATCACCGCGCAATCTGCCCCCGTGAGGGAGGCGATCACTGGGCAGCCCAGCCCCGGCGGCCCGTCTACTATAAGCCAGGAAACTCCTTCATTTTCGGCTATTTCCCTGGCCCGGCTGCGCACGGTGGTGACCAGCTTTCCCGAGTTCTCTTCCGCGATGCCCAGCCTGGCGTGCACCATGGGACCGTAGGCCGTCTCTGAAATAAACCAGCGGCCGTTGACGGACGGCAAAAAATCCACCGCCTTTTCCGGGCAGAAGTAGCTGCAGACCCCGCAGCCCTCGCAAGCAATGGGGTCGATTGCAAAAACGGTCTTTTCGCCCGAACGCGCCCCGCTCACCGCGCCAAAACGGCACAGCTCGGCGCACCTGCCGCAGCCGCTACAGGCTTCCTGTCGTATGCTGGCGGTCTTCCCGCCGTAAAAAAGTTCTTCTTTTAAGACCCTGGGCTTTAAAACCAGGTGCAGGTCGGCGGCGTCTACGTCACAGTCGGCCAGCACCGAGCGGCCGGCCAGCGCCGCAAACGAGGCCACCAGGCTGGTCTTGCCCGTGCCGCCCTTGCCGCTAATCACAACTACTTCTCTCATTTTCTCGCCTCTTTCAAGAGGTAGATGAGCAGTTCTTTAATCCTGTCAGAGTAACCCGGCACCTGCTCCAGCGGCAGTTCCCCGCGGGATAAAACTTCGGCCACCAGGCGGTCGTCCGGTATCTCGCCCAGCACCTCTACGCCCTCCCGCCGGCAGTACTCGGCAGCCAGCGTGCGGCCCGGGCGCGCCTTGTTGATCAATACGGCGTGAGGAATTTCGAGTTTTCGCATCATATCCACCGCCAGTTCCAAGTCGTTCACCCCAAAAGGCGTGGGCTCGGTCACCAATAGGACAAAGTCTGCGCCGCGCACTGAAGCCACTACGGGGCAGGTAGTGCCCGGAGGGGCGTCCACGACCACCAGTCCCTTTTTTTCTTCGGCCGCTCCCCGCACGGCCCGGATGAGGGGCGGGCTCATCGGCTCGCCTACGTTTGTGCGGCCGTGCAAAAAAGAAACGGCGCCGGCCCGCCCTTCCTCTACTACTCCTATTTCCCTGGTCTTCTCCGAAATAGCAGATACCGGGCAGGCCAGCGCACAGCCGCCGCAGCCGTGGCACATTTTATCAAAGGTAAGCACCGTGCTGCCGAGGCAGGCAATGGCCTTATACTGGCACACCTCGCCGCAAATCCCGCACAGGGTGCACTTTTCTTCATCAACTGCCGGCACGGGAATACCTACCGGCCAGGAGCGGGAAATCTCCGGCTTTAAAAAGAGGTGGCCGTTTGGCTCCTCGACGTCACAGTCGGCATAAGTTACCTTAAGGCCCGCCCCGGCCGCCGCCAGGGCGAGCGAGGTGGAAACGGTGGTTTTGCCGGTGCCGCCTTTGCCGCTGGCCACGGCCACTGTCAAGTCTTTAGGAAATGCCAAGTCATATCACCCAACCGGTTATTCTTTTTTTTCTCTGCGCCCTTCTAAATCCACAATCTCCTGTTTTATTTCTTCCAGCGCCTTTTCTAAATGTGCCGCCTTCTCTTTGAGAAACTCTGCCCAGTCCTCTTCTGAGACAAACGGGTGCCAACCTGGCCCAAAGGGCGGCCAGCCCCAGCACCTAGCCCAGCGCGGCAGGCCGGTAGCGTAAAACCAGTGGCGAAAACCGCGGCCTCTACCCCGGTTCCAAAAGCCCGGCCGCCTCACTGCCCCCGCCGGACCGTACCAGCGGTGCGGCCAGTGGCAGGACATGCAGTAACCCCTTCCGCCGCCGGTCATGGGACCCATGCCGGCAGGACCTGTTCCGTCAAATCCCGGCATATCTCGACGCCTCCTCTTTTTACTTTTTAAGATTAAGACCAGTGCGTGGGCGCATTGGCACCACCGGCTTCTTTGAGTTCTCCCTTTTTAAACTTTTCTACCGCCTCGGACACGGTGCCGCCTTGTGCGTAGTAAATCTTGATCCCGGCCGCCGCCAGCGCCGCAAAGGCCTTGGGGCCGCAGTGGCCGGTGATAAGGGCCTTAGCCCCGCTCTTGGCCACCGTCTGGGCGGCCTGGATGCCGGCACCGCCGGAAAGCCCTGCGGCACCGCCGTTATCCAGGCAGGCCGTTTCCCCCGTTTCGGTATCCACCACCACAAAACAGCGGGCCCGTCCAAACCTCTGGTCTACAGCACTGTCGAGATCACAGCCGTTAGCTGAAACCGCCACCTTCACTTTTCACACCCACCCCTCATTATGGGCATTGTTTCATAACTAATTTTATTCTTCTCCGCCAGGGCTGTCAATATTCAGGTTCTATAAAAATTTTTCTGGCGCCAAATAAATAATAAGACCCGGCACCAAATGCCGGGCCATGAAACTTAAAAAATCGGCCTTTTCTTTACGGTTTTTTACCCGAGGATTTCGTCCACCTCGTCTTCGTCCAGGTCCATGATGTAAGTGATGCCGGTGACCTTCTCTGCTTCCTTGGTCAGGCTGGCCAGGTCGTTCCTGTCCAGGTACTCCAGGGCAAACTTGCGGGCGCCGCACATGAGCTGCTGCAGGCCCACTTTCAGGCGGTCGAAGTAGTTGTATACACCAATGGCCGCAGGCGGAATCTTGGCGGCATCGGCCCCGTAAACCTGCTTTAAAGCAGAAGTGGCCGTGAAGATCTGCTCGACCGTGCTGCCGTATTTGTTTTGGATTTCCGCCGGCACCTTGCCTTCCTCGATCAGCCTGCCCAGGGTCTTTCCGACCATGGCCGCCGCCAGCGGGGCGCGCGCCATGCCGATGGCCTTGACGTAAGGCGCCCCCAGGGCCAGGCCTTTGAACATATTATCTTCCAGGGAGAACCCGCCGGCAATGGCCACCTTGGGCACGTACATGCCCTTTTTGTCCAGGCGCTTTAAGTATTTGTAGAGGAGGGACTCGATGTAGAGGGTGGGCACGCCCCACTCGTTCATCATCCGCCAGGGGCTCATGCCGGTGCCGCCGCCGGCTCCGTCCACAGTGAGGAGGTCGATCTTGCCCAGCGAGGCGAACTTAACGGCGCGGGCCAAGTCAGCGGGGCGGTAAGCGCCCGTCTTGAGCATCACGTGCTTGGCCCCCAGGCGGCGCAACTCCTCCACCCGGGCCAGGAACGACTCTTCGTCCACCATGCCCACCCGGGAGTGGCGCTCGAACTCTTTAACGGTAGCCCCTTTAGCAAAACTCTCCTGCACTACCGGATCTTCGGGATCGGGGTAGACAATATAGCCGCGGGACTTAAGCTGCAGGGCCCGCTCTAACGTGGGCAGCTTCACTTCGCCGCCGATATCCTTGGCGCCCTGTCCCCACTTGATCTCCACAGACTGCACGCCGAGTTTCTCGATTACATAATCGGCCACCTTCAGGCGCGTGTCTTCCACGTTGCACTGCACCACGATGTCCCCGTACCCGTTGTACCACTCGCGGAACAGCTTAACCCGGCGCTCCATATCGGGCGACTTCACCACCCGGCCGCCCACGATTTCTCCTTCCGGGTCCATGCCGCAGACGTTTTCGCCGATGGTCAGGATGACGCCGGAGATGGCGGCGCCGATGGCCAGGCCCTCCCAGTTGTCCTTGGCCACTCTGGTCGAGCCCAGGCCGGGAATGACCACGGGCAGCTTCAGTTTGATGGTGTCGTCAACCCCGACCGCCGTTTCCAGCCGGACGTTGGGGAAGGTGGCCACGTCGCTGTCGGCTTCGATGCCGTGGGCACCTACTGTAGTCCCCATGATGCTCAAGTGAGAAAAGTTAACCGGGTAGTCCTTCTGGGCTCCGGCCGTAATGGTACCGAAGGGCTGGGGGTAAATCACTTCCCGGCCTCTAAAGGCGGACTTGCCGATTTCGCACAAGCCCGTGCACCCCTCCAGGCAGGTGGCGCACATGCCGCTCTCCGGACAGATGCTGCCGGGCGTCCGGTTGCGGGTAAGGGTGGCCGCGCTGGCATTAATACCTACACTGTACGACATTTTCTCTTCCCCCTTGAAGAAATTTTTCACGTAGTAAAAAAGACTTTCATTGTCTTAAGGAATATTTTATTTAGACCGGCCCCCGCAGTCAACAAAATATTATTCCACAGAGTAAAAAATTTTATGCGACGGCCCTTATTTTAAGCGTCTTGTACACATTATACAATAAGCAATTTTCACACAGTAAAACTTTTATTTCATTTTCCATCTCAAATGAATGCGTTTAAAAAATAAAAAAATGTGAAACTGAATTTCACATAATGAAATAATGCAATGCTTACCGATGCATTTTTTTGCCGTAATTATTGGTGCACAAAAGCATTAATCCCGCCCTTCTTTAAGGCGGGATTACATCAATAGCCCTGGTCGTAAAAACCCAGACGGCGGGAAATCTTCGCCGCCGCCTCCTTAACGGCATCGGTCAATTCGTTCCTTATAAAGTGGGTGGTTATGCGGGACGTGGGGCCGGATATGCTTATGGCCGCCACTACCTTGCCCTCGTAGTCCTTAACCGGGGCGGCAATGCACCGCACCCCCTCCTCCCTCTCCTCCATGTCCAGCGCGTAACCGTCGCGGCGCACGCGCTGTATTTCTTTCATCAGCACCTGCGGGTCGGTAATAGTTTCATTGGTGTACTTCTCTAAAGCCATGGAGTTAACCGTCTTCTCCAGCTGGTCTTCCGGGAGCCCGGCCAGGAGCACTTTGCCCACCGCCGTGCAGTGGGCGGAGCCGCGGCTGCCCTTGCGGGCAAACATCCTCACCACCACTATGTTGGTGGACTCCACCTGGTCCACGTAAACCACTTCTGAGCCGTCTAAGGTGGCCAGGTTGACGGTCTCATTGTACTTCTGCTGGAGCTCTTCCATAATAGGGCGGGCCGCCGAATAAAGGTCCTTGAAGTGGGCGGCCATGTTGCCCAGCTGGAACACCTTCAGCCCCAGCTTGTACCGGTTGTCGGCTTCATTTTGCTCCACAAAGCCCCTTTGCATCATGGTGTAGAGGAGGCGGTGGACGGTGCCCGGGGTAAGGCCCGTCTTTTTGGCCAGTTCAGTAATGGATATGGGCCCGCCGGCCTGGGCCATAGCCTCTAAAAGCAAAAGCGCCCTCTCTACCGCATTGACTTTTTTGGGAACACTGCCGTTTAAGTTTTTACCCATAAAAAACGCTGCACCTCAAAAATCATTATAAAAAACAAAAAAGAAATACCCCTTTATCGCGGCCAAAACAAAACGTGCGCCGTCTATTATCGCCGCGAAAGGAAGATAACTTTTTATATATTCTTTTCAAGAGTATTATATCAAATTTTTTTGGCCCGTCGACCACATAAACCGGACAGGAATAATAAAAAAATTATATTCTATGCTCTAGCTTACAGAAGGCCTTTCGTGATATAATTTGTTTGTGTTCCCACCAAAAAACCAATGCGGGTACAGCGCCGTACCCCATAACGGGCAACGAGGCCCTTTGTCCGGAAAAAGCGTACTTTTTCCGGCAACTGGGTTTTTTTTTCTTTGCAAAACCTATAAAGAAGGGATGGTTGGCTGCATGGAAAAGGAAAAGTACACCAGCGATGATGTACGCAGGCTGGCCAAAGAATGGGGGGTGAAGTTCGTCCGCCTCCAGTTCACCGACATCTTCGGCATCCTAAAAAATGTCGCCATCACCGTAGAGCAGCTGGACAAAGCCTTAGACGGCGAGCTGATGTTTGACGGATCTTCCATCGAGGGATTTGTCCGCATAGAAGAGTCGGACATGTACCTGCGCCCAGACCCTTCCACCTTTGCCATATTCCCCTGGAAGCCGCGGGAGGGCGCCGTGGCCCGTCTGATCTGCGACATTTACAACGCCGACGGAACCCCCTTTGAGGGCGACCCGCGCTTCGTGCTGCGCCGCGCCGTTAATGAGGCGGCCGAAATGGGCTATACCATGAACGTGGGTCCTGAGGCCGAATTCTTTTTATTTCACGTAGACAGCGACGGGCGCCCCACCACCGTCACCCACGACCGGGCGGGCTATTTCGACTTAACGCCGGTAGACTTGGGCGAAAACGCCCGGCGCGATATGGTCTTGACCTTAGAGCAGATGGGTTTTGAAATCGAAGCCTCTCACCACGAAGTGGCCCCCGGCCAGCACGAAATCGACTTTAAGTACTCGGACGCCTTGGACATCGCCGACAAAATCGTTACCTTTAAGTTCGTGGTGAGGACCATAGCCCAGCGGCACGGCCTGCACGCCAGTTTTATGCCCAAGCCGCTGTTCGGCACGGCGGGATCGGGCATGCACTTAAACCAGTCTCTGGCCAAAGGCGGGCAAAACGCCTTTTACGACCCTTCGTCGCCAGACGGCCTGAGCAAAGAGTGTCTCTGGTACATCGGCGGCCTGATGCGGCACATCCGGGCCATCACCGCCATCACCAACCCGACGGTAAACTCCTATAAGCGGCTGGTTTCCGGTTTTGAAGCCCCGGTATACATTGCCTGGTCGTCCCAGAACCGCAGCCCCTTGATCCGCATCCCGGCCAAAAAAGGACCCTCTACCCGGATCGAGCTGCGCAGCCCCGATCCGTCCTGCAACCCCTACCTGGCTTTAGCCGTCTGTTTAAAAGCCGGGCTGCACGGGATCAAAAACCAAATAGAGCCGCCGCCGCCCTGCAACCGCAACATCTACGCCATGACACTGCAGGAGAGAAAAGAGGCCGGGGTGGGCGAGCTGCCGCAGAGCCTCCACGAAGCCTTAGAAGAACTAAAAAGCGACCCGCTCATCCAGGAGGCCCTGGGGCCCCACGTCTTCAGCCGCTACGTAGAGGCCAAGCAAATAGAGTGGGACCGCTACCGCATCCAGGTCCACCCCTGGGAGATAGAAGAGTACCTCGCCAAATTTTAAAACGGTGCCAGGCACCGTTAACTTATTTTTAACTTATTTAACGGTGCCGGGCACTTTTTTAACTTTTCCCCAGCCTGCCGACATCAAAACCATGTTATAATTTAAAAGAAACAATGACCCCTCAAAGGAGCGCACTGCACGTGAACAGAGCCCAGCTGTACTTTGTGGCCGCCCTTCTTTTTGCCCTATTAGTGGCGGTTTTTGTGCTGCAGAACACCGAGCCGGTCGGCGTCAATTTTTTATTTTGGCAGTTTACCCACGTTTCCAAAGTGCTGGTCATCCTCGTATCGGCCGCCGTCGGCGCTTTAATGGTAATCCTGCTCGGCGCGTGGTGGCAGTTCAAAAAATACATATACGTGCGCCAGCTGAAATCGGAAATAAGGGAACTGAGAGCCGCACTGCAAAAAAAGATGGCTTTGGAAAAAAGCGCGGCACCGGGCGGGAAGGAACCGGAACAAAACAGGCAGTAAGCACAACTTTTTATTTCACTGCAGCGCCAACAAGTTAGAGGCGGGAAATCCTGCTCAAGGCAGCTCCAGCAGCCATAAAAAATAACCTCCTTAAGCAACACCGGACTTCTCTTAAGGAGGTTAATCCACTGACACTGAAATCCTAGATTTTCAACTGGTGCCGAAGGTGGGAGTCGAACCCACACGGGGGGTGAGCCCCACCGGATTTTGAGTCCGGCGCGTCTGCCAGTTCCGCCACTTCGGCCGGTTGGTGGGGATGGCAGGGATTGAACCTGCGGCCTCTTGAATGTGAGTCAAGCGCTCTCCCACTGAGCTACATCCCCAAATTACAAAACTTATTTTACCACAGGGAACACCCTCTGACAAGGCTGTAAAAGGCGATTATTGTAGTTGAGCCAGAGTTTCGTTCACAGTGCTTTAACCGGTTAAAGAGAATATTGAAAAGGGTGGGTATCCCTGGGGTATTATCAAGGTGG
>Ga0308419_1001913_pt1 | contig 13678 bp, 10 predicted proteins | sample HotsprSampleMS50_FD_203674 | JGI IMG/M metagenome (GOLD analysis project Ga0308419, IMG submission 203674) | Hot spring phototrophic mat microbial communities from Mushroom Spring, Yellowstone National Park, Wyoming, United States - 20090730_MS50 ... | reverse complement strand
TTAACTATTGATGATTTTGAAATTAAACAAAAAAAAATTAGTTATTCTATTAATACTATTTTATATATAAAAGATTTGTATAAAAATTCTAACTTATTTTTTTTAATTGGTTTAGACCAATTTTTACAATTTCAAAATTGGTATAGATGGCAGGATATTTTAGAAAATGTAACTCTTGTAATAGCAAAGAGAAATTTTAAAAATCATATGAATGTTTCATTAGAAATAGAAAAATATAATAATTATAAAGACAAAATATTACTTTTAAATTCTCCTATTGTAGAAATTTCATCTAGTGATATAAGAAATAATATAAAAAATAATAAAGCTTTCAGATATTTAATTCACCCAAATGCTTATAATTATATCGTAGAGAATAATTTATTTCAATAGGGTTCAATATAAATAGTAGAAATTGCACCTTCGTATTTTATAAAAATATATTTGTTGGAATTTTCAACATTATATTTATATTGATTATTATTGGTTTTTATAAATTTTTTAAAATTTTTATTTGTTAATGCACTTTCAGTATTTATTATACAATTAGATGATTTAGGAAAATCTATTTTCAATTTGGCAGCACCCAAACTAAGATTGACGTAAGTTGTATCAACTTTATCACCTATAGTTATTTTAATTGTAGAAACACCTGCTTCTAAATCGAAATTTTTTACTTTTGAATTGCTTAGATTTACTTCCATTTTAGAAGCACCAGAACTAATATCAAAATCATATATTAGATTTTCATTTAAAAACAATTTCCCTATACTCTCATCATTAACTGAATTTAATGGATTATATGTTAGCTCATATATTTTTTGATTATTATCATAATCATAACTTTTAATTGTTGCATTTGTAAGAAGCAAATCTTTTAAAGTATCTAAAGAATTAATTAAAATTGAAGCAGATCCAGATTTGATTTCCAGTTTATAATTTATTATGTTGCTATCTATAGGAATACTGTAAATTTCATTGGATAAAATTGTGTTATTGCTAAGTTTTAAATCATCATCAATATCAAAAATATCTTTTTTTATAGAATTTATAAAAGTAATAATAACTAAAGCTAATAAAACGCCCGATAGTGAAGAAAGAATATATTTTAAGAATTCAGGAACATTTAATAAAGTAATACCCCAAATTATTAGTAAAATAGGCCAAAAAATTACAATTTCATTAATGTTTATTTGGAATAAATTTAAATTTTGTAATAGAAAAAATAAACCTAAAAAAATTAAAAATGATGCCCAAAATAATCCTGTTGGTTTCATTTTATATTCTCTTATTAAATTGTTTACTTAAAATTAGTATTCCAATTATTATAAGTACAATTGGAATAATATATTTTATATCAAATCCTGGTATTATTTGATTTAGGAATAAGAGCACTCCTATAATTATCAAAATTACACCGCCAATTAATTTTCTATCATTCTTACTGTCATTTTCTTTATAATTAAAATTTTCACTTTCCATATTAAAAGTATCATCTAAATTATTATCAAAATCGACTGGTTCAATCTTTTTAGCAGGTACGATAATCCATAATACAATATAAGCAATTACACCTATTCCATATGCTATAGTTGTAATTATAAACAACGCTCTTATAATTACAGGATCAATATCAAAGTATTCAGCTAATCCCGTAGAAACTCCAGCTATCATTTTTCCATTTAAATTTCTATATAATTTTTTTGACATCAGGCACCTAAAGTATTTTTATCTAAATTAAAATACGAAATTTTAATATATATTGTTTCAAATAATAAAAAAAGAGGCTCTATAAAAAGCCTCCTAATAAAGATTATAATTCATAAAATTAATTAATTACTTAAAACTTTTTCAAATTTCGAAACTGCCCAATCTATTTCTTCTTTGGTAATTACTAAAGGAGGCGCAATTCTAATTATTGTTTCGTGAGTATCTTTGCATAATATTCCTTCATCTTTTAGTTTTTCGCAGTATGGTCTTGCTTTTTGTTTTAAAACTAATCCTATCCACAATCCCTTACCTCTTACTAATTCTATTTTATCTGAATTAATTTTTCTTAATTTTTCCATAAAATATTCGCCTAACTCATAAGATTTTTCAATTAAATTCTCTTCTACTAAAACATCTAATGCTTTAATTGCAACGGCTGCTCCTAAAGGATTTCCGCCAAAAGTCGAACCGTGTTCACCAGGATGAATTACTAACATAATTTCTTTGTCTGCAAGCACTGCAGATACGGGATAAAATCCTCCTGAAAGTGCCTTTCCAATTATTACTATATCAGGTCTAACATTTTCATAATAATGAGCAAAAAGTTTTCCACTTCTTCCTAAACCCGATTGAATTTCATCACATATGAATAGAATATTATTTTCTTTACAAACTTCTGCTACTGCTTTTAAATAACCATTAGGAGGAATAACAATACCACCTTCGCCTTGAATTGGTTCTATTAAAACAGCAACAGTATTATGATTAATCTTAGATTTTAAATCATCTATGTTGCCATATTCGTGAAATGGAAAAGCTTGTTTACAATAAGGACCAAAGCCATTAAAAGAAGAAGGATCATCTGAGAAACCTACTATCGTAGTAGTTCTACCGTGAAAATTACCAGTTGCTACTATAATTTCAGCCTTGTCCTTTTCTACACCTTTTACATCGTAACCCCATCTACGTGCTAATTTTACGGCGGTTTCTACTGCTTCAGCACCAGAATTCATTGGTAGAGCCATATCATAGCCCGTTAGTTCATTTAATTTTTTATATAATAAGGGTAATTTATCATTTCTAAATGCACGGGATGTAAGAGTTACTTTGGCAGCTTGTTGAACAAATTCTTTGAAAATTTTTGGATGAGAATGTCCTTGATTTACTGCAGAGTAAGCTGCTAAGCAATCTAAGTATTTTTTATCTTCTACATCATAAACCCAACATCCCTCTGCATATTTTACTACTACATCTAACGGATGATAATTATGAGCACCATGCTCATTTTCAATTTGAATAAAATCTTGTGTTTTCATAATACTTTATTTAATTATTATTTAAAAATTGTCGAATAACATAGTTAAAAGAGCCATACGAACAAATAAACCATTTTTAGTTTGTCTGAAATAAGCAGCTCTAGGGTCTTTATCTACGTCAGAACTTATTTCTACTGAACGTGGTAGAGGATGCATTATTATTGAATCAAATTTCATAAGTTGTAAAATATTAGAATCAATATTATACAATGATAAATCAATATTCTTGCTTTGCAGTCTGGTTATATCTATTCTGGTCTGATATACTACATCTACTTTTTGAATTATTTTTTTAGCACTATCTGTTAGTTCATATATTACATTTCTCTTATCAAGATATTCTAATATATCTTTATTAATTTGTAATTCATCTGGGGCAACAAAATATAACTTTACTCTTTCAAATTTTGCAAGTAAATACGCTAATGACCTAACTGTTCTACCATTATCTAATGCTCCAATGAAAGCAACTGATAGCCCATCTAATGTTTTACATTCATTATAAATAGTATATAAATCAAGTAGTGCTTGAGTAGGATGTTGTCCGCCCGAACCATCACCAGCATTGATAATAGGGACTTCAGAAACCGCAGCTGCTCGTTTTGCACCACCTTCTTCTAAGTGACGTAATACAATTACATCTGAATAATTTCCTATTATTCTAATAGTATCTTCTAATTGTTCTCCACTAACTTCAGAAGAAAATTCTTTTGCTTGTTCTGTACTTAATACTTTACCACCTAATCTATACATTGCAGCTTCGAAAGAAAAACGCGTACGCGTAGAAGGCTTGTAAAATAGGTTAGCCATTATTTTGTTGCTATAGTCTTTTGTGCCTCCTCTACTTACAATTTTTCGCATTAATTCTGTTCTTTCGAATAATTCCATCAGTAATGGAACCGTAAATTGTTGTGATTCTACAATGTGATTTATCATATTTTAATTCCTTTATTTATGCCATAATATGAGTGCCAGCATTACCACTTAAAGCTTCTTCTAAATACTCATAAGAAGTAATAATAGCGTGTTTACCACCATTTTTAATAAATTTAATTACTGATTCTACTTTTGGTCCCATACTACCCGCTGGGAAATGACCATCGCTGAAATATTTTTGTAATTCATCTATATTTGTATTTCTTAAACCAAATTGATTTTCTTTTTTATAATTGATAAAAACTTCAGAAGCATCAGTACTAATAATGAATAAATCTACGTTCAAACTATTAGCCAATAATGCAGACGATCTATCTTTATCTATTACTGCTTCTTTACCTTTTAAGTTTCCATTTTCATCATATGTTACAGGAATGCCACCACCACCAAGTGCTATAACAACTAATCCTAAATCAATTATTTTATTTATCGATTCTAATTGTATTACTCTTAATGGTTCTGGAGAGGCTACTACACGTCTATATCCTCTTGATGCATCTTCTACAATATCCCATCCTAATGTTTTTTGTTTATTAAAAGCAACTTCTTTTGTATAGAAAGGTCCAATTGGTTTAGTTGGCTTTAAAAATGCAGGATCATTTTTAGAAACTTCTACCATAGTTGGAATAGTTACAACTTCTTTATTAATATTTTTTAATTTAAATTGAGTTCTTAGGGCTCTTTCTAAAATATATCCAATTTCTGATTGAGTAGTAGCTACACACATATCTAAAGTATGAGAATAAACCTCGTTAGAAGCACGTTCTGAACGAATCAATGCGGCTCCTGCTTGTGGTCCGTTACCGTGAGTAATTATTACATCCCAGCCTTTTTCTATCATAATAGTTATTGATTTCGCAGTTTCGTTAGCGTTGTGGAGTTGTTCTTCTATAGTTCCTCGCTCACCTGCACGAATAAGAGAATTTCCCCCTATAGCTATTAAAGCTTTTCTAGACATTATTTGCTCTTCATTAATTGATAGATTATAGCTTTTTGGACGTGCAAACGATTCTCCGCTTCTTGGAATACTACTGAATAAGGTGCATCAATTACTTCATTAGTTACTTCATCGCCTCTATGAGCTGGTAAACAGTGCATAAATATTGCGTCATCTTTAGCATAAGACATTAATTTTTCATTAACTTGATATGGTAAGAAAATTTTTCTTCTTTTGTCAGCTTCAGCTTCTTGTCCCATAGAAGCCCATACATCTGTATATACTACATCAGCATCTTTTACCGCCTCTACTGGGTCATTAGTTACAACTATTTTACTTCCACTTTCCTTTGCAATTTCTGTTGATAAACGCCAAGCATTTAAATTTGGTTCGTAGCCAAATGGACATCCTATACTTACATCTACGCCTAAACGTGCTCCTCCATCCATTATTGAATGGGCAACATTGTTCCCATCACCTACATAAGCAATTTTTAAGCCTTCTAATTTTCCTTTAACTTCTAAAATTGTTAAGTAATCAGCCATTGCCTGACATGGATGAGAATAATCTGTTAGTCCATTAATAATAGGAATAGATGCATATTTTGACATATTCTCTACTATATCATGTCCAAATGTTCTAATCATTATTCCTTGTACCATTCTTTCGAGATTCTTTGCAACATCATAAACTGATTCTCTTTTACCTAAATTTATTTCTGCAGGAGATAAGTAAAGTGAATAACCACCTAACTGTTGAATTCCTACATCGAATGTTGTTCTAGTTCTTAATGATGGTTTTTCGAATATTAGTGCTAAAGTTTCTCCTTCTAAAACTTTTGAATATTTTTTTCTATCTTTTTTCATATCAAGAGCAAGTGAAAAAGTTTCAATAATTTCATCCTTGCTAAAATCACTAACCATTAAAAAATCTTTAGTCATTTCTCTCTCCATTTATAATTAAATGTTAATTATTAAATTACAAAAGTAGCAAATTATATTTACTTTTAAAAATTTAAGTAAAAATTGTATGAATAATGTGAAAAATATCACATAATTATGACTTATTTATAATTTCAAGACAAAAATTTTCTAAAATCTGTGCTGAACTATCCCATGAAAAATTATTTGCCCATTCAATTGAATTTTTGCTCAATCTATTTCTAAGTTCATTATTGCTAATAAGAATAGAAATTTTATTTTCTAAATCCTTAATATTACCGTATTCGTAAAGGTAACCCGAGAATCCATCTTTTACACTATCTCTTAAACCAGGAACATTTGCCGACACTACAGGAGTACCACAAGCATTAGCTTCTATATTTGTAATTCCCCAACCTTCTTTCATTGATGTATTTACTACTATCCATGACTTTGATAATAATTCGATTTTTTTATTGTCATCAACAAATCCATGAAAAATAACATTCTTGCTAATGTTTAAATTTTTCGCTAAATTTTCTAAATTTTCTTTGTAATCACCTTTTCCTATTATTTCTAATTTTGCATTCGGATAAATTTTCAATAGATTACTAAAACTATAAAATAAATGGTCAATTGATTTATATTTTTTTAATCTGCCGAAATAGGTAATCGTAGGAATTTCATACTTTTGTGTTAACTTCATAGGAAAATTTTCTTTATCAAAAGCATTATATACTATTTTGAATTGAGATGTATTAAAATGTCTTTCTTTAAATTCTTGCAAGGTGCTTTCTGAAACTACTGCAAAATTTGTATTTTTATAAACATAATTTACTATATATTCTGCAATCAACACATAAAGACCAAAAAATAAATTTGTTTCTCTAAAAATACTTTTTCCAAAAAAATGATGGCTGATTGCTAATATAGGTTCTTTTACATACAAAGGAGTGTAAAATGGAATTTTGTTTATGTCATCTATAATAATATCGAAATTCATTTTTTTAAATAATTTAAAATACCAATATGGTACAATAAAATTAAATGTATTTCTAAGACCTTTTCTAAAAATTTTTATTCCATCTATTTCTTCATAATCTAAACAACCATCGAATTTACAAGAAAATTGAAAAACCTCGTGACCTTTTTTAAAAAGTCTTTTCATTATTTCGTGAGCGTGTACTTCTGCACCACCGCCAAATGGATTTTTAATATCTTGCCAATTTATTAGAAGTATTTTCATTTCAATGGCATAATGTTTGAAATAATTACTATTATAAAGTTATAATTTACAAATATACTGATGAATTAAGAATAAATAGGTATAATTTGAAATATATTAAGAATTTAAATATTATAATATTGTCCAAATGGTTAATGTTAGCCTTTATTTTATTTTCTATTGTATCTTGTTCAGGTATAAAAAGTGTAAGAACAAAAAATTTATTTACCAATAAATCTAAAATAACTGATAAAAATGATTTAGTAAAAATTACAGAAGACAAAAAGAATAATCAAGAAAATAAAGAAATAATATCAAATAATTTACCTAATGAATTTAAAACAATAAAAGAGAATGATATAGTAAGAGATATACCTACAATTAAAGAGCAATTAAATAATTTAATTGAGAATAATGAAATTATTTATGAGGATATAAAAAGCCTAAAGAATAAAATTGCAGATTTAGAAAATAAGTTTAATAAAATAGAGTATCAATTAGATTTAGTTATTGATTCTAATCCAAAAATTCCTGAAACTGGTGAGAAGAAAGATACTAAACCAAAAAATAATGAATTCAAATTTTATCCTGATAATAAAGAATATTTACAAATAGCAGAAAAAGAAACTTTTTTAAAAAATGAAGAATTAAATAAAAATAATTTATCTCAAAAAAGTAAGAAAAATAATATTAAATTAAATACACCAAAAACTCTTCAAAATTTTAATAGTGAAATGAATTCGAAAAATAATAATTTAGAAGATAAGAACATTAAATTAGAATTAGCTAAAGAAGAATTTAAAAAAGGGAATTATGAAAATTCTAAAAAATTATTTTTAGAAGCAAAATCAATTGAAACGAGTAGAAAAAATTTATCAGAAATTGATTATTATCTTGGCGAAATTGCATATAATTTAGGTAATTATAATGAAGCTATAAAAAATTTTAATAACGTAATTTTAAATAATGATTCTAAATTTATAGCAACTTGTCATCTTAAAATTGCAGAATCTAATATGAGATTAGGAAGAATAGAAGAAGCAAAAGAAAATTATCAAAAAATAGTAACAAATTATCCAAATAGCGAATATATAAAAATTGCAAGAAAAATGCTCCAACAATTATAATTATTCTAATTTTTCATTTTTTAACCTTAATCTTAATGATGATTTATTTGCAGGATTAATTAGATCTTCATAATATTTCTTTTCTTTAAAATCTTTTGAAGAAATAAAAGTTATGTCTAAGAAATTTTCAATAGAATATCCCGAGCGGTTATAATTTAACTGACTAAGACAATAGTTCCAACCTTCGAGCCATACTTGTAGTTCTTTTTTTTGTTCTTCAGTACCTTCGAAATGTATAAGTAAATCAATATCAGAGTTAGGACCTGCAGTTTCATTAAAAACAGTTCCGTATAAATAAACACCTTCTACTCCAAATCTGTCTTTATCAATTTTTAGAGCAAGACTTTCTGCCATTCTTTTTCTCCATTGCAAAGGTTCGTCATTAGCAGAGTAAGGAATAGTTTTTTCGACTGTGTCGTTTTGATATTTTATTGGAGAGTTCCTATCAGTAAAATAAGCTATTGCTTTATCTTTAGTAGCATTTAATAGTATTCTAAGAATTAATCCCGATGTTACTTCTCTAACATTTATTACTCTTAGAGCATCAGCAATATGACTATATTCAGGTAAAAAACGAGTTAAAGTATTTTCAGAATTCAATAAAAATTCTTCATTCAAAAAATTATTATCTTCATCAGGATATAAAGGTATATATTTTATTCCTGTTTCTACTAAATCTTGGAAAAAATGTGTTCCAAAAGATAAATCAGGAGTATAATTATCAGTTTTTTTAGCAATTTCTATTAAAACTGCTGTATTATAAATATCGGAATACGTTACTTTAACTCCAAGTCTAATATCATCTCTACTTCCCCAGCGTCCCGGTCCCATTAGAATAAATGTTTTTCTCGGTAATTTTTTATTTAATAAACCTACTGCTTTCCCTACATCGTATAAATGATTTAAATCTTTAATTTCTTTATATTTTTTTGGATCTACATAAACAATATAAACAATATCGGGTATTTTGCCATTAGATATATATTTATTTGCTGTAAATAATATTTTATTTTTAGGTAATCCTTCAGGTATAATAGCGGATTGTGTATCTGATGTAGAAAATTGTGGTCGACATTGCAACAAATATAAATTCTTACTATCATGTGCAAATTCTATATCAACAGGTCTTTGATACTTGTCTTTTAATTCATTAAGCATTGCTTTAATTTGCTCGATGAAAACTTTATTCTTTATTAAGTTGTCAAATGTAACTACAATTTCATCTCTATTTGTATCTATACCAAGTCCTACAGGTGCTTTTATATAATGACCTTCAACTATCGAAAATAATGAATTTAACATTGGGAAATTATTGCCAACTTCATTTATTAAATTGCTCAATGGTATGGTCTCGAAAGAATTTTTTTCTAAATCAATTACATCTATATATTTTGGTGCATAATTTACAATCTCTTCGAATGTTTGATTTACTTTTAGATTCGGATTTCCTGGTGAAATTAAAATTGGAAAATCCATCCCAATTCTATCTACTGCTCTAGTGCCTAAGCCTACAACCAATCTAATTAATCCATCTTCTCTTTTTATTCTAGGAGACCAACGAAAATCATTATAACTGAATGCAACTCCAGCAAAAGCTGGAAAGAAATATTTGCCTACTTTTTTACCTACAACTTCTTGTATTAGAATTCCCATTTCTTCATTGAAATCAAGTAATCCACGTTCTGTTCGGTAGCCGATGGGATCGGGACCAAATGTTGATGCATATACTTCAGAAATTGCATTCAATAATTCATCCATTTTTTGGATTTTAGTTCCTTGATTTGCAAGGAATAAGCTCTTATACTTACCCGCAAAAGCCGAACCAATCCTATCTTCTAACAAACTAGAACTTCTTACAATTATAGGATTATCACCAAAATCATCTAAAGCTCTTGACAATCCATTTAAAATTTCTGGTGGAAACTGTGCATTTTTAAATGCTTGGACGATATATGGATATTCATTTCTTATGTCTTCGATATCTTTATATTTTTGTTCTATTACATCTTCCATATTGTTATAATACATAAAGTGATATAACCCGTCTGAAGCAATATACCATGTCTTAGGAAATTTAATATTAGCTAAAATATTAGTAAATTCTGTAGACTTTTCTATTATTTTTTTGGCAACGAGCAATCCTGAACCTTTGCCGCCTAATTTTCCATGGCTATCGGGCGAGAAGATAATATTTTGTAGTATAACATAAAAATCCTCTACATCGAAATATGATTTTGCTATATCTATAAATTCTAATGAATCAGTTAGGAACCTTCTAATTAATGCTACTTTTATTCCCTGACCTGTTGGTGAGTTGAATGTATCGTCATTTGGATTAATTTGATGAACTTTTCTTAGAGCATCATTTATTTCGTTCATGCTTGCATTAGAATTTGCTAATAATTTTACTAAATAATGAGTTTTTTCTTCATTAATCCATTTAAGAATTCTGTTTATTATTTCATCATCGCTGAAATATTTCGAAGCTATTTGATAAATTTCTGTACTAAATTTGAATGCTTGGGCTAATACTCTTTTTTTACTTGGTCTATTAGAATAAGGATGACTAATATTAAAATCATCATTAGAACCCATTTTTTTGAATAATTCGTGAGATTCTTTTATACCTTTCGTAAATAAGAAATTCAACATTTTTCGCGATAAAATAGAATAAAGGTTTTGGTCAGTTTTCCTTATAGTTTCTAATATTATTTGCCATTCTTTTTGACGTGATTCAATTAATTTGGTATTTTCAGACTCTAACTCGTTAATAATAACTTTTAAATTTTCAAAGTAGACTATATTAGAAATTCTTTTTGATATATAAAGAATTAATTTTTTAGTTTCATTATCAATTTCTATTTGATTGTTTGATTTAATCTCTATTTTTCCAAAAAAATTATCTTTAAATTTTATTTCTTGTTCGATTATATTTTTTTGATTTTCTTGATTATTAACTTTTGATAAATATTTTTTATCGTTAATTACTATATTAATTAATATATCATCTCTTTTAAATATTTCTTCTTCTAAATATTTAATAATCTCATTAATTAAAAGAGTTAGGTTATCTGTATTATTATAGAATATATCTTCGAGTGTTAAGTTTAAGTCTAAATTCATATAAAATCCAAAAATTGTGTAATATAAAAGTAACAAATAATAATTAATTAAATTTTATAACTTTATGTGAAACAAGAAACATAATATTAAAAAAAAATGCATATAAATAACAAAAAATTTAAAATTATTAACATAAAATTTATTATTTTTACTAATGTATTAATAATAAATTTAAAAAATGGGTTTAAAAATTCCCATATGTTTTATAACAATTTGAGGTAAAATATGTCAGATAATTCATTCAATCCTTTTAAAATGGCTCAGCAGCAATTCGATTCAATAGCAGAAAAACTTGAATTAGACCAAGCAACAAAAGATTTATTAAGAAATATCGATAGGGAATATCATTTTAACATTCCTATTAGAATGGATGATGGAAGTTATCAAGTATTTCGCGGTTATCGTTGCCAGCATAACGATGCACGTGGACCATCAAAAGGTGGTATTAGATTCCATCCACAAGAAACTATTGATACAGTAAGAGCACTATCAATGTGGATGACTTGGAAAACTGCTGTTGTAGATATTCCATTAGGCGGAGGAAAGGGCGGAGTAATATGTGACCCAAGAAACTTGTCATTAAGAGAACAAGAAGCTATTTGTCGTGGTTGGGTACGTCAAGTAGTTAAAAATGTTGGTCCATTACAAGATGTTCCAGCTCCAGATGTAATGACTAATGGTCAGCATATGTTATGGATGTTAGATGAATACGAAAAAATAACAGGATACAAATCTCCAGGGTTTATTACAGGTAAGCCATTAGGTATGGGCGGTTCTCTCGGTAGAACAGAAGCTACAGGATATGGAGTTATGTATACAGTAAGGGAAGCATTAAAAGAATTAAATTTAGAAATTAAAAATACTAAAGCATCATTTCAAGGTTTTGGTAATGTAAGTCAATATGCAATCGAAAAATATTTAGAATGGGGTGGAACTGCTATAGCTGTTTCAAGTTGGGATAATAAAGAAAAGAAAGCTTTCACATACAAAAAAGATACTGGTATTAATCTTAAAGAATTATTATCAATTACTAATAAGTTTGGTGAAATAGACCAAGCAAAAGCTAAAGAATTAGGTTATGAAATACTACCTGGTTCTGCTTGGTTAGAACAGGATGTTGATATTTTAGTTCCAGCAGCTTTAGAAAATCAAATTAATGCTGATAATGTACATTTAATTAAACCTACGGTAAAATTAATTGCTGAAGGTGCCAATGGTCCAACTACTCCCGAAGCTGATACCGTAATACACGAAAAAGGTATCTGGTTAATTCCTGATTTCTTAGCTAATGCAGGCGGGGTAACTTGTTCTTACTTCGAACAAGTACAATGCAATATGAATTATTTTTGGACAAAAGAAGAAGTTTTAGAAAAATTAGACAAAAAAATGACTGATGCCTATCATGCGGTTTCTAATTTAGCTCATCAAAGAAATGTTTATATGAGGGATGCTGCTTATATGATTTCTGTATCGAGAGTTGCAGAAGCTTGCAAAATGAGAGGTTGGGTATAAATAAACTTGAAAATATTTTTAAATTTTAAAATAAATCCGATGACAACAAATCATCGGATTTTTTTCTATATATATTTTAAAATAATTTGTCTTCATTAAAAATTAAATAAAAGTTATCATTTAGCTTGCCAATACCATGTAAATATTCTGAGAATTGATTATCTAACTCTGGCGATTCAATATTTTCTTTAGGTATTTCTATTATTCTATCAATTCTATCAACAATAAATCCTAACTGTTTATTATTACGCATAGAGTAAAATACAATAGTTCGCTCATTAGTATGTGTTTCTAAAATTTTATATAATTCGTTAAATAGTGCTATCATAGATTTCAAAGTAGTAGAGCGGGTTGCTTCTATTATATCAAGTGCATCTTGAACACCTTTATTCTTCTTAGTATCTAAAGCTAAATTTGCTATTGAATGGATTTGATTGTGTGGTAATTCAAATTTATCTAAATGTGCTTTTAATGTGTACGAATCAGTTTTAAATGAATAATACCATCTACCAAAATTACACAATCTAGGGTCTCTTTGTAATTGAAATTCTCTATCTTCTTTTATTGATTTTTCTAATTCATTTAGCCAATTTATATGATCTTGTTCTCTTAGTTTAAGAGTTTCTATTAAGGCTTTATTTTCTTCTTCTAATGAAGGATATTTTAACCTCTTTCTTAAAGAAATTATTGGAACAATATCATCTCTTAGTTTAGACATTCCTAAATAATAATCAGGTAAATTAGGTACGTGGTTGATATTCGGTTTCCTTATTATTTCTTTTATATTTTTTATAGAAAAAGCATACTTTTCGTTTTTAATTAAAAAAATTAAATATTTGTTTTCTAATTCTTTGTTCTTAATTTTGTATTCT
>Ga0308419_1001910_pt1 | contig 13685 bp, 9 predicted proteins | sample HotsprSampleMS50_FD_203674 | JGI IMG/M metagenome (GOLD analysis project Ga0308419, IMG submission 203674) | Hot spring phototrophic mat microbial communities from Mushroom Spring, Yellowstone National Park, Wyoming, United States - 20090730_MS50 ... | reverse complement strand
TTAATCAGTGTGTGGTTGATTAAAAAATTCAACATCAAAACTATTGACGGAGAAGCGATTACTTTCCATCCGAAAACATTTAACAAAGGTCAAGTTATTGGTGGCCTAATGTTTGGCTTAGGCTGGGGTATAACAGGTGCGTGTCCGGGTCCGTTGTTTGCTCAAATCGGCACTGGCGCTACGGCAATTATTGTAACCCTGCTGAGCGCTATTGCGGGCACATGGGTGTACGGTCTGCTGCGCGAAAAGCTGCCACATTAGTTTTTTTACTGCCTATCTTTACCGCAAAGAGTGCAATATTTATAGAGACTCTTTGCGGTTTTTCTTTTGCACATATTGCAGTTAAAAGATTTGTACTTCTCATTTCAACTTTGAGCTATGCCCAAAAATCCGTTTTTTCTCTTCAAAGAATTTCGAGTGATGCAAGATGGCTGCGCAATGAAGGTCAGCACCGATGCTTGCATTTTTGGCGCATGGGTAGCTACACAACTGCATGGAGAATCAGGGCAAGCTTTAGACATTGGTACAGGAACAGGCCTACTTTCGTTCATGGTAGCACAAAAAGCTCCCAATTTGCAGATTCATGCTGTTGAATCGGATGCAGCGGCTGCTGCTCAGGCAATTGAAAACGCATTCCAATCGCCTTTTGGTAGCCAAGTTCAGGTTTTTGCCCTATCGGTACAGGATTTTTTAGCATCTACCGACAGCGTTTATGAGTTTATTTTCAGCAACCCTCCGTTTTTTCATCGCAGCCTGCCATCGCCCCAAGAACAACGTAATGCGGCAAGACATACTATCACTTTGCTACATGAAGAAATAGTGGCAATTGCCGCTGAGAGACTTACTCTGGAAGGCTGTTTTTTTGTATTACTGCCTACTACTGCTACCAATACTTTCGTTTGGCAGGCAACTAAAAATGGCTTGCTGCTGCACAAGTTGGAATACTGGGCATCTCGTCAAGGACAACAGCCACACATTGCACTTTTGAAATTTGGCAAACTACCTTGTGTAGAAGTGCAGAAAGCGCACCATTATACCTGCTTAACTGACGGAAGCTATTCGCCTGCTTTCCGCGCCCTACTTGCTGATTATTATTTGCATTTCTGATTTAATTTGCCACAAGTGCACGAAGCTCACAAGACTTACCTTTGCGCAAATCACAAGGCTGTATCGTTTGCAAAACGTTGAAAAAAACTTACATTTGCTGACCTTTCCAAATGATGCAGCACTCAAAGTCGGCGATAATAAGACGTACCATCGGAACGATATTGCTTGTGTTTTACACACTGGCAATTCATCCATCTTTGCTGTTACAGCTGCATTGGTCTTTACCCGTGAAAGGTACAACAGCTGCTGTTCAATCGGCTGATAACTCGTCTAAGGAAGACAGCAAGCGCACCATTGTAAGTGAAGCATGTGATGTAGAGGCGATTATGAGCAGCGGAGTACAGTGCATAATTCCTAAATGGCATCTGCAAACACCGCTGTTTTTTATGTTGTCTGCAGGGCATAATCTACCTGTAGTAAAGCTTCTGCACCAAATCGCACTTCTGGCTTATCTTGAAGTGCTATTTGAAACGCTGATTCTTCCCAACGCACCGTAAGGTCTTCTACATATTCCTTTACATCTGCTCATAAGTAGCAGCCCCACGATTTTATCTTGTAAACCCATTTATCCATTCTAATTTTATTACAAAACCATGAGAAACAAAGGTTTTATCATCACGCTTACCGTGATTATATCGCTTCTTTGTTTATTCTATTTGTCGTTTTCACTGGTATCTTACAACATACAGAAAGATGCCAATGCCTACGCGAGGGATAGCAAAGGCAACATTAACTATAACAAGCGTCAGCGCTATTATGATTCGCTATGGAATTTACCCGTGTATAATTTGGGCTTTGCCAAGTTTACGCTGAAAGAAGTAAAGGATTTTGAACTGCATCTCGGTCTTGACTTGCAGGGCGGCATGCATGTTGTGCTGGAAGTATCGCCTGTGGATGTTATCAAAGCAATGTCGGGCGATAGCAAAGACTCCAACTTTCTGCAAGCACTTGCCAATACCCAAAAATTGGCAATAGGCAGCCAACGCACCTTTACCGAAATTTTCTTTGAAGAGTATGAAAAATTAGCAGGACCTAATCAGCTAAGTAAAATTTTTGCCAATCCCGCTAATCAAGGCATCATTGATTTCAAAACTCCTGAACCTGAAATCAAGCGGATTATTACAACAGAAGTAGAAAGTGCTATTGAGCGTTCTTACCGCATTGTGAAATCTCGTATTGACAAATTCGGCGTAACCAACCCGAACGTACAACGCATTCCGGGTACAGGTCGCATTCAGGTAGAACTGCCGGGCGTAGATAACCCTGAACGCGTTCGCAAGCTGTTGCAAGGTGTCGCCAAGCTGGAATTCTGGGAAGTTTATGAGCCAAACGAATACACTGAATTTCTGCAAAAAATCAATGATTTTGCCGTAAGCAAAAAGAAAACAGGTGCATCCGCTTCCTCATCAACGCTTGCCGCAGATAGTGCGCTGGCATCGCTAACCGACGGCGCCGACACGCTGAAAGCTGCCGGCAACAATGCAAAGGTTGCAGCCAAATCTGCCACCAAAGAAGACTCTGCAGCTATGGCCAAGCGCATGATTGACTCACTGAATAATACCATGAATCAGAATGCCTCTGCGCTATTTACCAAGCTGGTGCGTATCAATCCTAACTACTTTGAGCTGATTTACGAAGCTCAGGATACTGCCGCTATCAATGATATTTTATTTGACCCTGTAATGGCACCTGCTATTCCTCCAACAGTCAAATTTTTGTGGGGTGTGAAACCTACTTTTGAAAACCAGGGCAAGCAGTATTACACGCTATATGTGATAAAAAAATCACGCGGCAATAAGGCTCCTTTAGATGGCGAAGCTATTAAGGATGCGCGGCAGGGCTTTGATGACCGTGGCAGACCAGACGTACAAATGGTGATGAATGCCGAAGGGAGCAAGATATGGAAAAAACTGACAGGCGCCAATGTGAACCGTCGCATTGCAATTGTATTGGATGACAACGTTTACTCTGCTCCTGTTGTACAAGCTGAAATTGCAGGTGGCAACTCTTCTATTTCTGGAAACTTTACTGTTGAAGAAGCCCAAGACCTTGCCAATATACTGAAAGTGGGCAAACTGCCTGCCCCTACACGTATTGTAGAAGAGGCTGTTGTTGGTCCTTCTTTGGGTCGCGAAGCCATTCAACAAGGGTTAATCTCTATTGTTGTTGGTTTTTTGGCTGTTGTACTATTTATGGCTGTTTATTATGCCGGTTCAGGTCTGGTAGCCAATGGAGCGCTGTTATTCAATATCTTCTTTATTGTAGGTATCCTTGCCAACTTTGAAGCTGCACTGACGCTGCCCGGCATTGCAGGTATTGTACTAACAATTGGTATGGCAGTGGATGCGAACGTACTTGTATTTGAGCGCATTCGCGAAGAAATCCGCCATCAGAAACCATTGCTAGAAGCAATTGAACTTGGCTACGAGCGCGCTTTTTGGTCTATTTTTGACTCTAACTTGACTACTCTGCTAACGGCTTTTTTCCTTTACACACTCGGAACAGGTCCTATCAAAGGTTTCGCTATTACGCTGATTATTGGTATTTTCTGCTCGTTCTTTACTGCCGTTTACGTCTCCCGCGTAATTGTATATATGCTAACTCACCGCAAAGGTGCAGAAAGCAAACTTTCATTTGCTACACCATTGTCTATGAATGCCTTCCGCATTGAAGGTGTGGACTTTATTGGCAAACGCAAAATTGCTTATATCTTCTCTAGTGTAATCATTCTTATCGGCTTAGTACTTATGCTGACCCAAGGATTGAACTTAGGCGTAGATTTTAAGGGTGGCAGAACCTATGTGGTAGAGTTTAAAGAGAATGTAATCGCCTCAGAAGTGCGTTCTAGGTTAAGTGCTGCATTCCAAGGACAAGGCACAGAGGTAAAAACCTATGACACCGACAATAAGGTAAAAATTACGACTACTTACCTAATTGATGATGACTCAGATGAAGCCGACGAAAAGGTATTAGCAGCCCTCAAAGAAGGCTTGAAAAGCTACAGCAAACTAAATCCACAGATTTTAAGCTCCTCTAAGGTAGGCGCTACTATTGCGAGCGACATCCGTGACTCGGCGCTGGAGTCTATTCTGGCTTCCTTATTAGCTATTTTCGCCTACATCTTCTTGCGTTTCCGCAAGTGGCAGTTTGGTTTGGGTGCTGTACTAGCACTTTTCCACGATGTGCTGATTGTAATGTCTTGCGTGGCAATTGCCCGCGTACTTGGCTTTAGCGTAGAAATTGATCAAGTATTTGTAGCAGCCATTTTAACCATCATAGGCTACTCGATTAACGATACAGTGGTTGTGTTTGACCGTATTCGCGAGTCGCTTTCTGGTGGTGCTACTAACAAAGAAGAATTGACAGCCGGCATGAATAAAGCTTTGAACGACACGTTCAGTCGTACTATCATTACTGCGCTGACTACATTTCTTGTGGTATTCGTATTGTTCATAGCCGGCGGTGAAGTACTGCGTGGATTCTCATTTGCGATGTTGTTGGGCATTATCTTTGGTACTTATTCTTCTATTTTCATTGCAAGCTCTATTGTTACTGACACTATGGATAGCATTGAAGCCTCTGTTGCACCACAACAGTCTGCTGCAACCACGAGCAAGCCCCCCATAAAAGTAGCACGTGCCAAAGTATAAAGCATCATTCAGTCTGAATAAGTGGACAGCCGGGCAGTTCATGTTCGGCTGTTTTTTGTTGCAAAATTTGATTATTATGTATTGTTTAGCTTAGCTTAAAAAGCTAAAATCTTAAATGAAGGAGGCGTTATGTTTGTTCTACGATTGATATTAGCAGTATGTCTGCTATTGGTTGTTTCTTGTACCCGAAAAGACAATATTCCTATTCCTCTCGGTGGCGTAAAGGGTATCATTACAAGTTTTGATGAGTTTAGTCGTGAAGTTCCTTTCAAATCATCAGTAGATATAGAACTAAACGGTACATCAAACTTTACCAGCAGAACCGATACAAAGGGACATTTTAATATTGAGGGTGTTCCACCAGGAACTTATTGGTTGCAGGCAACGCATCCCAACCTGAGTATGTACCGTAAATTTGGCATTCGGGTGCTATCCAATAATACAACGGATATTAGCACCATCCGAATGGTGCAGCCTTCTACTACCATTGCCTCCGAAATAAATATGTTTTTCCCTCCTACCGAAGAGTTTGAAATAGTAACTTTTACTGGCAAAATCAAACCTGCTGGTACTTCTTTGCAGCGCCGCGAGGTGCGCCTCTTTTTTGGAAAAACGCCTAATGTATCGCCAACCAATTATCAAGCATCTGTTTCAGCTATCAACATACAGAGCGATGCATTTTTGCTTAACTTATTAGTCAGCGATTTCATCAGGCGTGGTTTTGCGCGCGGCGAAATGGTTTACGCCGTTGGTTATGGTTCTTCACGGGTAGGAGAAAGCTATATCAATCAGAATGGAGTGGAGATTTTTACAGGGCTTAATCCGTTGGCATCTAATGTAGTTGCCTTTCGTCTGCCCCGTTAATGGTGTAATACTTAATAAAGTATTAGATCTGAACACTACTCAGGAGAATCCTCATCACAAACAGTACACCAAAACACAACTACAAATCACTTTTTAATCATTAAAAAACTATTTGTGTAGTTTTAAAACTAAATTTTTAGTTTTATATTTGTAAAAATTAGTTCAAGCTATGCAACAACTGACAAAAGCTGAAGAGCAAGTTATGCAGGCGCTCTGGTCTATTGGTCGGGGCATGGTGAAAGAAATCATTGAAAAGCTGCCTGACCCTAAGCCTGCCTACAATACGGTGTCCACTATTGTGCGCATTTTAGAACAAAAAGGTTTTGTTGACCACAAAGCCTATGGCAAAACGCACGAATACTTTCCCCTTATCAGCCGCGATGAGTACGGCGCAAAGTTTCTCAATCACTTCCTGAGAAATTATTTCGGAGGATCTTTTGAGCGCATGGTTTCCTTTTTTGTCAAAAAAAACGATATGAATCTTGCTGAATTTGAGGAAATGATGAAGCTAATACAGCAAGATTTACAACAAGACGATAATCAAACTTCCAATCCTTGCTAATTTATGTTAGAGTACTTGCTAATTCCCTCTTTCAGCCTTGTGCTATTTTGGATAGCTTATAAATGGCTGCTGCAAAGTGATACGCTTTTTGCACGCAACCGATTGTATCTGCTGCTTACTTCGGGCATTGCAATGGTGCTACCTTTTGTAGAAGCAAGCCAACTGGCACAGTGGTTTTTTCCCGAACCTCAGCCCGAACCTTTGTTGCTATTGCCTGTGTATGAAATCAATGGGCAGTCTGCCACTGCCAATGCACCTGCATGGTCGTTGAGCAACATAGTGACTTACCTTTGGTTAGCAGTTGCTGGTTTAATGCTTTTGCAAAGCACTTTTCAAATATGGCGCTTGTGTCGGTTTGCAGTTTCGCAAAAACCGATGGCGGTTACTGCTGGCACAATCGCACCTTCGCTGCCTACACGACTGCACCAGATATTGGTTATTCCGACCGATGGCTTGCTGCCTACCTCTTCCTTTGGCAAATGGCTGTTTTGGGACAATACGCAAGCGCTTTCGCCGTCCGATTTGGCAAGTATTCTGCGCCATGAGTATACGCACATAGAGCAACGCCATACATGGGACATACTCTATATGGAAGTGCTGCGCACATTGTTATGGTTTCACCCTGTTGCATGGCTCTACATACACGAATTGCGCACGCAACACGAGTACTTAGCCGATGCGGTGGCTATGCGCCACACCGCACCACAGGCATACATCCGCCTAATAGCAATCGCGAGTCTTCAAAGCAATTATCTTCAGCCCATCCATACTTTCTTTTCTGTTTTATCTGTCAAAAAACGAATGATTATGTTAACCAAACCCAAAACATCGCTTTTGCGCGGTCATTTAAAGACCGTAGCTGCTCTTGGCATTGTGGTAGCCGTAGGCATTACTGCCGCTTGTACCAACTCCTTAGACCGCCTCATGCGCGACCAGCAGGTAGCCGAAGCCAACAAGTACGAAAAAATTGCATCTACTTCAGCCAACAGCGGCGCTGATGAAATTTTTACTGTCGTAGAGAAACCCGCTGAATACGAAGGCGGAATACCCGAGCTAATGAAATTCATTAGTAAAAATCTGCGTTATCCTGCCGAAGCCCGCCGCGAAGGCGTACAAGGCAAAGTATTTGTTCAGTTCATCATTGACGAGCAGGGTAATATCATCAGCCCTGAGGTTGTCAAAGGTGTTAGCCCTGAATTAGATGCTGAAGCCCTGCGCGTAATACAACTGAGCGGCAAATGGACTCCCGGCGAGCAGCGAGGCAAAAAGGTAAAACAACGCATTATACTACCCATCAGTTTTGTATTGGGCACGGGCAATCCTACCACTATCTCTGTTGGTGAAAATCAACCATCGTTTGGCGCTGTAATGTCCCAAATGCCCTATACTATTCCCGCCGATTTCAACGGTTTGATTCTCATTGACGGCAAGCAAGCCACTACTGAGGAACTAAGAGCGCTTCCCGTGGGTAGTGTCAAACAAATTAGAGTTACCAAATCAACAGAAGCACTAACAGACCATGGCGCAAAAGGTAAAAACGGCGTATTAGAAATTACCACAGGCAGCGCACCGACTTTGCCTACCCAATTTGCCCAAATCAAAGTTGAACCCAATGACATCATGTATGAGGCATCTGGCAACGGACTCACTGTTCCGGCAAAAAGATTTGACAAACTTGCTGAACCAAAGGGTGGTATACAAAACTTCCTGACACATATTAGCCAAAATTTGCAATACCCTGCTGAAGCTCGCCGAGCAGGAATAGAAGGAACAGTGTATGTAAGGTTTGTAGTAGATGAACAAGGTAATCTAACAAATCCGACAATTACTAAAGGAGTAAGTCCTGAATTGGATGCTGAAGTGCTGCGGCTGATTCAAAACAGCGAGCGATGGAACCCAGCCGAGAATCAAGGTAAAAAGTTTAAACAAAGCATCTTTTTACCTATCCGCTTTAAGCTTGAGCAGTAATACCACTATTAGGTTTGCAAATCATGAAAGCAGGTAGCAGTTTTCAAAATTGCTACCTGTTTCCTACTTATTCATCAGCAAAAGACATCGTTGTAAGCTTTCCCGCCAATGGGGGATAGAGATGCCGAAACGATGCTTAATTTTGGCTTTGTTCATCAGGCTGTAATGTGGGCGACGGGCAGGCGTAGGATAAGCACTCGTCGGGATGGGATATAGTGCCACACGGATGTTTGCCAAATCAAAAACAGCATGTGCAAAATCGTACCATGAGGCTGCGCCTTCATTGCTATAGTGATACAAGCCATAGGCTGGCTGCGTGCGATGGTCATGCCGTATGATGGTCATTATTACATGTGCAAGGTCTTCGGCAAAAGTAGGCGTACCTATCTGGTCATCAATGACTTTGAGTTCGCTTTGTTCCCTGCCTAAGCGCAACATATTTTTTACAAAATTATTTCCATAGGGCGAATAGAGCCAAGAAGTACGCACAATCACATGCCGGATACCCGACTGTTGCAAGACGATTTCCCCTTGGAATTTGCTCTCACCATAATAATTCAGCGGCTGGGCGATATCCTCCTCAGTAAGCGGCAAAGACTTGCTGCCGTCAAACACAAAGTCGGTTGAAATATGCAGTAGAGCTGCGCCGTATTTTTTACAAGCCTCTGCCAGCAGCCTTATAGCTTCTACATTAATCGCATAGGCAGCTTGTCGCTCTGTCTCGGCTTTATCCACTGCAGTATAGGCAGCAGTATTAATACACCATACTGGACGATATTGGTCAAAAGCATTGGTAATGCTTTGTTCGTTGGTAATGTCCAACTCTTCAATACTGGTAAAAACAAAATCAAAAGCAGGATAGATGGGCGCTATTTGCCTGAGGGTAAAACCTAATTGCCCATTAGCGCCCGTGATTAACAAGGTCGGTTTACTCATTGCTTTTGAACATCATGCGGTAATAGTCCAATACGCGTTGGTCCTTTTCCGCTTTGCGCACATCTTCCATCAGCGCCTTCACACCCGGCGCTTCATCAATAAACACCAGCGCGCCGTAGGCAGAAATACGCGTTTCATAATTGCTGTGGCGGCGGGCATAGTCGGCAAGTACTTTAGCTCCTGCTATTTGCACGCTCTGGGGTTGTTCGGAAAGATAGCTGCCAAAGTAGTTAAACAGATAACTTAGTTCATAACTGTTGCGGCGCGCCATCGCCTGTACAAACCAATCAAATTTATTTTGGACTTTGAAGTAGCTGTAAAACTCTGCTAGCGTTTTCACAACCAGAAAATTCTGTAATCCTTCAAATTGTTCTACATAGCTCACCGCATCCTCGCCGCCAGAGTTAGCATAAGCATACAGTGAATTGACCAGCACCGTATAAGAACTGTCTTTCATGGTGTTAATAAAAAATGAGGGTTTGATTTTACCTGAAAGCGCATTGACTGCAGAGGCGCGCACCAATGAATGCTCGTCGTTTAGTGCCATGTTCTTAATCTTATCTATGAGGTTTTCTTCTAATTGGTCACGACCTTCCAGCGCCTGTACTGCTGCTTGACGGATTTGCCAAGTATGGTCATTCAAGGCTTGAACAGTGGCAGCAATCAGCACTTCGTGATTGGGTGTAATTTCTTGTGTCTTCATCTGCAGCTCCTCCAAGGCTTTGCGACGGGCAAGCATCTTATCAGCATTTTTTAACTGATATATCCACTCTTCCACTGTTTTTTTATGTCGGATAATGCCTACTAACTGCGTTTCTCCATCCAACAACACAGCATCAGGTTTCTGCGCTACAGCGAAGCGAAAACTCTGCTCACGCTGATTGATTTCAATTTTTTGCCTGATTTTCTGACCATTTACCCAGTAATCGAGCATCATTGGCAGGCGATAAACAGCAGGCGTATAGGTAGTATCATGTACCTGTTTCACATCAACAGTCAGCAAACCGTCGGCGTAACCGTGCTTCACTTCCAGTTCAGGATGACCGGGACTCATAAACCATTGGTCATAAAACCAATTCAAATCCATGCCTGTAACTTCTTCAAAAGCAAGTCGCAAATCGTGGATTTCGGCTTTGCCGTATTGGTGCTTTTTGAGGTAATGGCGCAGGGAAGCGAAGAAGGCATCATCACCCAGCACGTGGCGCAACATATGTAGAATCAGCCCGCCTTTGGCATAGGAGTGGCTGTCGAACATATCCTCTTTCTCGCGATAGTAGTAGCGAATAAGCGGCTCGCGTTTGGTGTATGACTCGTTGAGATATTGCTCCCATTCCGATTGCCAGAACTCGTCTGCTGCATCTTGCCCGTATTTGTACTGTTGCCAGAGGTATTCACTGTAAGTGGCAAAAGCTTCGTTCAACGGCAGGTTAGCCCAGCTTTCACAGGTTACCAAATTGCCAAACCAATGGTGAAAAAGTTCATGGGCAATGATATTGTCCCAGTTGTCATCCAGCAAATAGCGATTGTCCACTTGCAATTGCTCCATGAAAACGGAAGCAGAAGTATTTTCCATTGCACCCGATACAAAGTCGCGCACCACTACTTGCGCGTATTTGTCCCAAGGGTAGGGATAGTCTAGCAGGTTAGAAAAAAATTCCATCATTTCGGGAGTGCGCCCAAAGATTGCTCTTGCATAAGGCGCATACGGCGGCTCTACATAGTAACTAACTTCTTTATCGCGCCATTTGTCTTTAATAACGGCATATTTACCAATTGCCATCATAAACAAATAGGGCGCATGGGGCTTGTCTTGTTTCCAATGGTCGGTGCGCGTACCGTCTTTATTGACCTTAGAACTCACCAATTGTCCATTACTTAGGCTGACAAAGGCAGTATCTACCGTAATAAAAATTTCTTGTGTAGTTTTTACATTGGGTGCGTCAAAAGTCGGAAACCAGCAAGAACTTGCCTCTGTTTCGCCTTGTGTCCAAATTTGCCGTGGCTTGTGTAGGTCTTCGCCTGTTGGATTGATGAAATACAATCCTCGTCGGTCGGTAATGGCGGCGCTGCCTTTTGTTTGCAACTCGTTGGGCTTAGCTGTATAGCGGATGCGCAGCGTGAGTTCGTCTTTGCGGGTGTAAGTCTTGCCCAGCCCAATGCGGATTTGGTTGCCGTCGTAGGTGTAGCTCAAAGAACGGCTGATTTTATCCACTAAAACGATTTCATGTAGGTCAAAGCCTTTGGCATCTAAAATAACACTATCCTGCGGGAAAAAATAAGGCTGCATAGTTAATGTGGCTATGCCGTTCAGGTGTTGCTTTTCCCAGTTGAACGATACTTCCAGTTTGGTATGTTTCAGTTTAAAATGCCGCGTGCGTTCGGGATTGTATTGCCAGCGCGTGGGCGCCCATATGCCAACATTACCACCCAATGAGTTAAGGGAATCTCCTGAAAACACCATGTCAGCAGAATCACTACTGATTTTCTCTGCCTTGGTGTTTGCTATGTTGCTAAGCTGTGTAATTTTCGGCTGACAGGCATAAATACAAACTGCTGAAATAAAACCTAAAACCCTAAGCATTGCAGGTCGCATGTTACCTATAATCATCTTTTTGCTGTTAGACAAATAAAAAAGCCCTTTTTTAGGGCTTTTGTGTTAATGTTTTGTTAATGTCTGACTAAATGTACAACATCTGAACGATTTCAACGTTTATTAGTTTGTTTTCATTTTCATATTTACTGTTGAGAAAGCCCTGTTGGATTCCGGCAGGGTTTTCTTACTGTTTGCTGATTAAGGTTGTAAAACCATTAACTAAAGTGTTTTCACATTTACCGGTGAGAGCATGAACAAATATATACACTCTGCTGAAAGATGCAAAAACCACCGAACAATAAACAGTATGTTACTGTTGTGAAAAAACTGTTAAAAACAGGGATTACATTGCATATTTATTGATGAATACATAATAATATTAATAAACTATTAATGTAGTTAGTCTTTTTTTGCAAAATATCTAAATTTTGACTTTTGTGAAAAAACATGCAACCATTGGGTTAATAGGTCAGGGCATTGCCCTGCATGGATTTAACGTTGGGTTCGCGTACAAAACCATTGATAATCAGGTAGCGCACCTTTCCACTTTCTAAAAGCACCAAGTCAGGGTTTTGTTCTACGCTGACTGCGTCATTAGGGCGGATGTGATTGCCGCGCAGCAGGTTCAGCGGAATATCTGCCGGAACATCTCTATCTTGCCAGTCCTGCCCTTTGTAGCGCAAAGCGGTATATCCTTCGCTCATCAACCGGCTGAAATCCAGCTTTCTAATTTGGTCAAGGCTATACATTTCTTTGGGATAGACTTTGCCAAATTGTACTTGCAAATGGGTACAGTCTATTTCATGGTAGCCATATAAAGTAGTCAAATCCCCAATATCATCTACAAAGCACTCGTAGTAGAAGCTCCGCCCGTCAGATTTTGTTCGCTCGCGGATGTCAAAAGATACATCGACGCAATAGGTAGTGCCGTTAAAATCCAAATTGACATTGCGCAACACCAAATGGCGCAGTTGCGTGCGGTTTTCAGGAATTGCCCAATATTGTTCAGTGGTGTACTGCTCATATTCCTTTTGGGCAATTGCATACAGTGCCGAAAGAATGGAAATAAAATTCAGTTGACGAATATAGAATCTTTCAGGGTCGTTGGGATAGCCACCCGATTCTATCAGCACAGTGCTTGTCCCCCACTTTTGGATGTTATCACCAAAAGCACGCGGCTCAAACTCATCGTTGTATTTAGCCACTTGTCCGGGAATGATGCTTTGCAGGTCTTCGTTCATGGCAGCAATCAGCCGCATAGCGCGTTCTCGCACGGGGTTCACCTCTTTGGACAAGTTGTAGGCAGGTGCCAGAAACGAAATTGTAGCAGGTTTAGGTGTGTAATAGGCTGTGTAGCGCGTGTGTTGGTCGTGCAGATTGAAGCCGAAATCGGCGTTCAGTTCGTCGCGCAGGTTTTTGAGCAGCCGCGATTCGGGGTTGACCAAACGCAATGCGTCGCGGTTCATGTCTGTATCTAAGGCTGTGCGACGCTTGAAAACCTCTGCCCCGTCAGGATTAAGCATTGGCACAAAATGCAGGCTCAGATGATCCAGCATCACCTTGCGGTAGCTGTCTAAATTGTCTGAAACACTGAAAAAACGGAAAATATCGAACAGTGCCATGGTTGCCGTCGGCTCATCGCCGTGCATTTGAGACCAGAGCATCACTTTGGTTGGACCTTTTCCTAATTGGATATGGTGAATCACGCGCTTTTCGGTAGAAAGCCCCAGTTCTTTAACCTGAAAACCTTTGTCAGGTGAAAGCCCAGCAATTAGCGGTTGAATGTCGGCATGTTTGAAGCGGCGATGATTAAAGCAAGGCTCGCGGTAGGTATCGTATTGCCGTTGCAGGGCAGCGACCAACTCTTTTCTGCTCATGGTTGTTTTTTGGGCAAAAATGGATGTGCTTAGGCAAAAGCACAAGCACATTAGGATCAATCGAATCATAAAAAGGGATTCATTGAAGTTTAAGCGGTTTTCTAAGGCTAAGGAAAAACAGATAAAAA
>Ga0308419_1001904_pt1 | contig 13698 bp, 12 predicted proteins | sample HotsprSampleMS50_FD_203674 | JGI IMG/M metagenome (GOLD analysis project Ga0308419, IMG submission 203674) | Hot spring phototrophic mat microbial communities from Mushroom Spring, Yellowstone National Park, Wyoming, United States - 20090730_MS50 ... | reverse complement strand
GGAGATCGCCTTGCCCCTGTTGGTGAACGCACCCCGAAGCCGCGCGGCGAAAGGAATCTGCTACAATAAGCGGTGCTGGCCCCAATAGCTCAGGTTGGATAGAGCGTTTGCTTGCGGAGCAAAAGGCCGGGAGTTCGAGTCTCTCTTGGGGCATCTGTGCCGGTTCAGGCAGTCCGAGGATTGGAGGCTGGAGGTTGAAAGCGCAAGCGCAATCTCCGGTCTCCAATCTTCTCGTTTATGGCGCCGCAAATTCACGTTGCCCACCTCTCCAAGCATTATCAGGTACACGAAAAGGAACCCGGCCTCGTGGGCAGCCTGCGCTCGTTCGTGGCGCGCAGGTACCGCACGGTCAGGGCGGTGGACGATGTGTCGTTCGACATCGAAGCAGGTGAGATGGTGGGCTTTCTGGGGCCGAACGGCGCCGGCAAGACCACCACGCTCAAGGTGCTGTCCGGCCTGCTCTACCCCACCAGCGGCACGGCGACGGTGATGGGCTTCACGCCGCACAAGCGCGAGACGGCCTACCTCAAACAATTCACGCTGGTCATGGGCCAGAAGCAGCAATTGCTGTGGGACCTTCCGGCCGTCGAGACCTTCCTGGTCAACCGGGCCATCTACGACATCCCCAGGGCGCAGTATCAGGCGACGTTGAAAGAGCTGGACGATTTGCTTGGCCTGGAGCCCTTGCTCAAGAAGCAAGTGCGCAAACTGTCGCTGGGCGAGCGCATGAAGTGCGAGCTGGCAGCCGCGCTGCTGCATCGCCCAAAAGTGCTCTTCCTCGACGAGCCGACCATCGGATTGGATGTGACGATGCAGGTGCGCATCCGCGACTTCATCGCTGAGTACAATCGCCGGCACGGCGCTACGGTCATCCTCACCAGCCATTACATGGCCGACGTGACCGCGCTGTGCGATCGCGTCATCGTGATTGACAAAGGCAAACTGCTCTACGATGGCAACTTCCGCGCCTTGATCGAGCGCGTCGCGCCCTACAAGATCCTGCGCCTGCAGTTCGAACAACCTATGACGTGCGAGCAGCTCCTCGCTTTTGGCGACGTCGAGTCATGCGACGGGCTAACGGCTGTGCTGCATGTGCCGCGCAACCAGGCCGCGCAGGTCGCCGCCCGCTTGCTCACTCAGATCAAGGTGGACGACATCAACTTTGAAGATCCACCCGTCGAGGAGATCATTCGAGAGGTATTTGCGGGGAAGGTCGCTGGTCTGGGGACGACGAGCGAGCCGCAGCCTGTGATGCAGCGAATGAGCTTCGGCTGATCCACTCCGAGATCACCGCGAACAAGGCCGCAGCGACTATCGTCAGCGCAATCGAAGCGGCGAATAACGGCGCGTAGCCGAACGCGCCTTGAACGAACCCGCCGGCTGGCGGCGCCACAGCCGGCCCGATGTTTGCTGCGATTGCCATCACGAGGCCGACGATGAAGTACTCGTCGCGCAGCGATGCGTTCACCACGTAGACGCGATACAGCACCCGCGTCACCTGCGAAACGGCAACCTGGACAAATACGGCCAGCGTGCCGACGAGCAAGCCAGGACTGAGGGCAAAAGCCGCCATGCTCGCCGCCGTCGCCAACGATCCCCACACAATCGCCGGCCGGTAGCCCATGCGCTCCGCTACGCGCGGGGCGAGCAGCGCGGCGACCGAGCCGACGAGCGCATTCAGGCCGATGACCGCGCCGATCTGTGCATCGCTCGCCCCGAACCAGTCTCGCATCAGCAGGTTGAAGAAGGTGAACACCAGAGCTTCCGCGGCCAGCAGCAGCATGAACGGCATGCCCAGCGCGTATACCTGCGGGCGCTGGCTCAGCAGCACACGGGGATTGAGATAACGCAGCGCGCGCACCTCCGGCAGCGCCGAGGTTGGGTCGGCCTGCGCTGGCGGATGCCAGGCGATCAGCGCCAGGGGGATCGCGCCCAGCGTGCGCGCGATGAACGACGCCGCCAGCACCGCCCGATATGCCTCGGCGCTCTGGCTGCTCACCTGCAGGGGAGCGGCAACCAGCATCGGCAAGCTGCCGGCCGAGATGCTGCCCAGCAGCACGGCCATCGTGCGCACGAAATCGCTGTACCCAAACAGGGCCGCGCGATGGTCTTCTCTGGACGCATCGGCCAGCAACGAGACGCTGGCCAGCCCGAAGATCACCGTGCCAAACCCGCTGAGGGCTTCGGCAATCAGGATGGCCTCAGGCGATGTCGCCAGCACGGTCGGCAGCCGGACGACGCTCGCGAAAGCCGCGCCGAACACCAGCGCAACCCGCCGACCAATTCGCTCGAAGAACAACACCGCCGGCAGCGCCAGGATCAGCCCGCCAAACTGGCTGGCGGCGTGAAATGCGCCGATGAAGACCCGGTCGAACCCCAGCGCCTCCAGGTAGAAATTCATCAGCGTCGCCGGGAAGGCAAAGCAGAAGAAATAGACAGCCATCCAGACGAGATACAGCCGGGCGATGTAGGTGAAGCGCCGCAACACAGCCGCGAGTATAGTTGGCGCAACGGCGCAACCGCGCCTGCGGATAGCGCGCCGGCTCGTGCCGGCAAATCGGTTGCGCTATCATCTCACCCACCCATGAGGATTCTGACCTACAGCGAAGCGATCAACGAAGCCCTGCGCGAGGAGATGGCGCGCGATCCGAGCGTGTTCATCCTCGGCGAGGACGTCGGGGTGATGGGAGGTGTGTTCGGGGTGACGGCCGGCCTGATCCAGGAATTTGGAGAAGCGCGCGTGCTCGATACTCCCATCAGCGAGGCCGCCATCGTCGGCGCGGCCTTGGGCGCGGCGATGATGGGCATGCGGCCGGTGGCCGAAATCATGTTCGGCGATTTTCTGGGCTGCGCGGGCGATCAGTTAATCAACCAGGTGGCCAAGGCCCGCTACATGAGCGGCGGCAAGGCGCGTGTGTCGCTGACGATTCGCGTGACCACCGGCGCGCCCGGAGCTGCGGCTGCCCAACACTCGCAAAGCCCCGAAGCATGGTTCATGAACGTGCCCGGCCTCAAGATCGCTGCGCCGGCCACCCCGGCCGACGCCAAGGGCCTGCTCAAAACTGCCATCCGCGGCGAAGACCCGGTGCTGTTCTTCGAGCACAAGATGCTTTACGCAGCCAAAGGCGAAGTGCCGGAGGGCGACTACGCCATTCCCTTCGGTCGAGCCAGCGTGCCGCGCGCCGGACAGCAGGTCACCATTGTCGCCATCGGTGGCATGGTGCAGCACGCGCTGATGGCGGCCGATGAACTGGCCGCCGACGGCATATCGTGCGAGGTGATTGACCCGCGCACCCTGGTGCCGCTGGACGTGCCCACGCTGGTGGCCAGCGCTCGCAAGACCGGCCGCGTGATTGTCGCTCACGAGGCGCACAAGCGCAGCGGCCCCGGCGCCGAGATCGCCGCCTTGATCGCCGAGCAGGCGCTGGACTACCTCGATGCGCCGATCAGGCGCGTGGCGGCGAAGAACGTGCCCTTGCCCTACGCGCCGACGCTGGAGCAGTTCGTCCTGCCGGGCAAGGACGACATCGTGGCTGCTGTTAAGGAAGTGCTACAATGACAGGCGTTCAGGCAGCCCGTCAAGCGCTCCGCCTGCTCGCGATCGCCGACTGCCCTGGCGCGTTCGCCTGCGCCCGGCCATCCGTGCTTCTGCTCTGATTCATCACGTGCGCGTCCTCGTCGTCCTGCCCACTTATAACGAAGCCGAAAACGTTGCCCTGCTCATCCCCGAACTCCTCGCCCTGCCGCTCGACGTGTGCGTGGTGGATGACGCTTCGCCGGACGGCACAGGGCAACTGGCCGACGAGTGGGCCGCGCGCGAGCCGCGCGTGCGCGTGCTACACCGCGCCGGCAAGCTCGGCCTCGGCACAGCCTATGTCGCCGGCTTTCGCTATGCCCTGAATCACCAGTACGACGCAGCGCTGACGATGGACGCCGACTTTTCGCACCACCCCAGGTACATCCCGGCCATGCTGGAGGCGGCCGGACGAGCCGATCTGGTGATCGGTTCACGGTATGTGCCGGGTGGCCAGGTGCTTTACCCGCTGCATCGGCGCTTTCTGAGCAAAACGGCCAATGCAGTGGCGCGCGCTGCGCTGGGTCTGCGCCCGCATGACTGCACGGCCGGATTTCGCCTATATCGCGCGCCGGTGCTGCGAACAGTGCCGATAGATGCCATCTTCTCCAATGGCTACTCCTTCCTGATCGAGATGCTGAACCTGGTGCAGGGATTCGGCTTCAGCATCGTTGAAGTGCCGATCGTCTTCGAGGACCGGGTGCGCGGGCACACGAAGATCTCCTCGCTTGAAATCGGCCGCGCAGCCTACACGGTATTGCGGCTGACCTACCGGCGGCTGCGCGATCGGCTGATCGGCCTGCCGCAGACACGGCGTTCACCCCGCGAGCCATGAATCTGGGCAGCGCGCTTCTGCTGTTGGCCGTGAGCCTCTGTCGTGGGACGCCTGAGCGACTTCTCGCCTGAAGCATCGCGGACGACTGGCCATGCAAATCGTTCACATTTACAAGGACTACTTCCCGGTCATCGGTGGCATCGAGAATCACATTCGGCAACTGGCCGAGGCACAGGTGCAACGCGGCCATCGCGTGCACGTGCTGGCGACCAACCTGAACGCCAGCCGCGCAGCACAAGCCCTGAACGGCGTTCAGGTGACCAAATCGCCGCGTCACCTGAACGTGCAATCCGCGCCCATCAGCGCGGCATTCCCGCGCGACGTCGCGCGGCTGACAGCGGGCGCAGACGTGGCCCACCTGCATGCCCCTTATCCCATCGGCGAAGCATGCAATCTGTGGTTCGGCCGGTCGCGCTGCACCGTCGTCACCTGGCACAGCGACATCGTGCGACAGAGGTTGCTGCTGCGCTTTTATGCTCCAGTGCTGCGCCGCGTGATTCAGCGCGCCGACCGCATCATCGCCACCAGCGAGGTCTACGCGCGCACCTCGCCGTGGCTGAGCGATCGCCTGGCGAAGTGTCGCATTGTGCCGCTCGGAATTGATCTCGGGCGCTTCGACCAGGAGCAGGAGGCGACGCAGGCGCAAGCCCAGGCGCTGCGCCGGTCGCTGTTGGGTGCTTCGCCCGCCCATGCCCACCCGGCCCTGCTGCTGCTGAGCGTCGGTCGGCTGCGCTATTACAAAGGCCTGGACGACCTGATCCGCGCCATGCCGGAACTGCCCGGCGCAGTGGCCGTGATCGTGGGGGCCGGGCCGATGTCAGCCGAGTGGCAGGCACTGGCGCAGCAGCTCGGCGTGGGTGAGCGCGTGATCTTCGTCGGCGAGGTGAGCGACGCTGAGCTGCCGACCTACTACCATGCAGCCGATATATACGTTGCTTCGGCCAACTCGCGCGCCGAAGCCTTCGGCCTGTCCATCCTGGAGGCCATGGCCAGCCGGCTGCCGGTGATCAGCACCGAGGTTGGCACGGCAACGAGCTGGATCAACCAGGATGGCGTGACCGGGTTCGTCGTGCCAGCGCGGCAACCGCAAGCCCTGGCACGAGCCATCCGGCGGCTGGGCGACGCGGCGCTGCGTCGGACGATGGGAGCCGCTGCCCGTCAGCGCGTCCAGGCCGAGTTCACCTTCGAACGGATGGTCACTCGAATCGAAGAGGTGTATCGCGAGGCACTATCCGAGTCCTTCGGATGAGGGTGGCCGCCCGCCAGGACGGCCGGCCAGCAATCACGGCGGCGACATGGCGTTTGACCGATTCAGAATAAACTAACCCATTCGGAATGAACAGCAATATTCAGGTAGCTCGAACTCAGCCCACCGGCGAGCGGTTGCCCTTCTTCAAGGTGATGTTCACCCTGATGGAGCCTTACACCTGGTTTGCGCCGGCGTGGGCATTCGTGGTGGGCTGCATCGCCAGCCATCGCATCTATTTCGACCTGGGCGCGGATGCCTGGCAGAGCATCGTCAGCCTCGGCAAAATCGCCATCGGCACGTTGATGGCCGGGCCACTGCTCGTGGGGTTCTCGCAGGTGTGGAATGATTGGTGCGATCGCGAAGTGGACGCGATCAACCAACCCGAACGACTGATCCCATCGGGCAAAGCCACGCGCGGCCAGGTGTTCACCATCATCGCCCTCCTCGGCGCATCGGCGATGGCGGTGGCGCTCTTCCTCGGCCCGGCGGTGGCCGTCGTGGCCGTCGTCGGCATCCTGATCGCGCTGGCTTATTCAGCCGAACCCATCCGCCTGAAGAAGAACGGCTGGTTCGGCAACCTGGCCATTGGCCTGACTTACGAGACGTGTGCGTGGATCGCTGGCCACCTGACTTTTGACCCGCAACTGCAATCCGCCGGCGCCAGCCACAGCCTGGTGCTGGCGCTGATCTATGGCCTGGGCGTGACCGGCACAATGATCATCAACGACTTCAAGAGCGTGGTGGGCGATCGGCAGATGGGCATTCGTTCGATACCAGCGATGTATGGTGAATCGGCCGCAGCGCGCGTCGCCGTCCTCATCATCAACGCGGCTCAGCTCGTCGCCATTGGCCTGCAACTGATATGGGGCAAGTACATCGCGGCCGGCGTGTGCTTCCTGTTGCTGCTGGCGCAGTTGCGGATTCAGGCGCAGATGATTCGCGAGCCAACGCAACCGATGGCCGTGCGATACAACATCGTCGGGATTCCCCCCTACACGTGGGCCATGCTGGTGGCGGCAATCGGGCTGTGAGCGGGCTTGAAAACGCGGCGCATTGCGCTAATCTGGGTGTAAGTTGATTTTGAGCTTTAGCCGGGAGGTATGAACATGGCCAGGGTGCTGGTGGTCGGGTCGTCGGTCGGCGGCAGCACAGCGGCAAATACGCTGCGCGACCTGGGCGTTGAGACGATTCTGTTGGAACGCGACTTGAACTACGTCAAACCGTGCGGCGGGGCAGTGCCGCCCCGCGCTTTCACAGACTGGGACCTGCCCCACGACCTGATTGACCGCAAAGTGACCATCGCCGTGGTGTGTTCTCCCAGACATTACAGCGAATTCCGCGTCCTCAGCAGCCATCCCGCGCCAGAGACCGACTTCATCGCCATGGTGAGGCGAGAGAAGTTCGACCGCTACATCCGCGACCGCGCCGTGAACAAGGGGGCTGAGCTGATCGAGGGCAAGCTGGAGCACGTCGAGTTCGGGCCGCAAGGCATCAAAGCCACCTACGAAGACAAGCGCAACAAGACACACACCGTCGAAGCCGACGCCGTGATCGGCGCGGATGGCGCCTATTCTGTCGTGGCCAGGTCGCTGGGCCTGGAGCGCCTGCCGATGGCGGTGGCCTACCAGGAGCGCATCCGGCTGCCCCCCCAGGCCATGGCCTACTGGGAGAAGCGCGCTGCGCTCTACCTCGGCGATGACGTTTCGCCCGACCTGTACGCCTGGGTGTTCCCCAAGTATGACCACGTGGCCGCCGGCATCGGCGCCGGCGCCGGCAAGACCAGAGAGGCTCGCCAGCTCCTGGCCAACCTCAAGCACAAATTGCGCGATCAACTGGGCGAAGGGCTAAGCGTGAAGTTTGAGGCTCACCACCTGCCGATGCACCCGCGCAAACATCTCTCCTACGATCGCGCCGCCTTGGTGGGCGATGCGGCCGGGCTGGTGCAACAGACCAGCGGCGAAGGCATCTACTGGGCGATGAAGAGCGGCGAGATGGCCGCCCAGGCCATCGCCCGGCACCTGGACGCTCCTACCGCCGCCAACCTGCGCAAGGACTACGACAGGGCCTGGTGGAAGGCCTATCGCAGCACCTATTTCTTCCTCGAATTTCTCCAGCGCATCAGCTACAACTCCGACCTGCAGCGAGAGATCTTCGCCAGGATGTGCGACGACCCCGACGTGCAGCGCCTGACCTTCGACGGCTACCTGAGCAAACACATCGAACCCGCCCCGTGGACGGTGCAGATGCGCATGACGAAGAACTGGCTGAGCACTGCCGTGAAGGAATGGATGCACGCGCGCAGAGAAAAGGCGGGGCGCTGAGCGAGTGTGGCGCACTCAGGCGCGCGGCAGGGTAAACCAAAATTCGCTGCCCTGGCCGGGCTGGCTCTCTGCGCCGATCTGACCTCCCATGGTCTCTATGAGCGACCTGGCAATAGCCAGCCCCAGGCCGGAGCCGCCGCTGCTGCGGGCGCGCGATTTGTCGCTGCGGTAGAAGCGATCGAACACATGCGGCAGGTCTTCGGGCGCAATCCCCTCGCCGGTGTCGCGCACGCTCAGCCGGACATAGCTGCCCTGCGCCTCGGCGCTCAGCGCGACCCGGCCGCCGGCTGGCGTGTGCCGGAAGGCGTTGCTCAGCAGATTGTGCAACACCTGCGCGATTCGGTCGGGATCGGCCCTGACCAGCAACGGCTCCGGGGGCGCGGCGACCACCAGCGTCACCCCCTGCGCGTCGGCGACCGCCGAGAAACGCGCGCCGGCTGCCCGCAGGGCTGCCCCGGCATCCACGTCTTGCATTGCCAGCGGCAACTGGCGCGCTTCGGCCAGCGCCAGCTCGCGCACGTCTTCCACCAGCCGCGAGAGCAGCCGCGTTTCGTCGTATAGCAAGGCGATCTCCTTCATCTCCAGCGGATGCACGCCGTCCAACAAAGCGCGCAACGATCCCTGGATCACTGTGAGCGGGGTGCGCAATTCATGCGCCACATCGGCCATCAGGTTGCGCCGCTGAATCTCCGCCTGCTGCAGCGAATCAGCCATGTGATTGAGGGCCTGCGCGACCTCGCTCACCTCGGCCACATGAGCGGTGTCCTTCAGATGGATGCGCTGTGACCAGTCGCGCCCGGCGAAGGCGTGCGCCACGCGCGCTACTGCCGACAGCGGCTGCGACAGGGTGCGACTGACGAACAACCCGACGACCAGCCCCAGCGCCGCTGCGGCAAGTGCCATGAAGACGACCGAACGCTGTAGATCGGCCAGGAAGCGGCGCTCCAGCGGGCCGAGGGGATCAAAGTCGGGCGAGCCGGCAAGCAGGTAGCCGACCAGCGCCCCATCCACGATGATCGGCTGGGCATTGGCCATTTCAAGGTCGGTCAGCGTCCGACCGAACCGGCTGCGGATGCCCGCTTCGTCATACACGATCGCGCCCTGGCCATCGGCCAACAGCAGCGGCGGCCGCTGGCGTGCAAATGCGTTCGGTGGACGGCGCGGGCGTGGACGCATCGCCTGTAGCGAATCAGCCACGCCGTCCCATGTGCCGTAGGTCTGGTAATGAGCTTCCAGGAGATCGAGCGGTCCACCCCGCGCGAAGACGCCCGGCTGCCCCAGATAGCTGCGAAACTGCCGGCCGGCAGTCCAGGCGATGGCTGCGGCCGCAAACCCCGCCACCAGCAGGGCGACCAGCAAGAAGGCCAGGGTCAGGCGCACCCATAACCGGTTCATGGCCCTGCATCACCCTTGGCGACATCGGCAGGCGACCAGCTTTCGCCGTTTCGCGCGACGCGCAAACGATAGCCCACCCCAACCACCGTCTCGATGAAGACCGGGCCGGAAGCGTCGAGGGCAATCTTGCGACGCAGGTTCTTGACGTGGCTATCTACGGTGCGCTCCAGTCCTTCATAGTCGTAACCGAGCGCTTGCTCAATCAGCTCGCCGCGGGTGAAGGCGTAATTGGGGTGCGCCATGAACGCGCGCAACAGCGCGAACTCGGTCGGCGTGAGCTCCAGCAGTCGGCCATCCAGCGCGGCCGTGTGCTCGTGTTCGTTCAGGCGCAAGTTGCCAACCTGCAGCACCGCCGGCGGCGCTGCCTGCGCGCTCCAGCGCGCGCGGCGCAGAAGCGCCCGCACCCGCGCGACTACCTCCTGTGGGTTGAACGGTTTGGTGACGTAGTCATCGGCCCCCAGCTCCAGGCCGACCAGCTTGTCCGTATCCTCCACTCGCGCGGTCAACATCAGGATCGGCGTGGTGCAGAGATGTTCGTCGCTCCGGATCAGGCGCGTCAAATCCCAGCCACTGCGTTTCGGCATCATCAGGTCGAGCACTACGCAGTCCGGCCGCTCGCGGCGGATGACGTGCAGCGCCTCCTCGCCATCGTAGGCGATGAAGACGCTCATGCCTGCGCGCTCCAGATACGACTGCAACAGCCGAACGATTTGCCGATCGTCGTCTACTACCAGGACGCGAGCTGACATGCCGGAGATTTTAGGTTGAACCACAACTGGCCGTTCTGCATGTCGGCGGCCGATCCGATCTCAGATCTGTTAGCCGGAAATTCGCCCTCGCGGCATTTGGGGATTCCGCGAGGGCGTCCGTGATTTCTGATCCTCTCATCCGGGTGGATTAGAGGTTGGTGTCGGTGTTGGGCGTTTGCGGCGCGCTGCCCGGCCACCAACCCGGCATCTTGCCCGGCCGGCGACCGAAGCCGGGGCCAAACGGGCCGCCCTTGAGCGCGAGCAACTCTGGCATGTTCTCCTTGAGATTCGCCAGCGCAGCGTCGGCCTGTGCCTGTGTGATGCGGCCGGCAGCCACCGCAGCGCTTAATCGCTCCGCGTGCTCCTGAACGACGGCGGCGATCACTGTGTCAAGCGATATCCCTTTTGCCGTCGCTACGTCGGCCACCGACTTGCCAGACCGCAGCTCAGCCACCAACTCCGCCGGGGTCATCTTGAGCGCGGTGGCGATGGTGGTGAGCGGCGCTGCGCCCTTCACCCCGAAGCCGCCTTTGTAGCCGTGCCCGCGACCGCGCCCGCCGAATCCCCAGCCGCCCAGGCCGGGCACCAGGCGGGTCTGCAGATGGCCGGGCAACGTTGCTTTCAGGTTAGCCAGGATGACATCCGCCTGTGCCTGTGTCAGGCGCCCGCCAGCGACCGCCTGATTCAGCGCGGCTGTCCGCTCAGCGATGACGGCATCCACCACCTTGTCCAGCGCTACGCCCTTCGCCGTTGCTACGTCGGCCACCGACTTGCCGGACTGCAGCTCGGTTCGCAGCTCGGCTTCGGTCATGCCGAGCGCCCCGGCGACGGTGGTGAGGTTCGCCCCGCCCTGTCCCAGTCCGGGAGCGCCCCAGTGCTGCGCTCCGACTCGCGGCGCTGCAGCGACGACGTTTGCCGCGACCGGCGACGCGAAGGCCAGGCCGGCGACGATCGCCAGCGCTACTGCGCCTGCTCCGAAACTTCTCTTGAACCACGTTTGGACTTTCATTCTCGATCATCTCCTTGTGCTTGTGTTCTGTTTGGCGGCTCCGCCGCCTGCACAACAGGCTAGCCTCTCGTCGTGGAGAAGCGATGGAGTCAGGATAAGCAGACGATGAGAATCATCTGGGCAGGTGCGAAGTGAGACAATACCCATCATGGCAAAGCAATATAAGTCCCCCCCTGCGATGGTGATTGACCCCAACAAGAAATACACAGCTCGCCTGAAGACCGGCAAAGGCGATATTGTGGTTGAGCTATTCGCCGATAAAGTCCCCAACACCGTCAACAACTTCGTCTTCCTGGCCCGCGAAGGCTACTACGACGGCACCACCTTTCACCGCGTGATCAAGAACTTCATGATCCAGGGCGGCGATCCGACCGGCACCGGCCGTGGAGGGCCCGGCTATCAGTTCAAGGACGAGTTTCACCCCTCGCTCAAGCACGACGGGCCGGGCATCCTTTCGATGGCCAACGCCGGCCCAAACACCAACGGTTCCCAGTTCTTCATCACTCATGTCGCCACTCCGTGGCTGGACGGCAAACATGCCGTGTTTGGCCGGGTGATCGAGGGCATGGATGTGGTGAACGCCATTCCTGAGCGCGACCCCGGCCGCGCTCGCCAGCCCGGCGAGGCGCTCATCCGCGTCGAGGTCATCGAGGAGTAAGAGAATCACGGCCTCATCGGTGGTGTCAACGACTGTGAGAAGGACGCTCCCGACCCCGGCCCGACCTCCTCATGATAGGCGTTTTCGACTCCGGCGTTGGTGGGTTATCGGTGTGGCGCGAGATCATCGCCTGCATCCCCGACGCGCCCACCGTCTACCTGGCCGACCAGGCCCACGTGCCCTACGGCGAACGCTCGCTCGCAGAGGTGCGCGAACTCACCCTGCGCGCAGCCGGCTGGCTGATCGAGCGCGGCTGCAGCACGATCGTCGTCGCCTGTAACACGGCTTCCGCTGCGGCGCTGGAGGATCTGCGCGCTACCTTCCCCCAGGCGCCGTTCGTGGGGATGGAGCCGGCCATCAAACCTGCTGCGTTGTGCACTCAGACCGGCACCATCGGCGTGCTGGCGACGGCCAGCACATTTAGCAGCCAGCGTTATGCCGGCCTCGTCACACGCTGGGGGCGGCACGTGCGCATCATCCAGCAGCCCTGCCGGGGTTGGGTGAACGCCGTAGAGCGGATGTCGGTATGCGCCAAACGTCCGGCCTGGCTGACGCGCCTGGTCGCCTCCTGCGTCGCGCCGCTGCTGGATCAAAACGCCGATGTGCTTGTGCTGGGTTGCACCCACTTTCCCTTCCTCAGGCCGTGGATTGAGCAGGCAATCCAGGCATGGCAGGGGGAGCATCCCGGCGCACGTGACGTAAAGATCATTGATCCTGCGCCCGCCGTCGCCCGGCGCACGCACCAGGTTTGGCGCCAGCTCACTTCCGCCCACGGGCTGTCTCCCCACAAGACGACTCACGAGTTTTGGACCACCGGTCCGCCGGATGCGTTCGCGCAGGTCGCATCGCTCCTGCTAGGCTATCGGGTGCTTACGCGGTCAGTCACGCTCTAGCGCTCAACCAACATTGCCGTGTTACGTGTGATAACCTATGCATGAAAGCATGGCAAGGAATCCCTTAGACCTGTTTATGGTAGATGACCTGCTGGATAACTTGAGTGATCTGGCTGACAAACCGGCCGGGGAGCAACAAGGCAACCAGGCGAACGTTGAATCGTTGAGGGTGCTGCCCATCCTGCCGTTGCGCGGCGTGCTGGTATACCCGTTGTCGGCTCTGCCGCTGCGCGTGGCGCAGCCACGGGCGATTCGCCTGATTGACGACGCCACGTTGCGCAAAATGCCGGTCGGGCTGGTGGCCAGCAAGCATCCGCAGAAGGATGATCCGGGCAGCGGGGACATCCACATGATCGGCACGGTCGCTACCATTGCGCGCCACTTCAAAGCGCCCGATGGCGTAGTCAACATGATCGTGCAAGGCGCGGAACGCTTCCGCATCGTCGAGGTCATCAGCGAAGACCCCTACATCGTCGCCAAAATCGAGCTGATGCCGGAGACGTGGGAGAACTCGCTCGAAATCGAAGCGCTGCGCCGCAACATCAGCGAGGGCTTCGGCAAGATGGCCGAGCTGCGCCCCGACATGCCCGATGAGCTGGCGCAGATGATCCAGAGCATCGAAGATCCGCGCCAGCTCACCTACGCTGTCGCCACCTACATGCGCATGGATCTGGACGACGGCCAGCGGCTGCTGGAGATGGAAGGGCTGCCCAACAAGATGCTCTTCCTGCTCCAACTGTTGAACAAGGAGTTGGAGGTGTTGCAGCTCGGCAAGAAGATCCAAAGCGAAGCGCAGAGCGAGATGGAGAAGATGCAGCGCGAGTACTTCTTGCGCGAGCAGATCAAAGCGATTCAGCGCGAGCTGGGCGAAGCCGACGAACAGCAGATTGAGATCAACACCTTCCGCGAGAAGATCGCCAACAGCGGCATGAACGAGGAGGCGCGCCGGGAGGCCGAGCGCGAACTCGAACGCATGTCGAAGATGCCCACCCAGGCGGCCGAGTACAGCGTGATT
>Ga0308419_1001902_pt1 | contig 13720 bp, 16 predicted proteins | sample HotsprSampleMS50_FD_203674 | JGI IMG/M metagenome (GOLD analysis project Ga0308419, IMG submission 203674) | Hot spring phototrophic mat microbial communities from Mushroom Spring, Yellowstone National Park, Wyoming, United States - 20090730_MS50 ... | reverse complement strand
AGCGCCGCCACGCATGTTATTTCAGTGCTCTTCAGCGAGCCGAAAATTCCTCAATTTTCCGTCGTCGTGCTTCGCTTTGTCGTATCTGCGGTTTCAGTGCTCTTCAGCGAGCCGAAAATTCCTCAATTACCAAAAAGACGATCCATCTTCCAGGCGGAAGAGAGTTTCAGTGCTCTTCAGCGAGCCGAAAATTCCTCAATAGGCGATCCTGTTGCGCCATACGATGTATTGCGATCGTTTCAGTGCTCTTCAGCGAGCCGAAAATTCCTCAATTCTGTTTGACCTAGTTCAATCCTTGCGGTAGCGTCACGTTTCAGTGCTCTTCAGCGAGCCGAAAATTCCTCAATGCAGCCTTCTGGATCGGGCTTTGCTTGGATGCGTGAGAGGGTTTCAGTGCTCTTCAGCGAGCCGAAAATTCCTCAATTGCGCACCATTTGCGCCAACCGTCGCTCGTCCATTCCGTTTCAGTGCTCTTCAGCGAGCCGAAAATTCCTCAATCGTGATTGGCGTGTGACTCTGGTGCCGTGGGCGGATCTTTCAGTGCTCTTCAGCGAGCCGAAAATTCCTCAATTCCAACCACTGACCGCCGCCGCGCCACAGACTGGCGAGCGCTTTCAGTGCTCTTCAGCGAGCCGAAAATTCCTCAATCGTGATTGGCGTGTGACTCTGGTGCCGTGGGCGGATCTTTCAGTGCTCTTCAGCGAGCCGAAAATTCCTCAATCCGGCAGCGCGTCCGGCGCGCTCTATCTTTGGGTGGGTTTCAGTGCTCTTCAGCGAGCCGAAAATTCCTCAATCGGTACGTATTGGCTCGAGGTCCAATCCGGCTCTCTCTGGGTTTCAGTGCTCTTCAGCGAGCCGAAAATTCCTCAATTTGACACGCAACGTCAAGCGTGATCATTTGGGAAGTGAATGTTTCAGTGCTCTTCAGCGAGCCGAAAATTCCTCAATAACAAGAGCGCCGAGTCTGGAGAGATGCCGCAGGAGTTTCAGTGCTCTTCAGCGAGCCGAAAATTCCTCAATAAAGTACGCATTACTGACCTGCTTCAGCGTGATCTTGTTTCAGTGCTCTTCAGCGAGCCGAAAATTCCTCAATTGAGGTGCTAACGCCGCGCGGCTTGTATGCCGAAACGGTTTCAGTGCTCTTCAGCGAGCCGAAAATTCCTCAATGGTTTCTGAGCGTCGCGTCGCCGGTTCTCGCGTTCGTCGTTTCAGTGCTCTTCAGCGAGCCGAAAATTCCTCAATAAAACAGAGTTTTCTAGCCAACGCTTGCGTCTCGAAATGTTTCAGTGCTCTTCAGCGAGCCGAAAATTCCTCAATTCGCCGGAAATGGCCGCGTGCGGTTCTGTGAGTCCGATCCGTTTCAGTGCTCTTCAGCGAGCCGAAAATTCCTCAATGATGAAATCAGGAAACGCATCCCGAAACCCGTACTCGTTTCAGTGCTCTTCAGCGAGCCGAAAATTCCTCAATCGCCGGGAGGGGGCGTGATCGGTACGAGCGTATACCTGTTTCAGTGCTCTTCAGCGAGCCGAAAATTCCTCAATAGCGGCTTTTGGATTGCATACGTACCAGATCGCGATCGTTTCAGTGCTCTTCAGCGAGCCGAAAATTCCTCAATGGCCGTTGCCGTTGACCGAATTGCGTTGCCCTATTTGGTTTCAGTGCTCTTCAGCGAGCCGAAAATTCCTCAATAATATATGAATAGGAAGGAGAAGCCAATGAAGCGCCAGTTTCAGTGCTCTTCAGCGAGCCGAAAATTCCTCAATTCAGCAACGACTTGTATCTGGAGTACATCGAGGTTGAGTTTCAGTGCTCTTCAGCGAGCCGAAAATTCCTCAATGAACCCATACTCCGGGGCATCGGCCAGGATCGGAGCGTTTCAGTGCTCTTCAGCGAGCCGAAAATTCCTCAATCACGAACATCTGTACCAATACGTTTATTACCCGAAACGTTTCAGTGCTCTTCAGCGAGCCGAAAATTCCTCAATCCGCCCGATCTTCCAGATGTGCCGTATCAGTCTGGGTTTCAGTGCTCTTCAGCGAGCCGAAAATTCCTCAATCGTGCCCTGTGGGTACGTTGAAGTTTTGCATTCCATAGTTTCAGTGCTCTTCAGCGAGCCGAAAATTCCTCAATCGGGTTGCGGCGCGCGTTCGATCCGAGTAAGGACATGTTTCAGTGCTCTTCAGCGAGCCGAAAATTCCTCAATATCCATAAATTGACGGATACGATGCGCATAGCATAGAGTTTCAGTGCTCTTCAGCGAGCCGAAAATTCCTCAATGCCGCCTACCGTCTGCAACGGAATCGACAGGGGCGTAGTTTCAGTGCTCTTCAGCGAGCCGAAAATTCCTCAATCAGCGCGGTTTGCAAGCCCTATATCGTGCCAAACTAGGTTTCAGTGCTCTTCAGCGAGCCGAAAATTCCTCAATTCAGGCGGGTAGGGTCTTGGGGGCTGCCTGAGCTCGGTTTCAGTGCTCTTCAGCGAGCCGAAAATTCCTCAATCTATATCGTAAGCCGCGCGCATCATCAAACCGAACGTTTCAGTGCTCTTCAGCGAGCCGAAAATTCCTCAATTGTGTCCAGCGTCCTGTTCGGTTTGATGATGCGCGGTTTCAGTGCTCTTCAGCGAGCCGAAAATTCCTCAATTCTGTTCAGGTGTGTGTCGTGCCCAAACAGTCAATGAAGTTTCAGTGCTCTTCAGCGAGCCGAAAATTCCTCAATTTGTAATTCAAATCTCGCATACTCTCCACCAACATCAGTTTCAGTGCTCTTCAGCGAGCCGAAAATTCCTCAATCCGCCGAGTCCAATCCTCAAGTGCGACAGAGTCCTGTGTTTCAGTGCTCTTCAGCGAGCCGAAAATTCCTCAATTTACTAACCCGGCAACTGCTCTCGAGTTTTTGGCAACTGTTTCAGTGCTCTTCAGCGAGCCGAAAATTCCTCAATTTACTTGAAGACAGAGAATACCTTGACAATTTTATTGACGTTTCAGTGCTCTTCAGCGAGCCGAAAATTCCTCAATGAGCGCAACTTCATGCGGCCCGGCACCCGCAACCCCTGTTTCAGTGCTCTTCAGCGAGCCGAAAATTCCTCAATGCGGTCGTCTCTGTTGTGACCGCATATGTACCACAGTAGTTTCAGTGCTCTTCAGCGAGCCGAAAATTCCTCAATTTCGGTTCCCCCCAGAGATAAATACGCTCTAAAATGTTTCAGTGCTCTTCAGCGAGCCGAAAATTCCTCAATTGGTGCGGGCGTATCGCGACGGACTGCGTGCCGAGCACGTTTCAGTGCTCTTCAGCGAGCCGAAAATTCCTCAATTGTACGACGAGCGCAGTGCTCTGCACTCCACCGCCGTGTTTCAGTGCTCTTCAGCGAGCCGAAAATTCCTCAATGGTTCTTCAACGCAAACGTTACGACGACGACGGAAAGTTTCAGTGCTCTTCAGCGAGCCGAAAATTCCTCAATTCAATTCCGATTTTCTCATCATACCACGTGCTCTGCGGTTTCAGTGCTCTTCAGCGAGCCGAAAATTCCTCAATTCGCCGCGTCGTCCAGTTTCCCGAGCATCCGCGTGACCGTTTCAGTGCTCTTCAGCGAGCCGAAAATTCCTCAATTGCGCGTCGGTGATGAGTTCCGTCGCCGCCGCAACGTATTTCAGTGCTCTTCAGCGAGCCGAAAATTCCTCAATTTTGATCCGCCGCATCTTCGACGAACTGCGGCAGATCGATTTCAGTGCTCTTCAGCGAGCCGAAAATTCCTCAATTTCTCGCCAGTAGATGCGACTTCCCCCAGCGCCGCCATTTCAGTGCTCTTCAGCGAGCCGAAAATTCCTCAATTGCCGTCGCGTCGCTCGATCTCGACCAGCACGACGCGATTTCAGTGCTCTTCAGCGAGCCGAAAATTCCTCAATTGAGCGTGTGTTGTGACACTGCTACTGCTGATGACACATTTCAGTGCTCTTCAGCGAGCCGAAAATTCCTCAATTCGAGGGTTCGCAGCCGCGCCGGGTTCGTCTAAGCGAAATTTCAGTGCTCTTCAGCGAGCCGAAAATTCCTCAATGCTGCTCCAGCGCCAGCGCCAACGTATCGACCAGCAGCTTTCAGTGCTCTTCAGCGAGCCGAAAATTCCTCAATCCGACGCGGTGCAGCCGGAACTGCTTCAACGCGCGGCTTTCAGTGCTCTTCAGCGAGCCGAAAATTCCTCAATGCCAGAACGGTGTCGGTGTCCCTTTCGGCTTGTGTGCCTTTCAGTGCTCTTCAGCGAGCCGAAAATTCCTCAATTTCCGCGTCCGGTCGCGCCCGCTATAGCGCGCCGGACTTTCAGTGCTCTTCAGCGAGCCGAAAATTCCTCAATGACGCGGCTGGCGGAAACACTGCTGTACACCGTCAACCTTTCAGTGCTCTTCAGCGAGCCGAAAATTCCTCAATAGCAGTTCTTGATCCGCTGCGTCCTCGACAAACTGCCTTTCAGTGCTCTTCAGCGAGCCGAAAATTCCTCAATGGGATTACGGTCAACGCCGCGCCGGGAATGGATGAGCTTTCAGTGCTCTTCAGCGAGCCGAAAATTCCTCAATCCGACTACACCGGCGGCGAATGCGCGCTATCTCATCCTTTCAGTGCTCTTCAGCGAGCCGAAAATTCCTCAATCCGTGTGACGATCTCCCACGGCAGCGACGCCAGCGCGTCTTTCAGTGCTCTTCAGCGAGCCGAAAATTCCTCAATACGTTGAAGAACTCGCGCTCGGTCTGGCGAACGTCGGCTTTCAGTGCTCTTCAGCGAGCCGAAAATTCCTCAATAGTTATCGAACAGATGACGCGCAAGACCTTCACTGCGCCTTTCAGTGCTCTTCAGCGAGCCGAAAATTCCTCAATCAACGTCTACGGTGCTGGCGTTGGCGGCGGACGCGAGGCTTTCAGTGCTCTTCAGCGAGCCGAAAATTCCTCAATCGCTGGAGCGGTTCAACTCAATGTCGTCAATTTTGACTTTCAGTGCTCTTCAGCGAGCCGAAAATTCCTCAATTCTGTTATCAGCCGCAGCGCGTCGTCTTTCGACGCGGTTTCAGTGCTCTTCAGCGAGCCGAAAATTCCTCAATAGTGGATATGGTTACCGTCATCTCATACGGCGGCGGTTTCAGTGCTCTTCAGCGAGCCGAAAATTCCTCAATGCCGCCCGCTGGAACGAACTGGCGGACGAGGCTGAAGTTTCAGTGCTCTTCAGCGAGCCGAAAATTCCTCAATTAAAGTGGGTGCGAAAGCCGCAGCGGTTGACACATCCGTTTCAGTGCTCTTCAGCGAGCCGAAAATTCCTCAATCGATGCGCGCTGCTTGCAGTCGGCGGAATGCGGTGAGTTTCAGTGCTCTTCAGCGAGCCGAAAATTCCTCAATCGACCCCGACGATCTCCCCGACCCGCTGCCGCCGCCGGGTTTCAGTGCTCTTCAGCGAGCCGAAAATTCCTCAATTTGTGGGGAAAACAAAGCCCCGCGCCGTACACGCGCGGGTTTCAGTGCTCTTCAGCGAGCCGAAAATTCCTCAATCTCGCATATACATCAGATTGCGAAGCGCCGGAACCGTTTCAGTGCTCTTCAGCGAGCCGAAAATTCCTCAATGTAGATGTGACAATAGTTGTCACAATTTGCAAGACTGAGGTTTCAGTGCTCTTCAGCGAGCCGAAAATTCCTCAATACTGGAGCTCTGCACGCAGCCACTCCCCGCCTTCATCCGTTTCAGTGCTCTTCAGCGAGCCGAAAATTCCTCAATTTGCGCTCAGGCTGTGCCAGTGGGTACGCAAGTGGTTGCAGTTTCAGTGCTCTTCAGCGAGCCGAAAATTCCTCAATTCGAGGTGTTCTACCAGAACATTGTTTTATGTCGCTGGTGTTTCAGTGCTCTTCAGCGAGCCGAAAATTCCTCAATGATCCAAAAAGCGTCTGAACCAGCGTGCTCTTGTACGTTTCAGTGCTCTTCAGCGAGCCGAAAATTCCTCAATTGGGGATAATCCGGGGTTCGCGGTTGAAGTGAAATCGGTTTCAGTGCTCTTCAGCGAGCCGAAAATTCCTCAATGTTCATCAAGCACGCGGCGCGGCATCATCACCCACTCCGTTTCAGTGCTCTTCAGCGAGCCGAAAATTCCTCAATCCAACAGCGCCAACGGCTGGCGTCGCGCGTGGCGCGTTTCAGTGCTCTTCAGCGAGCCGAAAATTCCTCAATGGATGAGGTTGACGGTCGGTAAGCAGTTCGGGAGCGTTCGTTTCAGTGCTCTTCAGCGAGCCGAAAATTCCTCAATCGAAAACGTCCTCCAGTTCCGGCTCCGGGCTAAGCCGTTTCAGTGCTCTTCAGCGAGCCGAAAATTCCTCAATACAGACGACGCGCGGGTTTACCGGATAACGTTCAGGTTTCAGTGCTCTTCAGCGAGCCGAAAATTCCTCAATCTGATCAGTTCTGCCTGACTTCGCGCCGATCTGTACGTTTCAGTGCTCTTCAGCGAGCCGAAAATTCCTCAATAGTGCGTATCGCTGCTCGCTCTGCGCCGCTTCTTCCGTTTCAGTGCTCTTCAGCGAGCCGAAAATTCCTCAATGTTCGAGATTGAGGATGACGATATCGAAATACCGGTGGTTTCAGTGCTCTTCAGCGAGCCGAAAATTCCTCAATCTGCGTTTGTGGTTCGTAGCGCTGCTGAACGAACCGGGTTTCAGTGCTCTTCAGCGAGCCGAAAATTCCTCAATTCCGCCCGGCGGTCTTCCCCCCGCGCGATTTTACGCGTTTCAGTGCTCTTCAGCGAGCCGAAAATTCCTCAATGTTGCAGAACGAATACGGACGCGACATCACAATCATCGTTTCAGTGCTCTTCAGCGAGCCGAAAATTCCTCAATCCCGACGTGCAGCGCGTCGCGCCCGAAGTCCAGCCAGGTTTCAGTGCTCTTCAGCGAGCCGAAAATTCCTCAATTTGCCGCGCGTCGTTTGCGTCGAGATCGAGCGACGCGAGTTTCAGTGCTCTTCAGCGAGCCGAAAATTCCTCAATGTACCGCGCGCGCGCCGCTGGTGGCGCAGCAAATCGGTTTCAGTGCTCTTCAGCGAGCCGAAAATTCCTCAATCGTCTGGCGCGAAGCGCCGGCGCGTAACGCTGTCGGTTTCAGTGCTCTTCAGCGAGCCGAAAATTCCTCAATGCGCATAGTCGTCGAGCAATTGCGTGTACGATCTGCGTTTCAGTGCTCTTCAGCGAGCCGAAAATTCCTCAATGGAAGCGGAGCGTCTGAGGAAGACGCTGCGAAAAATGTTTCAGTGCTCTTCAGCGAGCCGAAAATTCCTCAATGATGTACGCAGCGTACTTGGGCGGTGCCGTGGGCGGAAGTTTCAGTGCTCTTCAGCGAGCCGAAAATTCCTCAATCACCTGATGCTGGGGATCAGCGTAGACGAGTTCCACGTTTCAGTGCTCTTCAGCGAGCCGAAAATTCCTCAATCGCCGTCAACGCGAGCAGAACTGCGAGAAACTCGAGTTTCAGTGCTCTTCAGCGAGCCGAAAATTCCTCAATCTATTTGTGTCCATAACACGCATTGAGCTGTCAACCAGAGTTTCAGTGCTCTTCAGCGAGCCGAAAATTCCTCAATTTCCGGGTTTCTGGTGGTTTCTGGTGCGTTCCGGGGTTTCAGTGCTCTTCAGCGAGCCGAAAATTCCTCAATGGTCTCCAAACGAGACCGCAATTTTTGCGTTTGTTGGTTTCAGTGCTCTTCAGCGAGCCGAAAATTCCTCAATCGTCCGGCGGCCCGGAACTGGACGCCTACCCGATGTGTTTCAGTGCTCTTCAGCGAGCCGAAAATTCCTCAATCCGCGTACAAGCCGCTCGACGCGCTGGTTTCGCTGCCGTTTCAGTGCTCTTCAGCGAGCCGAAAATTCCTCAATATGGGACGGACGGATACGGCATCAGAAAGCCTTGGGACGTTTCAGTGCTCTTCAGCGAGCCGAAAATTCCTCAATGCGAACCCTCGCACGCCGCGCTTTTCTATTACTCAGAGTTTCAGTGCTCTTCAGCGAGCCGAAAATTCCTCAATCGTTGTTGTACCGCACCACAAACACCCCGCGCTCTCCGTTTCAGTGCTCTTCAGCGAGCCGAAAATTCCTCAATGTACGACCAGCGCCGTACTCTGCACGCCGCCGCCGTAGTTTCAGTGCTCTTCAGCGAGCCGAAAATTCCTCAATTCGCGCGAGTACGTCGCTTACTTTGCGGGTTGGCTGAGTTTCAGTGCTCTTCAGCGAGCCGAAAATTCCTCAATGGTAGAGCAGCGCCTTCGGGTCGCGCACCCCCAGCGCGTTTCAGTGCTCTTCAGCGAGCCGAAAATTCCTCAATTCAGGTGCAACAGGTGCACCACTACGCGCCCGTCCTGTTTCAGTGCTCTTCAGCGAGCCGAAAATTCCTCAATGCGTACGTGACTGTTTCCGAGGCTTATGCTGCTGAGTTTCAGTGCTCTTCAGCGAGCCGAAAATTCCTCAATTCAACCTGCCAGCCGCGCTGCATCGCCAGCACAACAAGTTTCAGTGCTCTTCAGCGAGCCGAAAATTCCTCAATTTAGACACATCGTTCAAAGTCAGGCTTCTTACCGGCGAAAGTTTCAGTGCTCTTCAGCGAGCCGAAAATTCCTCAATCTGCGGGAGGATCGGTACGGGCAGAACCAGCACGAGTTTCAGTGCTCTTCAGCGAGCCGAAAATTCCTCAATCCAGCACCGCCGCCGCGCCTTGCAGCGCGCCCGGCAGGTTTCAGTGCTCTTCAGCGAGCCGAAAATTCCTCAATTCAGGCGGAACTGATCAGACAATATCCGGCGCTGCGGGAGAGTTTCAGTGCTCTTCAGCGAGCCGAAAATTCCTCAATGATCCGCTGCCGCTGTTGATTGTGCTGGCGACGGATAGTTTCAGTGCTCTTCAGCGAGCCGAAAATTCCTCAATAGCGGCGCGATTGGTAGCGCGCGGTAGCGCATCCCTGTTTCAGTGCTCTTCAGCGAGCCGAAAATTCCTCAATTCATTGAGCACCAGGCGCTTGAGCGTGCGCGCGAGTCGGGTTTCAGTGCTCTTCAGCGAGCCGAAAATTCCTCAATCGACACCTGGGCCCACGTCGCATACGCCAGCACCGCGTTTCAGTGCTCTTCAGCGAGCCGAAAATTCCTCAATTTTGACCAGATTGCGATTGGAGCATTTCGTACGAGTTTCAGTGCTCTTCAGCGAGCCGAAAATTCCTCAATAATCCACCGCAGCGCCGGAACAGACGGCATCGCCTGTTTCAGTGCTCTTCAGCGAGCCGAAAATTCCTCAATTCAGCGTCTGGACTAACGCACGACGCGGTGAAGTATCGGTTTCAGTGCTCTTCAGCGAGCCGAAAATTCCTCAATTACGACGGGGCGCGTCTGGTCGTAGCCTATAATGACGTTTCAGTGCTCTTCAGCGAGCCGAAAATTCCTCAATGAAGGCGGATACGCTGTCGGATCAGAGTGATTTTTGCGGTTTCAGTGCTCTTCAGCGAGCCGAAAATTCCTCAATTCAAGTGTCCCACGCGCCCGGTGGATGTCAAAAGGCGTTTCAGTGCTCTTCAGCGAGCCGAAAATTCCTCAATAAGTGAGTGTACGTGACTGGCGTGTAATGCTGGTCCCCGTTTCAGTGCTCTTCAGCGAGCCGAAAATTCCTCAATCCTAAAACTCTTTTGCGCAAAATTGTAGTCGTAGTAAGTTTCAGTGCTCTTCAGCGAGCCGAAAATTCCTCAATTTGTTGGGTTGACTGCGACGCCACTAGAAACAGGTCTGTGTTTCAGTGCTCTTCAGCGAGCCGAAAATTCCTCAATATATCCATAACACGCGCCCGATCACCGCCTTCAAAAAGTTTCAGTGCTCTTCAGCGAGCCGAAAATTCCTCAATGATATGCTGGCTAATCCGGCATTCACTCCCGCGCCGGTTTCAGTGCTCTTCAGCGAGCCGAAAATTCCTCAATAAAACTGCGTTCCGTTACGCCGAATGCGCCAATAGGTTTCAGTGCTCTTCAGCGAGCCGAAAATTCCTCAATTCCCGACTCGACTGATGATTACTACCTGATCGCGATCGTTTCAGTGCTCTTCAGCGAGCCGAAAATTCCTCAATCATCATACAGCATTTTGATCACCGTGTCAAGGTAGTCGTTTCAGTGCTCTTCAGCGAGCCGAAAATTCCTCAATTGAAGTAACAAGCGCCAAACGCTACCATCGCTTGGCATGTTTCAGTGCTCTTCAGCGAGCCGAAAATTCCTCAATCGATCCGTTTTGGGATTCCTGGATTTGGTGCGTCGAGGTTTCAGTGCTCTTCAGCGAGCCGAAAATTCCTCAATATCGCCGCCCGCCTGATCTCGTTGTTTGCGTGATGCGTTTCAGTGCTCTTCAGCGAGCCGAAAATTCCTCAATGATCGAGTCGGCATTGCGGCAACATGTCGATGGTGGGTTTCAGTGCTCTTCAGCGAGCCGAAAATTCCTCAATTCGGTCTGATGCTTGGCATTTCTGTCGACGAGTATCACGTTTCAGTGCTCTTCAGCGAGCCGAAAATTCCTCAATCGTACAATCCCGACGCGTTCACAACCGTTGCGCTCTCGTTTCAGTGCTCTTCAGCGAGCCGAAAATTCCTCAATCTCCGGATCCGTCGCGCCACTGGCCCCCGGGCGTCCGTTTCAGTGCTCTTCAGCGAGCCGAAAATTCCTCAATGTTCCGGTGCTGGCGGATGCTCCGGAGCATGGATTTCGTTTCAGTGCTCTTCAGCGAGCCGAAAATTCCTCAATCTGATCAGCGCCCACTGACTCCCCGTTGACCTGTAAGTTTCAGTGCTCTTCAGCGAGCCGAAAATTCCTCAATTCGCGTGCGGTTGTCGGGTATTCCGACAGTCGCGTCCGTTTCAGTGCTCTTCAGCGAGCCGAAAATTCCTCAATCGCAGTCCAGGTCGGGGAGGGGGCGAGGGTCGGCGTGTTTCAGTGCTCTTCAGCGAGCCGAAAATTCCTCAATGCGTTTACGGCTCCGTCGATGACCGACATCCTGAATGGTTTCAGTGCTCTTCAGCGAGCCGAAAATTCCTCAATTGAGTGTACGTGACTGGCGTGTGACCGTTGTCCCGTGTTTCAGTGCTCTTCAGCGAGCCGAAAATTCCTCAATCGTTTCGTGCGTGGCTCGTCATCCGCCGCGTCGTGCGTTTCAGTGCTCTTCAGCGAGCCGAAAATTCCTCAATGTCCCACGACATATCGTCACCGCCAGGGGGAGGGGTGATGTTTCAGTGCTCTTCAGCGAGCCGAAAATTCCTCAATCGCCCTTCCACAGCGACGCGAGGGCCGCTGCCTCACGTTTCAGTGCTCTTCAGCGAGCCGAAAATTCCTCAATCTGTTGGCGATGATGTGTCCTGGGATGGCTCGCTTGTGTTTCAGTGCTCTTCAGCGAGCCGAAAATTCCTCAATGTCAAGTCGTTCCAGTATCTCTTGCATCGGTATCCGTTTCAGTGCTCTTCAGCGAGCCGAAAATTCCTCAATCAGACCAGCCCAGCGCCGGGTCAACAAAATCATACAGAGTTTCAGTGCTCTTCAGCGAGCCGAAAATTCCTCAATGGTCGTCTCTGTTGTGACCGCATATGTACCAGAGTAGTTTCAGTGCTCTTCAGCGAGCCGAAAATTCCTCAATGTTGCGGTGGCGCTGGCGGAACGCTGGTCGCAGGTCGCGTTTCAGTGCTCTTCAGCGAGCCGAAAATTCCTCAATCGTATTCGCCCGATTCGGGAACTTCGCCCGATTCGGGTTTCAGTGCTCTTCAGCGAGCCGAAAATTCCTCAATCCGGTAACGTTGATGGTCATCGGTTTTACATTCTGGAGTTTCAGTGCTCTTCAGCGAGCCGAAAATTCCTCAATCTTTGTCGGTTTGAAGAGACCGGTAGAGAAGGCAAAGTTTCAGTGCTCTTCAGCGAGCCGAAAATTCCTCAATCGTTATTGTCGTTGTCGCACTGCGGTTTATCGTCTGTTTCAGTGCTCTTCAGCGAGCCGAAAATTCCTCAATTCAACGCTGCGACCAGTATCTTCAATCCGTTTGTGTGTTTCAGTGCTCTTCAGCGAGCCGAAAATTCCTCAATCTGGTCTCTCTGTTTGTGTAGTTGAAGTTGAATAGGGTTTCAGTGCTCTTCAGCGAGCCGAAAATTCCTCAATTCAAATTGATGTTGGGTATCAGCGCGGACGAGTGGCACGTTTCAGTGCTCTTCAGCGAGCCGAAAATTCCTCAATAGGTGGTGGACGTGAGCAAGCGCAATAATGGGCAAATGTTTCAGTGCTCTTCAGCGAGCCGAAAATTCCTCAATCAACACCAGCGACGTGGCAGACGCGCCGTACTGGGACGGTTTCAGTGCTCTTCAGCGAGCCGAAAATTCCTCAATCGTAGCAGGCGCGCTCTTGGGGTTCTACTACCCTGGTTTCAGTGCTCTTCAGCGAGCCGAAAATTCCTCAATCGGCATGAGCGCGCGGGCGAGACGGTGGAGATAGGGTTTCAGTGCTCTTCAGCGAGCCGAAAATTCCTCAATTTTCTGCCAAGTGCGGATACTGCCTGATCAGCGCCCACGTTTCAGTGCTCTTCAGCGAGCCGAAAATTCCTCAATCAGATAGCGCGTGATGGGTTCCACTTTGTACTGCCGTTTCAGTGCTCTTCAGCGAGCCGAAAATTCCTCAATAAAGATGATTGATGCTTATACTTTCAAGTTGGTAGAGTTTCAGTGCTCTTCAGCGAGCCGAAAATTCCTCAATATACCGTATTTCTGCGCACAAACAAACACAATTCAAGGTTTCAGTGCTCTTCAGCGAGCCGAAAATTCCTCAATGATTCCTCTTTTACCGCAACAACCTTCGCACTTTGAAGTTTCAGTGCTCTTCAGCGAGCCGAAAATTCCTCAATTCTGAAAAATTACAAGTGATACATAATATCAGTTGCGTTTCAGTGCTCTTCAGCGAGCCGAAAATTCCTCAATTCCAGACAGTGCCGCCTAGAGATCATCTCTTCGACGAGGTTTCAGTGCTCTTCAGCGAGCCGAAAATTCCTCAATGATGTGCTCACTGTGCGGTCTTACAAACAGTATACGTTTCAGTGCTCTTCAGCGAGCCGAAAATTCCTCAATACAAGCGTCTGTGCCGCGTCCTATTCGTTTGTTTTCTGTTTCAGTGCTCTTCAGCGAGCCGAAAATTCCTCAATTCCAGACAGTGCCGCCTAGAGATCATCTCTTCGACGAGGTTTCAGTGCTCTTCAGCGAGCCGAAAATTCCTCAATGCTGTCACGCACATACGTTGATATGACCGCGCGATCGTTTCAGTGCTCTTCAGCGAGCCGAAAATTCCTCAATCAATCTCATCCACCGGCCACTGGTGGCGCATTGCCGTTTCAGTGCTCTTCAGCGAGCCGAAAATTCCTCAATCATACGTCGATACTACCGCGCGGTCAATCACCACTTCGTTTCAGTGCTCTTCAGCGAGCCGAAAATTCCTCAATTCTCATACCTTCCTACCCTTGCAGCCAGCGCCTGATGTACGTTTCAGTGCTCTTCAGCGAGCCGAAAATTCCTCAATTGACAAGTTCTGTCACAAGACCTACGACAGAAAGGGTTTCAGTGCTCTTCAGCGAGCCGAAAATTCCTCAATCTTTCACCAAAGATGGATTATGTGTTGGAGTTGTTGAAGTTTCAGTGCTCTTCAGCGAGCCGAAAATTCCTCAATATGATG
>Ga0308419_1001901_pt1 | contig 13726 bp, 6 predicted proteins | sample HotsprSampleMS50_FD_203674 | JGI IMG/M metagenome (GOLD analysis project Ga0308419, IMG submission 203674) | Hot spring phototrophic mat microbial communities from Mushroom Spring, Yellowstone National Park, Wyoming, United States - 20090730_MS50 ... | reverse complement strand
CAACCTGATGGAGCAGGCCGGCGCCTTTCTGGGCGAATTGACCGCCGCCGTGAGCGCCGTCCCCCAGACCGTCCTGGTCCTGGCGCTCCCCGCCTCCTCCCTGGAGGTGGCCGCGGAGAACCAGGAGGCTGCCGAACGGCTCTTCCAGTACGCCAAAAAGGTCCTGGGACGGATGGAACTGGTGGAGACGCCCGTGGCCCAGGACGAGGTCTTCGGCGTCCTGCGGCGGCGCCTCTTCCGCTCCGTCGGCGGCGAACGGGAGCACCGCCGGGCCGTGGACGCCCTGCGGGACTACTACAACGCGTACGCCCGCTTCTTCCCCGACCGGCTGCGCTCCCCCGACTACAAGGAGCGGATGCTGAGCGCCTACCCCTTCCACCCGGAACTGATCGACCTCCTCTACGAGCGCTGGGGCCCCCACCCCCAGTTCCAGCGCACCCGCGGCGCCCTGCGCCTCCTGGCCCTGGTCCTGCGTCGGCTCTGGAACCAGCGTCCCGGTTCGGCCTTCCTCATCCAGCCCCACCACGTGGACCTGGCCGACCGCCACATCCGCGGCGAGGTGGTGCGCCTGCTGGATAGCGGCATGGATGCCGTGGTGACGGGTGACATCCTCCAGCGGGCCCGGGAGATAGAGCAGTCGCTGGGCGGCGAGTACGCCCGGGAGGGCTTGGGCCGGGGAGCCGCCACCTGTGCCTTCCTGTACAGCATCTCCGCCGCCACCCGGGACGTGGGCGCCACCGAGGAGGAAATCCGCACCGCCCTCCTCCGTCCGGACATCAACCCGGCGATGGCCTCGGAGGTCCTGGGACGGCTGCGGGAGGGACTCTGGTACCTGCGCTACCGCGACCGCCGCTACCTGTTCACCGCCCGGCCCAACCTGAACAAGGTCATCCTGGACTTTGAGGCGGAGGTGACGGCGGAGGGGGTGGAGGAGGCGCTGCGGGACTGGCTGGAGCGGCTGGCCGGGAAGGGCGGCGGGGTGTTTCAGGTGGTTGTCGCGCCGGAGGACCCCCGCAACGTGCCCGACCGGGCCCAGCCCACCCTGGTGGTGCTCCCCCTGGACGCGCCCGACCCGCGGGAGTGGATGAGGCAGACGGTGCAGTTGGCCGGGGAGGGCCTGCGCACCAACCGCAACATGCTGGTCTTCCTGGTCCCGGAGACGGCCCGGCTGGCCGCGCTGCGCGCCGCCGTCCGGCGCTGGCTGGCCCTGAGGGAGATCCTCCAGTCCCCCTCGTTCAAGGAGATGGAGCGGGACGACCGCGACCAGGTCCAGGACCAGTGGAAGGACAAAGAGGCGGAGGTGGAGGCCCTGCTGCGCCAGGCCTACCAGGACATCTACCGTCCCGGCGACGGCGGCCTGGCCCGCCTTTCGGTCCGCAGCCCGGAGGCCATCCGGTCCAAATCCTTTGACCAGTACGTGGGCCAGGCCCTGGAGGGGGCCGGCATCCTGCTGGAGCGGGTGGCGCCGGAGTACCTGAAGGAGACCCTGCGGGTGGAGGAGGCCCGGGAGGTGCCTCTCTCCCAGGTGAGCAACCTCTTCACCGGCGTGGCGGGGCAGCCCATCCCCCGGGACCCCCAGAAACTGGTCCAGCAGGCCGTAGCGGAGGGGGTCCAGCAGGGGCTCTTCGGCGTGCGCGTGGGCGAACAGGTCTACGTGCGGCAGGAGGTGCCGGAGGAGGTACTTCGGGACCCCCGGGCGGTGCTGGTGTCGCCGGAGGCGCCGCCGCCCTCGCCGCCCTCCCCGGAGCGTCGGCCCCTCACCCTGCGGGTGCGGACGAGCGCCGGTCTCCTCTACCCGCTCCTGCAGGCGGCCCAGCGGCTGAAGGACCTCCGGGACGCCTCCGTCCTGCTGGAAGTGCACGACCCCACGGGCGAGATGACCCGACTGCGGGCGGAACTGGAAAAACTCCTGCGGGACTACGGCTGCACCGCCGAATGGCCGGAGGAGCCGGCTGCATAGAGGGCCACTCGTTGGATGATTCCCGCCCACCTTCCAGGTTACCAACGGCCCCATCGCAAGGGCCAAGATCATTTTTTCCAGAGCAGCGAGGAACGATGAATGACAAATTGACCGAAGAACAAAAACGCATCATCCATCACCCTCTGGGTCATCATGCCCGCGTCCTGGCCGTCGCCGGCTCGGGCAAGACCACCACGATGGTCCATCGGGTGCGCCATCTGGTCCTGGACCTCAACCAGGACCCCAAACACATCCGAATCGTGATGTTCAATCGCCTGGCGCGCGAGGACTTTGAACAGAAACTGGCCGAACAGATTCCCGACCTGGGAAAGCGCCCCCCGGTGCTGACGTTTCACGGCCTGGCCTACCGGATGTATCAGGATGCCCAAAAGAGGGGATTGCTGCCACCAATGGAACTCTGGGCGGAAGAGAAAGAGGAACTGGCCCTGATTTCCATGCGCCAGGCCATAGAGTCCCTGATCCGGGACGGACTGCTGACGGACGACGTGGACCCCAGCGAGGCCATGGAGGCCGTCAGTCTCTGGAAGGCCGCGCTGATCCCTCCCGAACGGGCTGGCCACCGTACCAACCCCGACCTTCCCCTTGTCTACCGGCGCTTTGAGGAGTTCCGGCGCCAGGCCGGGGCTCTCACCTTTGATGACTTCGTGCCGGAGGCCCTGAATCTGATGGACCGATATCCGGACTTCCGCAAGCGATGGACGAACCAGTTGGACCACCTGATTGTAGACGAGTACCAGGACATCAACTACGGGCAGCAGCAACTCATTCGCCTCCTGGCAGGAGACCGCGCCGACGTCATGGTGGTGGGGGACGACGACCAGACCATTTACGAGTGGCGGGGGGCCCGCCCGGATTACATCCTACAGCGGTTCAAGGAGGACTTCGCCAACAAACCGACCATTGACTACACCCTCTCCCACTCCTTCCGCTTCGGCCCCCTGCTGGCCCAGAGTGCATATAATGTCATCGTCCTCAACCAGAGGCGAGAGACCAAGCCACTGGCCGCCCACAACCTCCAGATGAACACCGGCATCACCGTTTTGACCTGGCAGGACCGGGACCGGGCCGCCCGGGAAATGGCCCAGGAGATCATCAGCCTGGTGCGCGACCATCACGTCCCGCCCCACCGCATCGGCGTCCTGGGGAGGACCTACGCCCAGTTGGGGAACCTGCAGGCCGTCTTCATTGAGGCGAAAATCCCCTTTCGGGTAGTCGGGGACGTACCCTTCTTTGAGCGGGATGAGAACCGGACGCTGGTGGATTACATCCGGGTAGCACAGCACCTGGACCAGCCCCCGTCGGCAATGAAGCCCTGGGGCGCTGCGCGCCCTGTGGAGGAGGAAGAGGACCCGGTCCAGGCCCGGTCTCCCCTTCGCTACCGGTTTCGGCCCAGACGGAGCCCGTGCGGCGAGGCCGTGCGTGCTGTTCTGGCTGTGGCCAACACTCCCTCCCGCATGTTGCTCCGGTCCGCCCTGCAGAACGCAGTAGAGAAGGGCCATAACCGGGGGTGGTCCCTGGGTCAGTCGCTGGAGGCCCTGTTGGACCCCTATGAAAGCCCCCTCCCCGCCGAACGGCGGGAGAACATGCAGGCGCTGATAGACCTCCTGGCCCGAATCCGGGAGCGCATCCTCCAGGAGCCGGACCTGAAGGCCGGCGACCTGTTGAACTGGATTGTGGAGCACACCCGATACCTGGAGCACTTCAGCCACTACTACGGCGAGGGACTGGAGTCCAGCCTGCGCGTGGAGTCGGTTCTGAATTTCATCCACTTCGCGGCCCGAACGGAATTGAACGTCCCGGATTTCGTCCGCCGCCTGGGGACACTGGATACGACGCGGGGCCTGCCCTCCGAACAGGTGATCCCTGTGACCACCGTCCACCGCACCAAAGGGCTGGAGTATGAATACGTCTTCATCCCGGACTGTATAGAGGGCTGTATGCCGGTCCATATCGCGGACGATTGCGCCGTATATGACACAGAAGGCATCGTCCCTGATTTTCCCCCGTCCCCGCCCCTGGAGAGCGAGCGACGGCTCTTCTACGTCGCCATCACCCGCGCGGTCCGGCACCTCTACATCGGGACCATCCAGGGATCAGGGACTGACCAGCCCTCCCGCTTCCTGGAAGAGATGCGCGTGGACGCCACCCGGCCCATCCTGGAAGCCCTCCGGCCCGTCCTGGAAAGTGGCGCGGTGGACGGCCGCCAACTGGCCGCCCTGAAATCCCAACTGGCTTCATCGCCCGACCACCTGCTGGTACTCCGGTCCATCATCCGCCACTACCTGTCCGGCGACCTGGCGGAGCAGTGGCTGAAAGAGTTACCCGAAGCGATGGACTCCTCTTTCAAGTACAGCCGGGATTACCCTCCCCTGGAGACTGTGCGGGAACAGGTTCAGCGCCAGCAGCCCCGCTGGGAGCCCGTGGCCGACCCGTGGGAGGGCATCGGCATCACTCTATGATCCCCCGAGGTGCGTATGTCCCTTCCGGTTCGCCTTCTCGCCGCTCAGGAGACCTTTGAAAATCTGCTGGCGCCGGGAAAGAAATGGCATCCCTCGCCCTACATAGAGGCGGCCTTCTCCGAGGTCGGTGATCCCTCATGGATCACTCTTCTCCCGGTCTATCAGTCGGTCATCGTGGACCTGCTGCGGGAATCGCACTTGCCCGCGGTCGTATCGCTGCTGGACCTGGGATCTCCGGCAGGCATCGGGGCGCTGGCGGCGCTGGATGCCCTGCTGGCCTGGTACGTATCCTGCACTCTCTATGGCCTTCCCCCGCAGGTGGAGCGCCTGCATATCCGGGTCGTTCCGGGCCCTTCCCCCGACCCCTCCCGGCCCTGGGCAGCCTTCTGCGACCAACTGGAGGCCCGGGCCAGGGACCTCCCCGCGCTCCCCGGCCTTTCCCAGGTGGCCCGGTGGGCCCGGGAGTGGTCCCTTCCCACCGACCTGACTCCCAACCTGGTCCTCATCACCAACCCCGGGGAACGCTCGGCGCAGGTGGGGACGTTGCTGGACAGGTTGCCGGAAGGCGCCATCCTGGTCGGCGTGGAATGGCAACCAACCTCTCCCGACGCGGCCATAAAAGTCTTCCGCTGGCGGTACAACATCCTGCGGGAGCGGATGGACTGGGTGGCCCTGGGCCCGTGTGGCCAGGAGTACGGCCGAGACCTGCCGGAAGCGTGCCAGGCCTGCTCCCACGGCCGCCGGGAGTACCTGCACCGACCGGCGGCCGGGTCGGTTCTGAGTCTCCCCTGGGCATACGCGATGTTGCGAAAAAGCACGGCCCCGGTGGATTCCCCACCCCCGGCGCCCATCTCCGCCGAAGTCCTGAAGGAAGCGGAAGTGGATCACCTCAGCCTGCGGTACATCGGAACCTGGCGAGGCAAGGAGATCCAGGCCGGGCATCCCGATGAAACTTGCGATGACCCCAAAGACGCGAAGTGGAGAGAGTATTTCAAAGCCTGCCCGGGCCCCAGCGGAGCGAACCGGATCGCCGTAGAACGACCCGCCGGCATGCAATTCCCGCGCCTGCAGTATGGTCAGTGGCTCTCCCTGCGGGATCTGCGCCTCCGGCAGCCCTATCCCCAGGATCCTCAAACGTACACCGTGAACGTCCGCGATGAATCTTCCTTCCTCACCGGGGAGAGATGGCCTCTGGCGGAGACCTTCCTCCCCGAATATACGCCGGAAGTGCGGGCGGCGGTGGATGAAGCGGCCCACCGGCTCTTCAGCTTTCGGGCCCTGCGGGAGTTCCAGCATCAGATCCTCGCCCAGGTGCTCTGCGGCCGGGACATCCTGGCCATCGCGGCCACCGGCGGGGGCAAGAGCGAGTGCTACATCCTTCCGGCCATCCTGCTCCCCGGCTTCACTGTCATCGTCTCCCCCCTCAAGTCGCTGATGCTGGACCAGTACGAACAGCGCATCCGCGACCGGTACGGCCTGGATCACCTGACCACTTTTATCAACGGTGACGTTCCCTACTACGAGCGCTGGGGCCGTCTGCGGCGGCTGGCCCTGGGGCACTACAAACTTCTCTACACCACCCCGGAACAACTGGAGCGGGGCTACGTCTTGGACGCCCTGCGCCAGGCCGACCAGCGGGTGGGCTTCCGCTACCTGGCGATGGACGAGGCCCACTGCATCAGCCAGTGGGGGCACGACTTCCGGCCCAGTTACCTCAACATTGTCCAGCGCCTGCGGGACTTTGGCCTCAACCCCTGCCGGATCGCAGTCACAGCCACCGCCAGCCCCCTGGTGCGGGAGGACATCTGCCTGGAACTGGACCTGGACCCCCGGGACATCGGCCAGGGCGGCAATGTTTTCATTGAATCCGCAGACCGGCCCGAACTGAACCTGGTCGTCCATCGGACGCGCACGACGGAGGAAAAAGCGCAATATATCGTGAAGGCCCTGCGCCGCTTGGGCGATAACGGCTCCGCCATCGTCTTTATGCCCCATACCGGTGGCACACCGGAGAAGCCGCGCGATATGGGAGCACCGAAGAGCGATCCCCGTCCCGAGAACGTAGGGATGGTGAGCCCGGGCGTCACCCCCTTCGCTGAATATCTCTCCCGCCAACTGGGAGTACCCATCGCGATCTACCACGGCGCTCTGGACGACGCGTCGCCCTCAGGAGCAACGAATGCGGCGACCGCCGAAACAGACGACGCAACGGCCAGCCGGAGTTTCCGCGCCGAAGAGCAGCGCGCCTTTATGAGCGGCCAGAAACGCATCATGGTGGCGACCAAGGGGTTCGGCATGGGCGTGGATAAGCCCGATATTCGCCTGGTCATCCACCGGTCACCCCCGGCCAACCTGGAGGCCTACCTTCAAGAAGCAGGCCGGGCCGGACGGGACGGTCAACTGGCGACCGTGGTGCTTCTCTTCAGCGAGGACAAACCGAAGATCACCCGGGTTGATCCCAAAGTCTGGCTCTCCCGGACCGACCTCCCCTCGGATAGAGAGATTCAGCAGTATTTCATTGAGCAGCGGTTCGTCCGGCGTCAGGACGTGGAAGCGATGGTCGCCTTTCTCCGGAGCGACCTGCCGCTGCATGTCAACGGGGCCCTGTACTTCACCAGCGATCAGGTAATGGCGTTCTTTGGCCAGATTTCCCGGCAACCCTCCCTGGCGGGCCTGAGCCAGCCCTATCAGTGGCCGACCTTTCCACCCCGTCCCACTGGCAGGACCTGGGAGTCCCCGGAACACCGACAAATTCTGGAGGCGGGGTATCTGTACAACCAGAAGCGCAAACACATCGGGCGCATCCTGGCTGTGCTCTTCAATAACCGCCCCACCATCGGGGGGCAGGTGATGCCGCTGGTGCGCTCGGTCCACGAGGTGGGCCTGGTGCTGCGCGGCTTTCGGCTCCACCAGCCCCAGCAGATTGTGAACTCCTCCGCGTACTTTGGCGAGTGCCTGCGCCAGGCGGGCGTCGGGCCAGAGGAACTGCGCCGCCTGCTGCCCGATGGGGAATACACCGAGATCACAGAACTGGCCCGTCGGTTGGGTCTCTCCCTTCGGGAGACCGCCTCCATGCTGAACGACATCCGGTACTGTGAGGGCCATACGGACAAAGATGGGCACTGGAAGGGGGCCCTGCTGGACTTCTGGTGGATGGAAGCGCCGCGATGGGTGTCCATCGCCAATCCCTATGACATTACCCAGTGGCGAGCGTACGCTGGCGCATGGACGCGCTCCCAACCGAAAGGGGGAGGACAATCTCTTGACGATTATTTCCCCTGGCGCGTGCTGAACCTCCCCACAGGCTGGGAAGTGATGCCTGGCCCCGGGCTGGAGTACCCGGATTGGGCGGCGTACCTGAAAGAGTTTATGCGCCTGCACGACGAGCGGCAGCAGAACGATCGGAGCAACTTTGAGTATCTGTTAACCCACTACATTGGAGTGAATCAGGAGCAACGCAAATGTCTGCGCGCGGTGCTCCTGGGCTACCTGAAGACGAACGAGGTGGTGGTGGGCGGCAAGTGCTACGGATGCAGCGTGTGCGTACCGGACCTCAACTTCCAGCAATATCCGGTATCGCTCCGCCGGCAGGCTGTGGTACGGCTGATGCCGGAAACGGTCGCCTTGATGGAAAAGATAGAGTCCAGTAACCGGGAACCTCCGAGCCCTCAACTGCTGGACCAGGCGCTGGACGCCATCGCGCAGGAGGATACCCTGGGACGCTCCGGCACCGCCTACCTGGAAAGTTACCTGGCGCGGCTGATCCAGGATGACCCGGAACACCATGCCGCCCTCTGGCTGCGGCTACACGCCCTGGACCGGAAGGTCATCTCTCTCTCCCCCATAGACGTACTGACGGCGATAGAACGACTGATCCACCTCTCCCGCGAGCCGTGGGAACAGGCGCGGTTGGCCCATATCGTGGATCAGTGTCTGGAAGACCCGCAATACCAGGGCCAGCGGATTCCGCTGATGATTCTGGCCGCAGAACTGGCATCCCGCCAGGGCCAACCGAAACGGGAGGCAGAGATCTGGTACGACGTCATCCAGACGATAGACCGGGAGAAGGAGGAGGATCCCCGTTCTGAGGAGTGGATGAGCTGGGGGCTGAAGCGACTGAGGGCTCTGATTGGCCAGCACCGGGATCTGCTGACGGAGCAGCAGGTTACCGAAATCCAGTTGCGCCTGGCGCGCCTCGCCGAGACCTCATCCCAAGAAGCACAGTCCCTATACCGAAAAATCCTCTCCTCGTGGCAGTGGTCGGACATAGAGGAGGAAATCTCTACCTCCCGTACCGCCCATCCGGACGCGGCGGCACTGGCCTGGCTGGACATCGCCCCAACCTCCGGGCACGAACCGATCCTGAAGTGGATGGCCGACCACCCCAACGTATGGACCCAATGGCCCCTGGAAACGATTCGGGCACTGGAGGGACGCCTGGGGACCGCTCTGGACTCCAGCCCCCAGGTCCTGCTGGCTGGTGCCCATCATCTGATGGCCCAATCTGGCAAAGAGATACTTGCCGCGGAGTTCCTGTTGCGGGCATGGGTAGCAGGCGCGCCACTATCCAGCAGCCAACTGACCCATCTGGCAAACTTCCTGAGCCAGTTGCCCCAGGACTGGTGCCGGAAGCAGTTGGAGTCCGGAGCGGATGCCAGCAAACTGCTACAGGAACTGATAGAGGTCAGCAGCGACCGCAAACAGGTGGCCTCCTGGCTTTCCCTCTTCCCTCCCGGTGCGATTCAAAATCTTCCCGACGACATGGTGGCGAAACTGCTGGAGGCCACCACATCTTGGAACGCGTCCCCTCCGACCATCCTGCTGGAAACCATTGCGATAAGAGTGAACGCCGGGAACCAAGTCCTGCTGAATCAGACAGCGCATGCGGTGGCGAAACACCCTTATCTGGCGGCACAGATCCTCCAGGTCATTGTGGGCAGGGATTCTCTCTGGCCTGAGATGGTCCGGGTGCTCTTCCCTTATCTCTTGCAGGACCCGAACCCAACCACCGCAGCTGGTGTCTTGGACCACCTGGCAACCGACCCGGGTCTCCTGCAGGGAAACGACCTGGTTGCCTGCTGCCTGGATAACTGGAGGGCCCTCCGAGAGGAAATGGACTCCTGGCGGCATCTCAGGAAGCCCCGGATAGAAGGGAAAGTCTTGGTTGAGATCGTGAACCGATGGCTAAAGAACGCCCAAAACAAGCCCCATCGGTTGGACATGCTGGTGGTGATTCTGGAGGAAGTGGAGAAGCATTCCCCACCCACCTGGCTGACCCCGGCCTCCCTGTTATTCCAGACCCTTTGCCAAGCAGGTCGTTTTGCTGGGGCCTGGACAGTTCTAAAAGACTACCCCGATCTCTCCGTCCGGGGCCAAAGCGCTCCAAAGTATCTTCAATCCTGTAAGGAGCGCGTCCCGGAACGGATAGCCCGGTTTGAGGATGAGTTCCAGCAACTATGGCGACTCCTTTCCAAACTGTTGTAAGGTAGGAATCCCATCGGGCCATCATCGGGAGCCCTTCTCAGTGTAAGCCGGCGCTCAAACCCTGCCTGGGCAACAAAAAGAGGCCCCCCTTGTCAGAACGGCGCCATCGGCGTACAATGTGGACGCAATTGCATCCACATTGTAGCGCAGGATTTACCTGTATCATCGTAGCGCAGGATTTATCCTGCATCCTGCATCCTCCATCAGACGCCATTGCGTCCACAACGGGAGGGAACCGATGTACACCGTAGGAGTCCGCACACTGAAAGAGCGGACCGGCGAGGTCCTGCGCCGGGTATGGGAGGGGGGCGAGACGGTGGCCATCACCCGTCACGGCCGGGTCATCGCCCATCTGGTCCCAGCCCGTCCCTCCTCCGCCGCCCCCGCCGACCTCTCCGCCCTCTGGGCCGACCTGGACGCGCTGGCCGCCGAGATCGGGGCCCGCTGGCCCGCCGACCAGACCGCCGTGGAGGCGGTGCGCCAGGAGCGGCGAGAACTATGAGAGTGGTGGATGCCAGCGTCTGGGTGAGCCGGCTGGTCCCCCAGGACGTCCACCATTCGGCCAGCCGCCGCTATCTGGAGGAGCGGGCCACCGCGGGGGACCTTCTGGTTGCGCCGGTGCTCCTGCTGGCGGAGGTGGCCGGGGCCATCGCCCGTCGCACCGGCGCGCCGGAACTGGGCCGCCGGGCGCTGGAGGGGCTGCTGCGGTTCCCGGGCCTGCGCCTGGTGACGGTGGACCGGCATCTGGGGCAGGAGATGGCCCGCCTGGCTGCCGACCTGCAGTTGCGGGGGGCGGATGCGGCGTACGTGGCCGTGGCGATCCGCCTGGGCCTCCCGCTGGTCACCTGGGACCGGGAGCAGGCCCTCCGGGCCGCGTCCCGCATCCCCGTCCTCACCCCCGAGGAAGACCGATAATCCTTCTCCGCCTCCCCCACCTCGCACCCGTGTGGCCCCGCTGCCGCCCCCTGCCCTGTGCCCAATCCCCCTGCAGTCCGCTTTTTCTGCCCAGACACATCGCATCAGCGCCCGACCCGAAGCGGATTTGACCCTCCGGGAAATGGGTGGTAAAATCGCCATACAATCGTTATTGTATTTCCCAACACCCCCTCTGGGTGTCGTACAATGTGCGAAAAACGGGGGTCTAACGGCCCTGAAACCACGTCGTACAAGATTTTTCTCTCACACAAAGACACAGAGGCACAGAGATTTTCTTTGTGTCTTTGTGCCTTTGTGTGAGATTACGAGAAGCATTCCTCTCGCAGGTCGCAAGGCGCAGGGCGCGGAGGAGCAGGGGAGCGGAGGGGCAGGGGGGCAGAGGGGCAAGGGAGCGGAGGGGCAGGGGGCAGAGGGGCGGGGGAGCGGAGGGGCAGGGGGGCAAAGGAGCAGAGGAGCGGGGGAGCGGAGGAGCGGCGAACAGATAGCAGGATCCCCCGTCCGGCCGCGTTTGACAAACTGCTCCTTTTGGGGTATACTTTGAATTGCACCTTTGAGTTCACTGCAAAAACTCATCGCAGAGAACGCGGAGAGCGCAGAGATTTTCTTTAATAATGCTCTGCGTACTCTGCGGTCTCTGCGATAAAGAACCCTTTTTGCAGTGGAGTCACCTTTCCAAACAAAAAATGCCCTCGGCGGTGATCACAGCACCGACAGAGGGCCCGTCTCCACGCCGGCCAGAGCGGCGCGGAGGTCGCCCATAGCATACCACAAAAGGCGGCTCCCGTCAAGTCCCGGCGGGGCCGCTTTTTTGTTCCCTGTGTCCCGCCCGAAAGGAGCACCGATGGATTCCAATTCAGGGGACCCGGGGTCCCTCCGGAATTTCTCCGTCCTCCTGCTACCCCACCCGCGCGTCTTCTCCCGTCTTCCTACCACCCGTCCTCTGTCTTCCCTGGGGGAGGCCCACCGGCTGCTCCGGACTCCTGAAAAATCCAGCGGGCTGCGCACCGCCAGACCGCCGCGCTGGAGAACGTGGGTGAACTCCTTGTGAAAGGGGGTGGTGGTATTGCCCGATTTTTGCTGTTTAGGTGGACGGTTGCCAGATATAGGCTGTTACGTTGCAATTGTCAACCTAATCCCATGTTGGGCGGCTTGCCGCCACAGGAGAAAGCGAACGATGAAACGCACGTTGCTTGTGTTCTTGCTGGTTAACCTGGTTTTATCCGCTTGCGCGCCTGCATCCGCGCCGACGCCCACACCCGCGCCCAGCGCGACGCCGTTGCCCACCACAACCGCCACGCCCACCAGCACGCCAACAGCCACCCCCACCGCCACGCCGATGCCCATCCCTACCATCCAGGTGGGCAACCTGTCCGTACCCGATCCGCGCGTCACCAACCCTGAATTGTTTGACCTGCGTAAGCCCGATGCGCCGATTCCGCAGTTTGTGAATGCGATGAAGATGGCGGGGATTGAGATTACGGCAGAACAAGTAGCGCAGGGGATCACTTACGAAGCTCTCAAAGATAAAGAGGGCAATCCTTTTGTTGTTGCCGTCTACAACCTTGCCCCCTCTCTTTTCCCCGAACAATACCGTGACCTTGCTGGACCGATTCCTCTGATGATTGCGGAGAAGGGAGAGAAGGGGTGGGAGTGGAAAGAAATGTGGCTAAGGAGTTTAGCCGATGCTAATGGATTAACTTTAGAAGCACCAATGATTTCTTCTGATAGAAATGTTGAAAAAATCGCTAATCAGTTATTGCTCACAGGTGAAACTGATGTTTCAATTATTTTCAAACAATTTACCCAAAATCATTGGCGAAAAATAATAGATGACTGGATGAATATTAAAACTCAATTAGACACAGGAACGATACCCGAAGGTTTTCCTTATAATTGGTCATTGGCAAACAATGCTCTTGATTATGCAAGAAGTCATAATATGACAGTAAGAGCACAACATCTTTTGTGGGGCGGAGATGTCCTTGATTCCATTTTTAATGGAGGGTTTACTCGAGAAGAAATAAAAATGATCGCAGAATTTATAGTAAAAACTAGAGTACTTCAATATAACGGCATAGCCAATCCAAAAAATCCTAATAAAGATATTAGAAGAGTGATTAATCAATGGGATATAGCAGATGAATGGGCAGCAACCGTTACATACCCCCATGATAAATGGCCCTTTTGGTTAACTAATCTAGGATTTCCTAACGCTATAGCTGATGTTAGTCGATGGGTTACTGAAGCTAATCCAAATGCAGAACAAGTCATTATAGAAGATGCTATGTTATATTTACCGAGCGATAGAACTGATTGGAGAGATAAATTTATGGCTTTATTGAATTATGTCAAAAGAAATAATATTCCTGTAAGTAGAGTAGGCATAGAAAATAACTTCTCAGTATTTAATCCTCCACCTGAATCAGTACAAGAGGTGAATCTTAAAACTATTATGGACATGGGGTTTAAGACTACTTCAGAAACCACGGTTGTTTCAGGTAATGATGAGGGCATTTGGGTCTATAAACGAATAAAAACACCAGAGAACCCAATGTTAGCCCAAGCTAATATATATGGAGATAATTTACAAGCATATTTAAATTTAGGTGCGGATCAATATGGATTAGGTGGAATATCTAATGCTTCAGAATGGTATATTAGAGCAGGCATTAATGGTGCTAATTCTATGATTCTTGATAAAAATTATCAACCTACCATCGCTTTTTACAGATTAATGCAGGTGCTATATCAAAATCTCCAACAAAAATAGTTAAAAAATTATATATTTATTAGATCAAGGGGCACGTAGCCCACACCCGCATCTGGGCCAGCAGGGGGCGGCGGCGCTCCCCGCTACGCGGGGAGC
>Ga0308419_1001888_pt1 | contig 13787 bp, 9 predicted proteins | sample HotsprSampleMS50_FD_203674 | JGI IMG/M metagenome (GOLD analysis project Ga0308419, IMG submission 203674) | Hot spring phototrophic mat microbial communities from Mushroom Spring, Yellowstone National Park, Wyoming, United States - 20090730_MS50 ... | reverse complement strand
AGGTTACCAAGAGCACGTAACGAGAAACCTACAGGTACTTTGTCTTTGATGAGAGAATACAAGATAACGCCATTTGGTGTCGTTAACGTCTCCCCTTTTCCTAGAATCTCATTTCCTGAGAACCACAGAGACGTGATCAAATGAGAAGCTTGCGACAACGATACGACAACCTGACGATTTGGCGACTCGTCGAGAGGATGATCTAACTCACCAAGTAGACTACGTCCTTGTGCACGTTGTTTAGCTGCGTCAATAACTGGCTTCATCACTTCAACAGGATAGATTCTTCTATTAGAATTCACAACACCGCACGTCTGTAAGCAAGCTACGAACGTCAGCTTGTGACTTTTGCCTTCCTTTGATTCTTTGATAACCTCGGGTACTTGGACCGATGTTACTTCGGATATGAAGACGGTACGACTATTTGTTTGCATATCTATACCTCCTGTTGAATTCTACGAACAAGGGATCTAAGCGTTATATCTAATTCTGTAATAATCTCGTTTAGTTCTGCATCTTCATAAATCTCGATATTATCTATCAATACACACACCAAATTATGATATTCAATAATTGACATATACAACTCAGGATCAAGACCGTGAACTAATTTGGCGATTTCCAACAATTGTTTGGAATACTTATAGATCCGTTGAAGTTTCTGAGCAGTATCTCTAGTCATTAAAATGTTACCTCCTCTTCTCCACCTTTCGTAGCTTCTCCTCCACCTGATGGTTTCTTACCAAGTAAACTATCTATCTTTGTTGTTCGCTTCCACTCTTGTATCTCATCCGTACTCACGAACGATGACAAATACTTCTCTACTAACTTCGACTTCTCGACATCCGGAAGGAGCTCACTCAACGCATTTACGATTTCGCCTACAGACGTAAAGATCTCTTGCAGAACAGCTAACTGAATCTGTAAAGGTGGCCTAAATGCGAGAGTCACGGTCTGAAGACGAGATGCTTTATCTGGAAATGTAAGAGCACCTAATTTCCTTACTAACGACGTAAGACGAGCACTAAACACTTTTTGTAGACGTACAATAGTACGAGCAAATTTGACATTCTCTTGTGATAGTGTATATTTAGACTCAGATGTATCTTCTTGTATAAGATAGATAGGTGGTATACCTGTACCACTTATCACTTTTTTACGTTGGTATTCAATATCATCGATACGCGCAGCTAAATCTCCACTGGGAGTCGTATCGACAGTGAAGAACTCTTTACCGTCCTTTACAGGTACATAATAATCTTCGAAGAAAGACATCTCACTTACCAGAAGATCTATGCTAAGTGGATTTTGTAGGTATACCTCTTTTTGTTTTGTCTTTCTGATTACTTGCTGAATATAGTTAGTGACATTCCTATCTCCGCCTACTTCAACTTTGAAGATACGACGTTCAGGAGCTCGTGTAAGTCTATAGATCAACATAGCTAACTCAGAAATACTTAAGTTTCTTGCTGCTGTTAAAATATGTGCAAAAATAGACTCACCGTACGGATAATGAACAGCCGACGGTAGCCTAAAGTATTCCATCTTTTCAGGCATCACAACATAGACACTATTCTCATTCAATGTTTTGTCTAGCAAATAATTACTTACCAAAGTAGCAAGATCAACGTGTAATTGTGGATTCTCGCGTATAGCATTAACAATCCGAGGATCTTTAGTACTAACAAAACTTATGATCTTCGAAACAAAGTCGTTTATAACAGGCTCGTTAGACGAGTTCGTTCCACTCATTGGAGATGCGGAAGTTGTAGTCCTACCTAAAGGCTTTACTACCACAAAACAAATTACACTATTTTTATAAATTATAGGTACAACGTTATCTGGTTCCCAAAACACTAAGAACCTAAACTTCATTTCCGAATCGTTATTATCAGCTTCTCGTACGGGATAGAACGCTTCTTTCAATGTCGTAAGCTGTGTATTTCCTTCCTTGTCGAATACAAGGACGTCTGCATCTGAAAGAGACACAAGAGGATCTGCCTCTCGTATCTCTACAAAGAAATCTCCAAATGCTAACGTTTTTGCTACGATAACATTTAATTGATCTTCGATTTCGTACTTGTCTAGTAACTCACGTACGAGGATCCTCATTTCACTATCGTCCGTATGTATAGTGAGAGACTCTTTTAAATAGTCATCTGGAGATAATACATTATCAACATAAGTCTGAAGAGCTTGCCCAAGCTCAGGCAGACGCTGTAAGAGCTCTCTGATCAGACGATATCTATCAAGACGATCACGCTCAACACGAACACTAGTCAACAACTTACTAAACATGTCCAAACTTGTAGAGGTAGTAGACGTATCTGTAGCCTGAGTCGACAAACGACGAATTACACGAAATAACGTTTCATATCTTGTTGAACGATAATCGACAAGATATGAACTAACGTTTCGTAACGTTTGTTCTATATCCTCGTCTGCTTTAAATATTAGTTTACGTAATCTCTCCAACATTGTTAGCCTCTTTCTCTACTAAATAATCTGATAATCTACTATCGAAATACTTACCGATGTAGATGACAAAACCTTCTTGTGTAAAACACTGTAGTAAGAATTTCTTATAGGACGGAGACAGAACCAAAAGGACTTCCCTCACGAATCGGCTACGCAACTCCTCTAAATTCTCGCTCTCAATACCGTTCACTACAAATAGCGGAGCAATATGTTTCACACTATAAGCTCTCCAAACACTATCAAGCAACAACTGAAGATCTACCAAAATATGTTTTACGCGTAGAAACGCAGCTAGTTTAGTAACAAAGCGTGCTATGAATATATACAATAGTAGTAACGTGGCACAAACTAGTGCCACGTTAAGTAAATTATCAAACATGTTTTATCCTAAAGACTCTTCTTCAGTCTCTTCTTCCTCGCCTATTTCAAGTCCTTCGTCTTCCTCCTCAGCTTCCGGTTCCTCTTCACCAAACTCTGACTCCTCCTCTTCATGCTCTTCTTCTTCAAGGTCTTCATCTTCGTCAAGCTCGAGCTCTTCTTCAGCTTCCTGTTCTTCAGATTCTTCTTCGAACAATAAGCTTTCAGAAAGTTCGTCTTCTTCAGTCTCTTCTTCTTCACCTATTTCAGGTTCTTCTTCAGATTCGTATTCCTCTTCAGATTCGTATTCCTCCTCAGATTCGTATTCCTCCTCGAACAATAAGCCCTCGGAAAGCCCGCCTGTCTCTTCTTCCTCGTCTATTTCGAGTCCTTCGTCTTCCTCCTCAGCTTCCGGTTCCTCTTCACCAAACTCTGACTCCTCTTCTTCATACTCTTCTTCCTCAAGGTCTTCATCTTCCTCAGTTAATGCAGTTTCGAAGAACTCACGAGAAAGAAGAGATTTACCAAGTCTCTTATCAGTCGAACTATCCTCATCTGTTTCTACGAAAAGATTCTCGTCGTCCCAAACTTCAGTATTCAACTCATCTAAACTATCTACGTATTCGAGAGTACTGAAGACCTCAGAAAGGATCTCTTCTTCTGCTGGAGTAAGTTGTGTGAACAGCTTCTCGCCACTAGATACGATATTTTTCTTCGTGACAGACTCTTGTGGTTCATCTAAATCGAACGTCTTAAATTTCTTCATCTCCGAAATACCTCCTTTTCAATTACTACGCCTAATTTATGTTCTTACTTCTAATACATGAACTTCACCAACGAACAAAGGGCGTGTACTGCAGAAAACTATCCAAAGGAATAGGTAGAATCGAAGGTCCCATAACAGGTCGCATCTGTAAAGATTGTTGTTTAGGCCACTGATCAAACCCGAATCGAGTAATGACGTTTATCAACGCTTGTTCGATCGCTGCACTAATATCCTCTCTCGTAAGTGCCATCGGTGTTGTAGACATTTCTGGTGGAGGCCGCTCGATATTCGAGATCATCGCCCCTGTTGCAACACTCTCTGCAGTCTGAACGGGTCTCTCTATAGGCGACTGAACAGTTCTACTTAACACCCCCTCTCCGGTTGATGCTTCAGCCTCTGAACTTCTAAAAAGTCCTCCTACTTTCTCACCTAAGAAACCTCCTAACTTACTGCCCAGATAACCACCGATAGCCCAACCCGCAATTGTTCCTGCTGGCCCTAAGAACGAACCTAAGACACCTCCAAGAGCACGTCCTGCTAAACCACCAATAACTCTACCTCCAATAGCACCACCGACTAGCCCACCTCCTAAGTCTCCAAGTATCTTTCCTAAACTAGGTCCACTTGTAGTAGTACCGCTAGCTTCTGCTTCTGAAGCAGTTTCGTCATCTCCAAATAAAAGTTGCGATCCTCCGTAAAGAAGAGTTGCGATAAAGCCGAGTTTTCCAGTCTTACCTAAAAATCGTAAGAACTTACTCATTTTTGAAGCTCGTGCTGCGCCCGCAGCTGCTCCAACACCAGCTGCTGTTTCAACAGCCGTAGCTACTCCTTTCTTACGAAACAAAGTTTTCCCAAAGAGTAGTCCTGCTCCCGCAGAAAGCAAACTCGCAAGTCCACCCATACCTTTCGTAGCTACGTCAAGAACACCCTTAAACGTAAGGAGTGTTCCTATCTTATCAAGTAACTTATGTAACCCCTCAAGCTTCCTAAGAGGTTCGAAAGACTTCTTTAGTGACGCTCGCCATTTCCCTTCTTCTTTACCTTTCTTCTCGTCAACACGCTGCGAACGTTCAACAGACGTATCAATCTTAAACACTCTGTCTTTGATCGCAGCTAACTCTTCATGAATAGTACTGAGCACACTTGTTACGTCCTCAGGAACCGTAACTGTAGTCGTAGTAGTAGCTATTGGTTCGACTGACTCTCGTAATTTGGGAGGCTCTAACACTGTCTTTAGTGACGCTCGCCATTTCCCTTCTTCTTTACCTTTCTTCTCGTCAACACGCTGCGAACGTTCAACAGACGTATCAATCTTAAACACTTTGTCTTTGATCGCAGCTAACTCTTCATGAATAGTATTGAGTACACTTGTTACGCTCTCAGGAACCGTAACTGTAGTCGTAGTAGTAGCTATTGGTTCGACTGACTCTCGTAATTTGGGAGGCTCTAACACTGTCTTTAGAATTTTCATAGCATCATCTTTAGTAATTCGCTCCTGCTTCATCATACTTGCAACTTCTTCAACTACGAGTGCGGCCTTATCAATCTTTGTCAAATCTCTACCCGTAATATACTTAATCATAGTCTTCACTTCGTCAGAAACTTGTCCGCTTACATTCTTCCAAGACTCGACCGCTTTCTCTAGTAACTCTCTTAACGCCTCTTTATCTAATCGTCGTTCTGACTGCATGCTCTCCGAAACTTTCTTCAACGGCTCTCGAACTTCCTCTAGTTTTTCTGTGACAGGAGCAGTCTTCGTGGGTTCACCAACTCCGAGAAGTTTGCCTACATCAAATGTACCACTTTGATCCTTAAGTGTATTCAAAATCTTCTCTAAGAGCGATTTTTGTTCTTCTTCTCCTTCTCGTTGTTTAGTAAAAATATTGATCAGTCTTCCAAAATGCTCATCGACTCTATAGTAGTAACCTTGCAGAGCTAAACTAAATGCTCGCTGCATTTGCGGAGGCAAGTAATCTCTGATTCCACTCACGATCTTCTCTAATTGCATAACCTCACGTTTTCGCTCCGCAGACTTACTAAAATCTTTCAAGAATCTACCTATGAAAGTCTTCTCGCCTCCCAAAACTGTACCTAACAAAGAAGGTAGTTTCTCTTTAAAAAGTTTGTCTAAACCTAACTTCTCCTTCACCTGCTTAAATATCCAATCTAAAGGCTTCTTAAAAAGAGGTGTATTAATGATATCTAGAAGAGGCTTGGTAAGTATTCCTAAAGGCGACACCGCAGTTAACATACCTTCATGGAATGCTTGCTGATCATCAACTAAATGCGGAAGTGTCTTTGCATACGTGCCTTCTATCGATTCAGCAGCACTAGCTAAACGAGCGAACGCTTTTTGTCTAAATATCTCTGTGTTTCTAAACAAATGAGAATGAAAGAACTGTTCTAGAGGTCTCGCTAGTTCTTTCGGTACTATCTTCAAAACTTCTCTCTGCAACCGTAACATATCAATCGGCGTCGACTTCTTAAGAGCTTTCGAAAGTCCTTTAACAGTTTCTTCTACTGTAACTCCTTTTCTGAAACTTTCCAGAGCAACTCTCAACGGTTTACCATACGCACCTACTAACTTTTCTACGGCAGAGAAAGTAACAGCTGGAGCAAACATACTCGCTTCGTATACTGTAGTCGTCTCAGCCATTCGTCTGAACACGTCTGAGAGTGCCATTATGAGATCTCCTTACTTCCCATAAAACTCTCAAAGAAAGACTCAAGTAAATCTACATTCGAACGTTCGTCTCTCACAATAGTAGTCATTTCATCTTCACCTTTACTATATCTATATGCAAGTAGTTCTTCTACACCACCTAATGGCGTAGTTATCTTACTTTCATCACCAACTAAACGTAATATTGTATCAGATGCATACTTTGTTGCCCAAAGAGTCATTCCCAACGCAAAAACAGCATCATCTGGAGAACCTACAATCTTACCTCCACGATTTCGTAAAGTCATTAGCTGGCGGCTTAGGACAGAAGATCTGAGAGTATCTACGTTATCTGATACATAAGAATATATACAACTCAACACTTGATCTCTTACATTAGTAGTGTTGACCCAACCATAATGAGTCTCTACCTTCTTCCCTTTTCGGATCTTTGTATAGAATAAACGTTGTTTTAGAAACTCGTGTTCTAAACAATACTCCACAACTTGATTTCCGACACCGTTTGACTCTACAATTATCGCACATCTTCTATACAATTGCGCAAGTCTCTCTACAGCTCTACACAACGTAGTAGTCGAACATTTATGCACAAACTCAGCAACAATTTGTTTATCCGAATATCTGATAACATAAATAGCACTCTTTGAGTCTCCAGTACGTGTTGCAGTATCAACACCAACTACATAAATCTCATCTCGATTTATAGTCGATCGAGGTTCATACAAAATAATAGGAAAGCCATCAACGAGAACTTCTTCAGCGGGAGCAACGTCTTCAATTTGCTGTAGTTTGATCAGAATATCATCTGGAAAGAAACTCGACTCATCGCCCAAGAAGACAAGATCTAGTTCTTGAGCAACTTCTCTAGGATCTTTATCTTTTGTAACTGCTTTGTACCAATCATCGTTATAATCTGGAACATCCTTCCAATGAAATCGTACGGGTACGTAATTCGAAGTGCCGTTCGAAGCTTCTAGCCACATCCGAAAGAAGACTTCTCCTACACCCGTCATTCTATTTGGTGTACTACTGATTACAATTCCGTACGGAACTGAGGCTTGCTCGTATCTAAGAAACATTCGATTTGTAGTATATGTTAAACCAGATAAGATTCTCTTTAAGTTTACGATATGTGCGGCTTCGTCTATAAAGATAAAGCCTGCTCTCAATCCTCTACCTGCCTCCTCAGGATTCTCTTTTGGGGCTGAGATAGCAATTACATTCGAACCGTTAGCAAGTTCAATATACGACTCAATCTTCTTTACAACATGTTCCTTATTACTAAAATCAATAGTAAAAGGTGGACGTAGAGCTTCCAAAGCAAGTCTGATCTCTTTAACAAGCATATTCGTATGCTCTTGCTTCCTAGACAGAACAGCTATTGTATAATTAGGAAAGAATAATAATAACCAACAACATAAAAACACAATCAAAACTGTTTTACCTACCTGTCTAGAGCCCAATAGTATAATACGATGATCCTTGAGAAACTTCTCTAGTATCTCCAACTGTTTAGGATACAGATTCGAGATAATAGGTTTATCGGGCAAAGTGTAATCCCTACAATAATGTGTTATGAAGTATACGGGATCATTCTTACACTTTAGATATTCAACGATATACTCATTCTTAATCTGCATCTACTACTCCTGTCTATTTAACTTCATCTCTACTCTAGCTCTAGGCCGTCCAGATAATAATAAAGAATAAGTAACAGTTGTCAATGTATAAGTACCTTGTAGATGTACAAATCGTGTCTCGTCCGTAAAGAACTCAACTTTCGTGCCTAACACTAACACTCGAGGATCTATCATAAATTCTGTTCGTGTGACTAATGTACACCCCTCTAGAAATAGTTCGTCATAGAGATGTTTCAGATTGGAGGATGAACCGAACTCTCTCGATCCAATCAACGAATCGTGTAAATGTCGTTGTTGATACCTTAGATCTTTTACTGTATAGAGAGTGTTATGTGCATAATCAACGGTAGGTATAAACGCAGGCGCATAAAACGAGCGAGATGCTGCAGAGTAAGATGCTTGCGCATACTGCACAATAATACTATCTTGTGGAATTCTAGAAGTGTTAGGATTTGGTAAATAAGCTAATTTAAGTTTAGAAGGTGTTGTATCTTTTAAGGAATACAGATAAAATCCGTCTATGTCGTAAGACGCAAAAACAGGGGTGTCGTAAACGCCATACGTACATACGACATACGAAAGAGCGCGCAATCTATCTACACTAGGAATGAAAACATTCTTTAGTGTAGACACCACAGGAGGAGAGATATACTTTGGTCGTTTCACAATATCCCGCAGCAATTTCTCCGTACTAATCTGCTCTCTAAACAATGATATACTCTCTTTTGTTATTAGTGAGTCTTGTAAATAACACGTGACGTTTGCGTCTAGATATCTAGGAGTACTTTCATCACTACGTTTAGTATCTGTATCCGCACTTGTAAGCATCCCTATAGATTGAGATGAGACGTCCGCAACATATAACTTTGCAGTTACGAACTCATCTTTCTCTGCGAAAGAGAGACTCTTTGGAATCGTCCAAAAGATCTCTATCTCTTTGAGCATAAAGAAGTCTCGGGAAATCTGCAAATCGTCATCGAGTTTGAAAGTAAACACAAAAGTAGGAGAGATTAAATCAGGTGACTTCAGGATCATTAGACTCATAACTCTGTTTGTAAGCAAAATAGGATTGCCGTTCTTTGTATATCCTGTTATCTCAAATCCGGAAGCCATTACTACAAATCTCCCCACTCAAGACATTTCTGTGCAACGTCAGCATCTGATAAAACGGATACTCCTCCTACGTTTACGCCAAGAGCGTATAAATACAGATATAAAGAGTGGTTTGTGTAGACCGAGTCGGGAGCTACTGGTGGCTCACCAACTTTCAAACAATGTGAAATCATATTCTCTTTTGCAATTATATCATCCGCTTTGAATCCTAATGTTTCGACAACATTATGTACAGCTCCGTATGCAAGTAAGTTCCAAATCTCCATTTCTCCTAATCGTTGGCCAGAACTATGACATTCATCATCACATGGCTGTAATGTCTTAATATGATACGGCCCGTCTGCACGAGTACTAAACTTTGACTCTACTGTATGTACCAACGCCATGAAATACATAGTACCATAACCAAAATCTCTCTCAAGTGCTCCTATTCGCCATACTTTAGTAGGAGATACTCCAAGCAGTTTCATACATTTTCGTATCATCTCTTTTGGTGAACGTGTGTATAGTGGTAACTCTAATGTAAAACCAAATTCAAGTAGTAGAGTCAATCGTTCCTTCACAGATAGTTTCAAGTGTAGATATGGAATTGTTCCTTTTGTGATCTTCTCGATTGACTGTAAGAGCTTGAATGCTTCGTCATATTTCTCAAACTCGACTAACTCTCGTACCTTTTCTTCTACAACTCTACACACCTCTCCTAAATGCATCTCGAAGATTTGTCCGATATTCATACGAGAGATAACACCTAACGGATTTAGGACTAAATCTGGAACCCAACCATCTTTACTTGTTACATAACGATCTGGTACAATTATAGAACAAACTCCTTTATTACCATGTCTATTGCCTAGTTTATCTCCTACACAGAATGAACGAACTATTTTTGCTTGTGCTACTATAACTATTGCGTCTTGATTGCCTACTAACTCGTAGCTCTCAGGAAAGTACAATGAAGTAACTTTAGCAATTGATGGATCTATAGACGACAGCAAAGTCTTGACCGCTTTTGGTTTGTTATGCTCTTTTATCCACTTAAGAACTGTAGGTGATGATTTATGCAAATCCAAATACTTCTCACTTTTATAATACGTAGACACTCGCTCGATAACTAGGTCTGCATCCGCGAAAATTCTTCGCTTGTCTACAGAGGTACAAAGAACATTGATCGGATTCTTAGGAGCACTCGTCCACTCGAATAGTATCTCACCTTTCTTATAGAATCTTCCAACGATAGGATACTTCATAAGAACTTCGTTAGGTTCTAATATCAACTCGAATGACTTAACATATTGACTTGTTAGTTTCTGAGCACCACTTTCACTCACAACAATAGCGTCTTCATAGTTCCAACCTTCGTAAGGAGCGAATACAACTTTCAGATTCGTTCCAGCACAATATCTATCAAACTTTACAGCGGTGTGTTGTGCAAATACCTCTCCTTCCTTAACAGTATCTTGTACAGATACAGACCAAAGTGAGGACGGTATCCTATATAAATAGACTTTACCTGTGGTCAATGATTTATACACAACAATTTCTTCATTACGATATAAGATCTGTATATCTTCAGCTGTCTGCTTCAGAAAAGTAGTAAGTTTTGTAACTTCTTGTAAATAAGGCGTACTTATGTATGGAAGTTGAGGATTCACCAAAACTAAACTCTGCCGTAAGAAGTTAGCGGCCATCTGTAGTCTATTACCATCATCATGCGCACAAAATGGCACGCAACTTAACGCGCTACTCAATACCGACTTCATTATCACATCTTCACCTCCCTCTAATTCTTCAATACAAAAATACCATTACGCTGTAGCTCACAATCAACAGCAAACTGTAACTTAGCACCAATTCCTTCGTCGTCCGGAGTATCATATATACAAATATTACTCCCCATAGTATAGTGTACATCTCGCATATCGTATGGAATGTACTCAAGAGGAACAACAACCTTATATCGTAGAGATATCTCCTTAAACATATTCGTTTGATCAAAGTATTCAAAGAGACGTTGGAGTTGAGGTGAAGTAAAGAGACGTTTCAAAAGAAAGTCGGAAGCAATCTTGACTTTCTTTTGATATTTCTGTTGTTGTTGGTTCTCCCTCAGTTTCTCATAAAGAGCTATCATTATCGTCTCATAAGATCTTACACGCTTGAAGTACAGGTTACTACCCGTTAATGTCGTCTTCGGCTTTCCTTCCGTTATATTTATAGTAAAATAAAGTAGATCTTTCACAGTCCGCACATTGTAAATCTCTCTCGTAATAGGATCCAACAACTCCCTCTCAATAAACTCAACTACATCTGTATTCAGTTTAGGAACCTGTTTTAGCTTCACTTTTGCTTTAACAGGTGTCCGGACCATCGAGTTTACCACCAACTGTTGAATTGGTGTAAGAAACTCGTAGCGAGTAGGCAACTTCACACTCAGACTTGGTTGAGATACTAAAGAACGTGCGAACTTCGAATCAACCTTTTCAGTGTCTACAAACTCAAAATACAGCCCGTTCTGAATGAGCTCATCTTTCGTAAAGATATTGTAGAGTAGAACCCAGAAAGGAACTTTCTCGTCTTTAATCCTTAGTATACCATTCTCATCTCCGACAACAGCAAATAATGAACCCTGCCATCTGATCAACAGTTTATCCTCAGGAATATAACGATAGGATACTAACTGATCGGTTAACTCATTCACTAATATCCATGCTATATCATTAACAATGAAAACATCATCCTCATTAGGTATAGGTAACTTAAACGAGAATTGGTGAGAGTTCTCAGTTTCGCACACAACAAGTACTACATTAGTAAAATGAAATCCATATGTAGAATGTTGTACAGAAATTGGCCGCAACTTCCACGTCTTCAACTTATCCTTACAACTATCTGCAAACCACTCTAGGATACGTGGTAAGAAAGAGCTTAAACAAACCGACACTTCATCTTTTCGCCACTCTAATACATTCATACACTTGCCTCTCGTGACATACTTACTTTACTCTTTTCAACCACATCCGCACCAAAATCCTCTTGAAGTCCTCTTAGATTCGACTGAATTAGATATTCCAGTGGAGAAATCTTACTCTCACCCTGCGACGATAACATACAAGTAAAAAATTTTCTAAAGTTCTCAAAACACAAACTCAATAACAAACGTTGATGTGGTAGATTTGCTACACTCTCTAGTCTTACTTGTTTGTCTACAGCAAAATCCGTAAGAGAAAAGCGGAGTGCTTGATCCGTTCTAGTTACATCCCGCAACCGTTCACTCCACAAAACTTCAAAATGAATAGATAAGAGCTGCTGATATCTTGCATACGTCTCTTCTAACTTCATAAGTTGATTTAGAGCATCACCTAGTGTAGTCACATATGTGCTATTGAGAAGTCTAGATACGTGTGAAAGATCGGTAGCTAGATCTGTTGTCTTAACAGAGATAACAAAGAGAGGAGTTTGAGGGGGTAACATATCTTTGTCGGTGTCTAGCAGCCATCGTGTGCCTTCCGAAATCGTTATCACAGAGATATCCGTATCTGTATGTAGTTTGACGTCAAACTCTTCGATCACGTATCCCGCAGGATCAACAGGAACACTGGAAGGCAACTCAATCCTTACAGGCTGGTTTGTCACAACAATATCGTCATCTGTAATATCAACACACGCAGGTAGACTCATAAACTTAGTATCTGTAGCTGCGCCTCCTAAATGGAACGTACGCATTACTAGCTGTGTAGCAACTTCGGAAATACACTGTGCACTAATTATACCTACAAACTTAGATCTCCCCCAATCATACGGATAACACTTCTTGCAGAAATCAACAGTCTTACATCCAATAGGAGATCTTAATCTTACTTCCCGATCTATGAGCGAAGAGACGTTCTCATGTGTAACATAAGTTCCGTCATCCAAATATCGCCCAATAATTGATTTGTAATTCTGAGGAGTTACTAAGAAAGGAAGATAGATATTCGTACCACAATCGTCTATATCTCCGAGCATAAGATGTTGTAGAGAGAATACTAGTTTACGTGCTAGATAACCTGATACAGCAGTATTCAACGCTTTATCGACAGCGCCCTTTCTATTTCCTGCAGCAGACCGTATCATCTCAGAAGGCGTATAACCCTCAACAAGAGAAGATAGTATAGGAGGTAAAATCAACTTACCTAAACTATTTCTTACAAGGCCTCTAAGAGCAACAACTTGTGACCACTGTGACAGCTTACCTCTAGCCCCTGATTGTAACAATGGAGCGATATTCTCACTCAGTGATAACGTTTCTACTGCGTGTTTCGCATCACTACTAAATGCTTTAATAGTGGATGTAGACCACTTCGAAACATGTTCATACTTACGCTTCCAAGTAAGATCTCCCTCATACAGATCGTCAATCGAGATAGTGACACACGCGGCATACTTCAATGCGTATCGTTGTAGTCTATATAATGTGGATACAATTGTGTCAGACGGTGCTTTCGTAACCCAATCTGTAAGCAACTCAGAAATTGTAGACTTCGATAGTTGCTTACTAATAGGAATATCCAATAAACTCTCTATATATGCTCTTCCTGCAGTCGTTGTTTTGCCTCTCCAAAGGACAGATGTATGTGGATGTAATTCCTCTAACATAGCATCATTCGTAACTTCAACAACACTTGTACCACTTGAACTTACAACATCTTTTGTAACGTACCATAATCCTACAACGATATCTTGTGTGACAGCGTTGAATCTACGTGAGCCAGGT
>Ga0308419_1001875_pt1 | contig 13826 bp, 8 predicted proteins | sample HotsprSampleMS50_FD_203674 | JGI IMG/M metagenome (GOLD analysis project Ga0308419, IMG submission 203674) | Hot spring phototrophic mat microbial communities from Mushroom Spring, Yellowstone National Park, Wyoming, United States - 20090730_MS50 ... | reverse complement strand
GGGCTTCGTGCGGCTGATCGACTACCTCGGCGGCGACCAGAGGGTCGTGCAGGCCGCGCGGGTGAGCTACGGAGCCGGCACCAAGAGCGTCCGTCAGGACAGGGCGCTCATCCACTATCTGCTCTCCCACGACCACACCTCCCCGTTCGAGCAGGTTCAGCTGACCTTCCACGTGAAGATGCCGATCTTCGTGGCCCGCCAGTGGGTCCGGCACCGCACGGCGCGCCTGAACGAGATCAGCGGGCGGTACAGCGTGATGCGCGACGAGTTCTACCTTCCAGAGGCCTCCACGCTGCGCACGCAGAGCAAGGACAACAAGCAGGCCCGGTCCGACGAGCCGCTGCCCTCCGACGTGGCCGAGGCCATCCTGCGCCAGATGGAGGAGGACCAGCGCACGCTGTACGCGCACTACGAGGGGATGCTGGCGCAGGGGCTGGCCCGCGAGGTCGCCCGCTGCAACCTGCCGCTGTCGCTCTACACCGAGTGGTACTGGCAGATCGACCTGCACAATCTGTTCCACTTTCTGCGGCTGAGGTTGGACGAACACGCGCAGTACGAGATCCGTTGCTACGCCCAGCGGATGGCGGAGTGCGCCCGCGCGGTCGCGCCGATGAGCTGGGAGGCGTTCGAGGAGCACCACCTCATGGCCGTGCGCTTCGGGCGGGCCGAGCTGGAGGCCCTCGGCCGCGTCCTAGCGGGGAGGGAGCCGGGCTTGGAAGGCGCAGCCCTGCGGGAGTTCGAGGCCAAGCTGGCCCGCATCCCGCGCCCGTCGGAGTGAGCGCGCCGCGCGGGGCAGGCTAGAATGCCGCCATGGCTTGGAGCTTTCTGATGGCGGCGGCGATCGGCCTGCACGGCGCCGGCGACGCCCGGCTGGTGAACCCGGTCTGGCCGCACAACTTCCCCGACCCGCACGTCGTGCAGGACGGGGACTGGTTCTACGCGGTGGCCACGCAGAAGGACGACCGCGGCTTCCAGATCCTCCGCTCCAAGGACCTCGCGCGGTGGGAGGAGCTGCCGCCGATCGGGCTGGTGGACTGGGCGGCCGGCAACTACTGGGCCCCAGAGCTGTACAAAAGGAACGGTCGCTGGTACCTTCTGTTCACTGCCCTCGACCGCGCGGACAACAAGCGCGACGTGGCGGTGAGCGTGGCCGACCGGCCCGAGGGGCCGTACCGCTTCGTCGCGAAGCTGGCGCGCGGCAGGACGGTCAACGACAACCCCGGCGACCCGAACGGGATGATCGACGGAACGCTCTACGACGAGGGTGGCCGAACCTACCTGCTGTCCATCCGCGAGACGCCGCCCCGCTCGATCGAGATCGTGGAGGTGTCGACCGACCTCACCCGCCCGCTGGGCCGGCCGAAGCCGATTCTCTTCGCCGACCGGCCGATCGAGAGGGGGATCCTCGACGCGCCGACGCTCGTCCGCCACCAAGGCCGATACTGGCTGTTCTATTCCGGCGGCTGGTTCCAGTCCTGGAAGAGGGACGCCTGCTACCACGTGGGCGTGGCGGTCGCCGACAGCCTGATGGGGCCCTACCGCAAGCTGGACAAGCCCATCCTGGAGACGCTGCCGGGCAAGGTCTACTCGCCTGGGCACCAGTGCTTGCTCCGGCTGCCCAGCGGCGAGTGGTGGATCGGCTATCACGCCTGGGACGCCGAGGGAGAGCCGATGTACGGCCACAACCCCCGCGGAAGGTCGTTCCGTCTGGACCGCCTGCAGTGGACCCCCGAGGGGCCGAGGGTGCTGGGCCCGAGCGTCGACCCGATCCCCGCGCCCAAGCTGCGCTAGCAGCCCGCTGGATTGCCGGTTTCGGTCCGCCCGCCCGGCTGGCGCGGAGGATACGGGCCGAAAGTCCGTCATAATCGCTGCATGCCGGGCGACCACGACCGTGCTGTTCCGGAGCAGGTGCGCGTCTTGCGCGAAAAGCTCCTCGACCTGACGCTCCGGAACCCGATGCTGAACTTCCGTCCCAGCAGGAGGAACGGAGTCCTGCTCGAGGGCGAGCTGTCGGAGCACGTCTGGAGGCGGCTCGTGGAGAACGAGGCGAAGCTGCGTTTCCAGGGAAAGCCGGACCCTCGGAGGCTGCCCGATGCCCAGGCGACGCAGGACGGCGGGCTGTACGACTACGGCGACCCGGTCTCGCTGGCCTTCCTGCGCGAGCGCGCCGAGGAGGAGCTTCAGGCCAGCCTCATCGACCCCTCCCGGCCGCTGGACCAGCTGGACGACGTGCTGCAGGCGGCCGACACGCAGACCGCCCTAGAGAGGAAGCTGCTCAACATCCGCAGGCTGGCGCGGACCTCGGAGGAGGAGCTGGGCATCAACACCCTGTTCCTCGCGATGGGCGCCTTGGATTGGACCGACGCCGACGGCCGAACCTGCCGCGCGCCGCTCATCTTCATCCCCGTCGACCTGGAGGTCGACCGCGCCGGCCGCTACCTCCTGACGTACGACGGCGGAGACGTGGGCGGCAACCCGCCGTTGGCCGCCAAGCTCGCAGAGCTCACGGTGCAGCTGCCGGACTTCGCCGAGAGGGAGTCGCTGAACGGCTTCTTCGACGAGGTTCGGGCGCTCGTGTCTGCCAAGGGATGGTCCGTCGACGACAACTTCCTGTACCTCGGCTTCTTCAACTTCGAGCGATTCGTGATGTACGAGGACCTCGGCGGCGCGAACTGGCCGGACGGCCGCAAGCCGTGGCAGCACGAGCTGGCAGTGGCCCTGCTGGGCGGGGGTTTCCCTCCCGCCGAATCGAAGCTGAGCGACGAGTCCGACCTCGACCGCGTCCGCCCGCCGCAAGACAGCTTCGAGGTGTTCGACGCCGACGCCTGCCAGCTGCTGGTGCTCGAGCGCGTCAAGGAGGGGCACTCGATCCTGGTCGAGGGACCCCCGGGCACCGGCAAGTCCCAAACCATCGCCAACCTGATCGCCGAGGCCGTGGCCAACGGACGGACGGTGCTGTTCGTGGCCGCCAAGCGCGCCGCGGTCGACGTGGTGTATCGCCGGCTGGCCGAGAAAGGCCTGGCGGACATGTGCCTGGACCTGCACGCCAAAACCGCCAGCCGCCGGGGGTTCTACGAGGAGCTGGACAAGACGATGAGGACCAAGGTCCAAATGGAGGGGCAGAGCCCGCTCCTCCAAAGGATCGAGGAGGCCCGTCGCCGCCTGAACGAGCTGAGCGCCGCCGTCAACGAGCCGGTTCCGCCTTACGGCGTCAGCCCCTACGTGGCGATGGGGCGGCTCTCCGCCCTCCCCCCGGTCGACGAGGAGGACCTCAAGGCGCCCATCCGCTTCGAGGACTTCGCGACGTTCGAGGAGCACCGCATCCAGGCCCTACTTCCGCTGGTCGAGGAGCTGCAGGCCGCCCTGCCGAGCGACGGCCCGGCCTGCGAGGCGCCTTTCTACCGCTGTGGCCTGGACTCGATCACCCCGACCCTGCGCCTGCAGATCCGACAGGCCGTCGAGGCCGCTTGCGGGGCGCTCTCGGGCGCCTGGGAGCAGGCTCGCAGGGCGGCGGCCATGCTGCACGTGCCGGAGCCCGGCAAGCCGTCGGAGGTCTCCGTGCTGGCGGCCTGCGCGCAACGGGCCGACGAGGCTCCCCCGCATGAGGGAGTGGACCTGACGCAGGAGACTTGGCGCACGGCGGAGGCCGCCGTCCGTGAGACCATTGCGACGCTCCGCGAGCACCACGGGATCGTCCGGTCGTTGGGCTCGGTCTTCGAGCGGGACCCGCTGGATGAGGACTGGTCCTCTTGGGTCCAGCCCCTGATCCTGCGGCGCGACGCGCTGTTCCGGTGGTTCTACCGGGACTACCGGGAGGCCGTGCGGAACTTCCGCCAGAGGCTGTCGGGCCTGCAGCGCCCCTCCGCCGACGAGATGGCCGGACGGGCCAAGGCCGTCCTCCGCGGCCAGGAGCTCCGGCGGACCCTCCGTTCCCGGGCAGAGACGCTGGCGCCGCTGTTCGGCGTGCAGTGGAAGGGCCACCAGACCGACCCAGACACGCTGGAGCTGCTGCTCCGTTGGGCCCTGGAGCTTCGGTCGGAAGTCGAGGGAGGCAAGCTGCCCCGCGGCCTGCTGGCGTTCCTCACCGGCGGCGACCTGAAGAAGGGCGTCGAGGCGGCCCGCCGGGCGCAGAAGGCTGCCGAGGATGCCCGGCGGGCGTTCGAGGAGGCTTGCCGGCTGTTGCGCTTCTCGGCCCTCGCTTGGGCGGAAACTCCCTGGGCCAAGCTGGAAGGCAAGCTCCGCAGCTGGTTCGACCACATGCAGGGCTTGGACGAGGAGATCCGTCGGAACAAGGCTCGGCAGGCGGTGCGCGAGGCCGGCCTCAAGATTCTGCGGGCCGCCGACGAGTGGCCGCTCGCCAGCGAGCGCCTGGTCCACGCCTTCCTGCGGACCTACTACACGGGCGTCCTGGAGGAGGCGTGGAGCCGTCGGCCGGCGTTGCGGAACTTCGACCGCTCGGCCCACGAGAAGACGATCGAAGAGTTCCGCCGCCTCGACGACCAGAAGCTGCAGTACAACGCGCACGTGGTTCGCAAGCGCCACTCGGACAACGTGCCCCGGCACGCGGTGCCAGGCTCCCCCCTGGCCAAGATCCGGATGGAGACCTTGAAGAAGATCCGGCACATGTCCATCCGGAGGGCGATGGCCATCAGCGGTGCGGACATCCAGAGGATCAAGCCGGTGTTCCTGATGAGCCCGCTCACCGTGGCCATCCACCTGCCGCCCGAGATGCCGGAGTTCGACCTGGTGGTTTTCGACGAGGCGTCGCAGATCCGGCCCGAGGAGGCTCTCTGCTCGATCGTGCGCGGACGACAGCTGGTGGTCGTTGGGGACACCCGCCAGATGCCGCCCACCAGCTTCTTCGACCGCGTCTGGGCCGACCAGGAGGCCGACGAGGAGGACGAGGACGTGCTGGAAGGGCTGCAGGCCATGGGACTGGAGAGCATCCTCGATCTGATGTCCGCCCGCGCGAACGACCCCGTCCGCCGCCCGGACCTGAGGTGGCACTACCGCAGCGTCCACCCGTCGCTGATCGAGCCCTCGAACCGGCACATCTACCGTGGGAGGCTCGTCGTGTTCCCGTCGCCCTCGCGGGACTGCGACGGGCATAGGGTGGGGATCGTGTTCCACCGCGTCGCCGGCCAGTACCACCCGGGCGCGCGGCAGCGCGTGAACCCCAAGGAGGCCGAGGAGGTGCTCCGCGCGGTCCGGCAGCACCTGGTCCGCTCGCCGGAGCTGAGCCTGCTCGTGGTGGCGATGAACGTCCAGCAGAGCAACCTGATCGACGACGGGCTGCAGCGGATGCGCCTGCTCGAGCCGGACCTGTTCGAAGCCTACGACAAGCTGCACCCGAAGGAGCCGCTCAGCGTGAAGAACCTGGAGAACGTGCAGGGCGACGAGCGCGACGTGGTGATGATCAGCGTCACCTACGGCCCGGACGAGAGCGGCACGGTGGCGCAGTGCTTCGGCCCGATCCTGCAGGAGGGCGGAGAGCGGCGGCTGAACGTGCTGTTCTCCCGTGCGCGGGTGCGGTGCGAGGTGTTCAGCTCCATGACGGCCTCGGACATCCGGGTGGGTCCCGAGTCGGACCGCAAGGGCCTGCTGTTCTTCCGCGAGTACTTCGCGTACGCGGAGACCGGGCGGTTCACGATCGAACAGCCGGTGGGCGGAACCACCGACTCGCCGCTCGAGGAGGAGCTGGTGCGGTTCCTCCAGGCCAACGGCTTCGAGGCTGACCTGCACGTGGGCGAGGGCTCGTGCCGCGTGGACGTGGCCGTGCGCGACCCCGAGCATCCCGGTCGGTACGCCCCGGGGATCCAGTGCGACGGCCCGTCCTACCACAGTGCCCGCACCGCGCGCGACCGCGACAAGCTCCGCCAGCGGGTCCTGGAGAGCCGTGGATGGCGGCTGCACCGCGTGTGGTCGCACGAATGGTGGACCCGCCGAGACGAGGAGGAGCGGAGGCTGCTGGAGGCGCTTCGGGCCGCCTTGGCAGAGGCCCAACCGCTGACGGGGCCCTCGCCCGACGCGGATCCTCCGGACGACGCGACCGGGGTCGCCGACCCGCCGCCCGCGGACCTGCCGACGGTTGCGGTCTTGCCCGCCGACGAGACTCCGGCGGCGTCGCTGCCGCCCTACCGCATCGCCAAGGACGCCGGGGCGGACCCCGTGCCCGCCATCGTGGAGCAAGAGGGGCCGATCTGCCACGAGCTGCTGCAGCTCCGCCTGAGAGACTGGCTGGGATACCGCCGCTCGGGGACCTATATTCAGCGCGACATCGATGCGATCGTGCAGGCGGCCTTGATGCGCGGCGTGGTGGTGCAGGTTGACGACGCGTACCTCCTGCCGGACTCCGACCCGAGGTCGGTGGCGCGGGATTGGAGCGCCTGCGACCCCGTTCTCAAGCAGGCCAAGCACGTGACCCGGGTGGAGCTGGCGAGCGCCCTGTACCAGCTTCTGCGATCGGTGGGATCGGTGCGGGCGGTCGCGGCGGCCCGGGAGGTGTGGCGGTTGCTCGGCTTCCAGCGGGTCGGCCGCGAGGCGCTGCACAAGGCGGAGAGCGTCATTGGGCGGGCCCAGAGCGAGGGCTGGGTGAAAGTCTCCGCCGACGGATCGTTGCAACTCTCCGAACCCTGAGCCGATCCGGCGGCAGCAAAGCGACCGGCCCGGAGCCGCCGTGTGCATCGGGCCCCGGGCCTGTTCGACCGATTGCCGGGAGCTACCTTCCGATCGTCTGGCCCAGCGAACGCGCCCAGGCTAGGACGGCCTGGAACTTGGGGGACTGGGCGGGGTCGTCGTCCATGTACTGCAGCAACCCCCAAGAGCCCCATTTGGAGGGCTCGGCGACGCTGGAGAAGTGGCAGAAGACGCCGCCTCCGTTCTGCTTCCAGCCGTCCAGATAGCGCTGGTAGCAGACACCCATGCGCGGATCGGTCTGCGCGGAGATCAGCAGACGGGTGAGGTCGTCGTTGTTCTCGCCGCCTTGGATGCCGACGAGGTGCTGTCCTCCTTCATACGCGATGAGTGCGATGCCGTACTGGTCAGCCAGCTGCTTGTGCTTGCGGGTCCACTCCGCCGTCTTGGGGATGGCCTCGTCCTGCAGGTAACGGAAGATTCCATCCAGCCCCCATCCGAGGACGGTTGAGACGGAAGGCTCGCCGTTGGGGGAGGGGGTCAGTCCGAAGTAGGGCGCGATGGCCAGCGCGTCGCACTTGCGGCCCGCGTCCTGAAAGGCCAGGATCCTCTTCGCGACGTAGTCGTTGGCGGCTTGGGCCGCGATCACACGCACCAAGCGACTGGGTCCGCCGAACACCTGCTCGAACACGCGGAAGATCTGAAGAGATCGGTAGGCCGTGTAGTGCCACTGGTAGTCCCAATCGTTCAGGCCGTCGCCGCCCAGCTTCAGCGCTCGGCCCTGCTCGGCGGCCCACCGGGCCTGCTCGAACTGCCCGTTCCACACCTCGTTCGAGTACTCCACATAGACTCGAAGCTGCCGCTTGAGCCTGTCGCGGATCAGCGTGGCCAGTCCCCGCACGTAGTCGTCGTCCGCCTTGTGGGGGATGCACACCCAGAGGTCCGCATTCAGCCGGTTGCAGAGGTCGACCATCACCTCGGCGGCGACCCCCTTCTCGGAGAACGTGGCGCTCTCCGGCCGGGGGCGGTCCTGCCAGCGCACGATCTTCGAGTTGTTCGTGGCCATCCAGTCCATCATGCGAAGCACGGCCGCCCCGCGCCACCGCTGCAGGAAGGCGGGGTGGAACGGGTTCTGGCGGTAGGTGGCCTCGAAGCCCGGCAGGATCACACGGATGTTCCGCACGTAATTGTCCGGGTTCGTTCGCCTCAGTTGGAGGAACAGCGTTCCCTTCGAGCTGTCCACGTCCACCTCGATGCGCCCCGGCGCCGAGGACGCGACGGTCCCCGATCCCCAGAATCGGAGCTCCCCTTCTCCGTCGTAGAGCACGGTGTAGCGGCCGCTAGGATAGTGCCCTCCCGTGATCGTGCACAGGAGAGTCTCCGCGTAGCAGCCCGGCTCCAGACGTCTCACCCAGCCGTTCTCGTCCAGGCCGAGGGCGGGCCCGGAGCCCCACGAGCCACCCTCCTTCTGGCTGATCCAGGGTCGGGCCATCCGGAAGGCGTCGACGAACGGCACCTCGGTGTTCCAGTCCGCGGGGCCGGAGAGGTTCACTCCCAGCTGCGCGATCTTCGGGTCGGGGATCCAGGGCAGACCCCTTGCGGGCTGCGGCCTTTGGGCGCAGGCCGACGCGGTGATGCCGGCGAGCGCGGCGTGGAGGAGGAGGAGGAGGAGGAGGAGGAGGAGGAGGAGGAGGAGGAAGCGCCAATGACCCATGTCGCCATTGTAGCCTGAACGCGTTCACCATCCAAGCCCCGCCGCTTGCCGGGCCTTCTGGACCTCTGCCGGGTTCCGCGCTAGACTGGCTCCGTGCGAAGGATCCTCCTTTCCGTGGCGCTCGCGTCCTTGGCCCTGGCCTCGCTCGGCCAAGGCCCGGCGTGGAAGCGCCTCCCCCTCGTCGAGCCGAGCGGCACCAAGCAGTGGACCGGCTCCTACACCGTCGAGAACCCCAAGGCGGTCTCTTGGAAGAAGCCCAAGTTCCGCTACGACCCCAAGGTCGCCACCGGCCGCAAGGTCAGCAAGGTGGTCGTGGTGATCTACGACCCCACCATCCGCAGCGAGGGCAAGCGGCTGACCGAGGTGCTGAAGGCCAACGACCCGGTCGAGTACAGCCACATCCTCGCGAACGTGATCCGCGAGGCCAGCTGGGGCTACATCAACTACCAGATCGTCGACCTGATCCGCGTCGACGGTTTCAGCAAGAAGGTCGACGGCTTCCGCTACACCGACGAGAAGTTCATGGAGGACCGCAAGACCGGCAACTGGCAGCCCGCGACGACCTCCTATCGCGCCGTGCTGGAGGAGACGGGGCTCTTGGACCGCATCCGCGAGGAGGACATCCGCGAGGTGTGGCTGTGGGGCGCGGGCGGCATGGCTTGGGACGAGTTCGCCATGTACATCCCGAACCGCTACGCCCGCTTCGCGCCGACCGACAACCCTTGGTTCTACCGCCCCTACGACATCCCGCCGGAGATCGGGCGGACCTTCTGGGTGATGGGCTTCAACTACGAGGTCGGCGCCGACAACATGATCCACTCCTACGTGCACCGCATCGAGAGCATGGCGGCCCTGGCCTACGCCGACGGAATCTGGGAGACGTTCGGTGAGCGCGACCCTTGGAACGTGTTCTCCTGGCTGGAGCTGGACCACCCGGGTACGCCGAGCATGGTGGGCAACTGCCACGTGCCTCCGAACGGCCAAAGCGGCTACGACTACAACAACCCCCGGCGCGTCCCCAGCTGGGCGGACAACTGGGCGAACTTCCCGGACCTGCGCGGCAAGCCCCGCATCGTGTCCTCTGCCGAGTGGGGCAACAACCAGTTCGGCTACATGAAGTGGATTCTGGAGCGGGTCCCCAAGTTTCCGGGGTTCACCAGGTACGGCTACAACAACTGGTGGGTGCCGATCGCCAACACCGACGAGGACCTGCCGGACCTCAAGCTTCCGAACCGGGGCGAGTTCGTCCTTCCGGAGGGCTTTCCGCCCCCGATGCCCAAGCCCAAGAGGGACTAGTCGATCTCGAGCGATCCGAACCTCTTCTCGCGCTCGTCCACGCCCTCGGAGAGCACGCGGTAGGCCCACTGAACCTTCTGCTGGAGGCGCGCGGCGATGGCCGCCTCCTCCGATCCCTCGGGGAAGTTCTTCGGGTCGGCGCGCCGGCTGAGCCGCGCGAAGGCCTGGTGGATCTCTCGGAACGGGGCCTCGGGCGACACGCCGAGGATGCGTCGCGCCTGGGCCTTCGGGTCGCCGATGACGGAGGCCCCGGACCCGGCGGAACGCTCGACCGAGACGGCGTCTCCCGGCGGCTGCTTTAGCTCCTGCTCGGCGAGCAGGCGCTCAAGGCCCTTCACGCGGTCCCACTCTCGGGACACGTACCCTTTGAGGATTCGGTAGGCGCGGTCCGTGGTGCTCATGGTTGTTGCTCCATCCAGGCTGTGGCCTCGTCGAGGCTCTGTCCCAAGGCCTTCACCCGCCCGAGCGTCTCTCTCAGGGACTCCTCCTCGGCGGGCGTGCCGGTCGTGGCGGCCGTCGCGAGCCGGGCCTTGATCTCGCCGAGAGCCAGCTCGGCTTGGTCCAAGGAGGCCGCGATCGACTCGATGCGGGCCGAGACCTCGGCGTATCGGTCTGCCTGGGCGCGTCGGGCCTCGAGGGCGGAAGTCAGTGCCCCCTTCTCGGCTTCGCCGGCCGTCGCGAGCCGCTCCTCCAGCCTACAGGCCTCGCGCTCGGCCTCGTAGCGGCCCTGCTCGATCCGTTTCAGCTCCCTCTTGGCGCCCACCAGCGCCGCCGCTTGGCGCAGGATTCGGTCGGCCTCCTGAAGCGCCTCCTCTCCGACGACCTTCAGCGCGGGGGAGGCCTGGCCCCCGGCTGGCCGAACGATCCGCTCGATGTCGTCGCGCATCCGCTGGAGCTTGCGCAGGGTCGCCCTGTCCTCGGGCCGCGCCTGCTCGAGCGGGTCTGCACCTTCCTGCCCGGCCCGAACACGGATGGACGCCGCGAACGCCCCGGCGATCCCGGCTACCGCCATCAGGATGCCCAAGGGAGGGTTCGCGAGGGCCGCAACGGCCAGACCGACCGCGAAGAGCGCGATCCACGCCGACAGGAGCTTGCCCGATCCGCTCACAGCTTCACCCGCATCGTCAGGCCGAGGTCTTGGAACCTGCCGTCTCGGTACCTTACGAGCGGCTCGAACCACACGTTGCGCACGACCAGGAACGAGCCTCCCGCCCGGAACACCTCGGTGCCGGCGTTCCACTCTCGCGTGTAGCCCAACAGGAGCGCCCGGTAGCGGGACGGCTCGAGCCTCGCCCAGACGTCGGTCGCGTCCACGGTCCGGTCGGCCTCCGTCTCGCCCTCCCACAGGCGCGCGTGCTCGATGCCGACGCGCCAAACCCCGAACTTCCGGGCCGCGTCCAGGGCGAGCGCCGAGCGGTATCCGCGCCCCCGTCCCAAGGCCTCGTCGGGATGTCGGAAAACGGCCAAGGTCTGGGAGCCGACGCCCAGATAGCGCCCGACCCCGACGCTCAGCCCCACGGTTCGACCCGCGCGCGCCACCACCCCTTGCGGTCTGCCGCCGCCGTCGTCCACGAGCGCGGCGGCCACGGGAACGCCACCCAGCGGAAGGGGGAAGAACCCCGCCGCGGCCTTGGCGTACATCGGACACAGGAATCCGGAGCCGAACGGCAGCGCCTGCTTGCCGACCCTCCAGAGTCCCGGGTCCTCCAGGTAGTACTCGAGCATGGCCTCGGAGTCGGGGTCGTTCGGCAGCTTCTCGAAGCGCTCGCGCACCACCAGGTTCCATCCCGTCTCCAGCGCGAGGGAGAGCCGGACGGTGCTCGGCCGGGAGAGGGAGTCGTAGCTCCTGACCGTCGTGTCGCCGCCGGACACGCTGCGGTAGGTCAGAGCCGCGTCGAGCTGGGCGGACACCTGCGGCGTCTGGGCAAGCGCCGCGCCCGCCAGGCACCCGAGCAGGACGACCGCCCGCCGTCTCACGGCGTGGCTCCGAGCTCCAGGGCCAGGTGCGCGAAGGGCACGCGGCGCTGCGTTCCGTCCGAGAGGTCCCGCACGGTCGCCTCGCCTGCCGCGAGCTCCTCCTCGCCGATCAGCACCACGCGCTTGGCCGCGAGCCGGGCGGCCTGCTTCATCTGCGCCTTCAGGATGCGGCCGTCGAGGTCCATCACGCAGGAGACCCCGGCCTCGCGGAGGGTTCGGCAGACGCTCCGGGCGACCGATCTCGCCTCCTCGCCCGCGCAGGCGACGTAGGCGTCGAGCCGCTCGGAGGGCCACAGCCCGCCCGAGGCCTCCAGCACGAGCAGCGCCCGCTCGATGCCCATGGCGACGCCGACGCTCGGTGTGGAGGGGCCGCCCAGCTCATGGATCAGGTCGTCGTACCGTCCGCCGCCGCAGAGGGCGCTCTGGGCCCCGAGGGCTCCCGACTGAACCTCGAAGACCGTCTCGGTGTAGTAGTCCAGGCCGCGCACGATGTCCGGCCGCACCTCGTACTCCACGCCCGCCTCGGTGAGAAGCCGCTGGAGCTCCTCGAAGCGCGCCCTCGATTCCGGCTCCAGGTGGTCCAGCACGCAAGGCCCCCCCTGCATGGCCTGCTGAACCTCGGGATCCTTGCTGTCGAGCAGGCGCAGGGGGTTGGCCTCGGCCTTGGCCCGGAACTCCTCGGGCTGGTCGGCGAGGAACGGGCGGGCGTGCTCCAGAACGGCCTGCCGGAAGCTGGCGCGGCACTGCGCCCGGCCGAGCGAGTTCAGCAGCACCCGGGCGGAGCCGATGCCGATGCGGCGGTAGAAGCCCACGGTGAGGGCGATCACCTCGGCGTCGGCCTCAGGCGAGGCGGACCCCACCAGCTCCAGACCGAGCTGGTGGGCCTGCCGCAGCCGGCCCTTCTGCGGCCTCTCGTAGCGGAAGATCGGCGTGATGTAGAACAGCCGGGTCACGGTTCCGGGCGGGCACAGGCCGTGCTCGATGAGCGCGCGCATGGCCGGCGCCGTTCCCTCGGGCTTTAGCGTGATGCTCCGGCCGCCCTTGTCCTCGAAGGTGTACATCTGCTTGGTCACGATGTCGCTGGTGTCGCCGCTGGTGCGGACGAACAGCTCCGTGTCCTCGAAGGCAGGCGTGCGGATCTCGCGGTAGCCGTGCAGCAGAACCCAGCGGGTGAACTCCTGTTCGATCCGTCGCCAAGCGTGCGACGTGCCGGGCAGGATGTCCTGGGTGCCTCGGGGAGCCTGGAACCGCATGGCCTATTGTGCCCCATCCCTGGGCTGGCCCGAAAAAGGTCGGGGCCGCCCCGAAAGGCGGCCCGCACGGCCTAGGGTGCCAGGAGGAATCAGCCTCTGAGCAGAGCCATCACCGCCTGTGGCGCCTGGTTCGCCTGCGCCAGCATCGCCATGCCGGACTGCTGCAGGATCTGGAGCTTCGTGTAGTTGGTCATCTCCTCGGCCACGTCGATCTCGCGGATCGCCGACTCGGTCGCGGCCAGGTTCTCCCTCGCCACGCCGAGGGCCCGGATGTTGGACTCCAGCGTGTTGCGGACGAACGAGCCGATCCGGCCGCGCGCCTCGCTCACGATGGAGATCGCCGAGTCGATCGCGTTGAGCGCCGAGCTCATGTCGCTGCCGCTGATGTTCAGGCCGCTGACCCCCAGCGTCGAGGCCGAGAAGTTGCCCAGGCTCAGCGTGGCCGTCTGGCCGGCGTTCGCGCCGATCTGGAACGAGGTCGAGCCGACCATCAGCTGCACCGCGTTGCCGTGGTTGGTCACCGTGTTGCCGGCCACCGTCAGCGTGATCCGGTTGCCGTTGGCGTCCTTGAGCGTCAGGCCCTGGCCGTTGCTGAACGCGTAGGTGTTGCCGTCGTAGGTGATCGTCGCGACCGCGTTCGTGCCCGCGGCGCTGGTCGAGCCCGCGGCCGAGTTGATCTGGCCCGCCGTGGTCGTCAGGTAGATCTGGGCGTCCGTGCCGTAGGCGTCGCTGGTCAGCACGATGTTGTTCGAGCCGTTCACGCTCGCCGTCACGCCCGTCTGGCCCTGGGCCGCGTTGATCATCGACACCAGCTCGTCGCGGGTCGTGGTCGCCGTGGTCGTGAACGTCTTCCCGTTGATCGAGAAGCTGCCCGCGCCCACCAGCACCGTGCCGGCCGTGTACGTGGCCGTGCCCGTCACCGTCGCCCGCGAGGCGGCGGTCGTCACGTTCAC